>Ga0213864_10001256_pt1 | contig 11553 bp, 9 predicted proteins | sample PICome_5_FD_160078 | JGI IMG/M metagenome (GOLD analysis project Ga0213864, IMG submission 160078) | Coastal seawater microbial communities near Pivers Island, North Carolina, United States - PICO247 | ecosystem: Environmental > Aquatic > Marine > Coastal | place: USA: North Carolina | collected... | reverse complement strand
CTCATCCACGTGCCACTTCCACTTGGAGTATGCCCGCAGTTGCTGAATGCCTTTTTGTTTGATCTCAGCTGCCATCAATGGACCAAATCTATTCCACCAGAACCGAACTGTTTCGTGGCTGATGTCGATCCCTCTCTCGTGCAGTAGGTCTTCTACATTCCGCAGGGAAAGTGGGAACCGGATATACATCATCACCGCAAGGCGGATGATCTCGGGGCTGGTCTTGAAATAACGAAATGGGCTGCGCTCTGTCATGGAGCTGAGCCTAGAACGAGGCCCCCTACCGCTCAAGGGTGGTTTAATCTGACAATGCCCCGTCATTCTATCACTGTGGGGCGCAACCATGCGCCAGCGTATCACAAAACGCGGAATAAAACTTGAGATTCAACGTTACAGAGGTCCGCGTCGATACAGTTGCCAATGGTTCCATGCGAAGTAATTGCATTGTATCCGGCTCAGACGAGGAAGCAAAGCGCGGCCTGTCTTGCTTCTTGGAGGAAAACCGAAACACGCGCCTCGGCGAGGTCTAGCTTCTCGGTTCAGGTCATACGGCTGCCTGAACCACCTGTGCCGCTGCCAAATCATCGATCCCTTGATGACAACGGATCGCGTGACCGCGAGCTGCGCGATGCCATGGTGGCGTTTCTGTGTCGCAAATACTGCCGATCTTACGCGGGCAACGACGTTGGAACGGGCAGCCCCGGACAGGCGGGTACAGTTCGACCACATCGTCTGCAGAAAGGGTCGGTTCTGTTTCGGGATCGGGCTCCAGAACCGCACCCAACAGAACCTCGGTATAAGGATGGGAAGGCGTTGCGTACACTTGGTCAGATGGACCGATTTCACAAAGACGCCCCTGATATAACACCGCAACACGATCCGACAGCGCTTTGACCACGGCCAGATCGTGGCTGACGAAAATATATGTCGTACTCTGCTTTTCCTTGAGCTCGTTGAGCAGGTCCAGAACGGCGGCCTGAACCGAAACGTCCAGCGCCGAAGTGACCTCATCACACAGCACTATTTTTGGATCGGCGGCAAAGGCGCGGGCAATTGCGACCCGCTGTTTTTCACCACCAGACAACTGGCTGGGCAAGCGATCAAGATAGTGACCGCCCAAGCGAACCCGGTTCAGGATCTCGACGCAGCGATCGTACAAGGCCTGTCCGGTGAGGCCGAAATAGAGACGAAGCGGCTGTTCAAGAATTTCGGCGATGGTCTGACGGGGGTTTAGGCTGTCATCAGGGTTTTGAAAGATCAGCTGAATACTGCGAAGATGCTCAGGTGGCCGATCTTCGACGACTGGGGCCAATATCTCGCTTCCAGCAAAGGTAATATTGCCACCCGCTGGTGCCAACAGCCCGGCCACGGCTTTGAGGATCGTGGATTTGCCCGAGCCGCTTTCGCCGACCAGTCCAAGGGTTTCGCCACGGCGCACAGTGAAATTGATATCATCGACCGTAGCGACGCGCGTTTCCACATTACCTAGAAGGTTGTCGAAAAGTCCAGGTTGGTGATAGCTGATCGAAAGTTCGTCAAGTTGCAATGCGGGCGGGCCGTCGGATTCAAGTTCGACAGGCACAGTACCGGTTCCGGTCAGTGACAGTTCTACTGCATTGTCCGCGTAAAAGCAGCGTCCCAACGCTCCTCCGGGAAGCGAGGCGAGAGCGGGACGCTCCGCGCGACAGCGGTCTTGCGCAAGTAAACAACGGTTAACAAAAGAGCACCCCGCTCCAGCGCCACCAGGTGCTGGAGGACGGCCATCCAGCGCCACCGGCAGATGATGATCGGCAAGGCGAGGGATAGAAGCCAAGAGCCCGCGCGCGTAGGGATGCGCTGGAGTTTTCAGCACTTGCCGCGTGGTACCTTCCAGCACGACTTCACCAGCATACATTACCACCACCCGGTCACAGACACGGGCAATCGCCCCAAGATCGTGGCTGACATAGACCATCGCCATGCCGCGCTCACGGGCAATGTCGCGCAATAATTCAAGGATATGCGCCTGCGTCGTGACATCGAGGCCGGTGGTGGGTTCATCCAGCAACAGCGCGTGCGGTTCACCGGCCAAGGCCATTGCGACCGCGACGCGTTGTTGTTGTCCACCTGACAGTTCATGCGGGAAACGTGACAGGATCGCCTTGGGGTCTGGCAAACGCACCTGCCCCAGCAATTCGACCGCCTTAGCTGAATGCTCGGATGCGGACACCGAGGAATGCAGCCGCAGCGCCTCGATCAGTTGGGCTCCAATACGCAGGGTCGGGGTTAGCGATTGCCCAGAATTTTGCGGGATCAGCGCCAACTCACCACCGCGAATTTTTTCCAACTCTGTGCGGGTGAGCGAAAACATGTCCTTGCCACTAAAGGCCACGGAGCCATCCAGAAGGCGCAGGCCACGTTTCAGAAACCCCATTGAAGCCAGAGCCAGCGTAGATTTGCCCGAGCCACTTTCACCGACGATACCAACGCTTTCGCCTTCGGCAACAGTAAGGTCGATGTTGCGCAAAACCGGCAGAGTGGCGCCAGACTTAGCCGTAAAGCCAACAGAGATATCGCGGATGTCAATAACAGGAGTCGTCATACCGGAGCCTTTTGTGCGCGGTCGATACCAAGCGCTTTGGCAAGCGCATCGGCGGTCAGATTGATGCCTATGATCAGCGATGATAGGGCAATCACCGGTCCCAGAACGCCCCATGGAGCAAACGACATAAACCCACGAGCATCGGCGATCATGAGGCCCCAGTCAGGTGTTGGCGGCGACACCCCGAATCCTAGGAACGAAAGCGAAGAAAAGGCTAATAGCATCCATGACCAGCGCATCGCACCCTCAACCATCAGAGTGTCGAGCACATTGGGCAAAAGCTCACGCCGAATGATGGTCATGCGGCCATGTCCACGTGCGCGCGCAGCCGATACGAAATCGCGGGCGACCACATCATGGGTCGCAGCGCGCGCGATGCGGATCACCGGTATTCCGTAAAAAAACGCTAGTGTTGGGATTAGGACTTCGATACCGGTGCCGAAGGTCACAATCAAGACTAGCATCTTCAGGATCCAAGGCAGCGACAGGAAGGCATCGACCACTCGCATCATAACCTCGTCAATGCGCCCGCCCACAAGGCCGAAGAATATGCCAACGAACCCGCCCCATATCACGGCGATGGGCGTGGCGACACCAGTAACCAACAGCGCCTCGCGACCCCCGAGAAGAACGCGAGTGAAAACATCACGCCCGACATGATCGGTGCCAAGCCAATGCGTGCCATCGGGCCCAGTAAGCATCAAGGCCGAGTTCATTGTCTTATAGTCATAGGGGACAATCAGTGGACTAATCAGTGCCAGCACCAGATGGGCCACTACTAATGTCAGGCCAATAGCGCCAGATGGGCGGGACACCACGTCTCGAAATACCAAAAGGATCCGGGTGAAACGGGTGTTTTGACTGGGAACCGAGGCGATGCTCATTTACGCCTCATATGCATTGTGCGCAAGCGCGGGTTGGCGATCATCGTCAACATGTCGGCCGAGAGGTTCACGCCAACATAGACGGTAGCGATAATGAGGGCAATTGCCTGAACCACTGGCAGATCGCGATCAGAAATCGAATCGATCATCATTCTTCCGAGTCCGGGATAGTTGAACACTACCTCGATCACCACGACACCACCCAACAGCCACGCTACAGTAAGAGCGACTACGTTGATTGCAGGTAACAGGGCGTTGGGCAGGGCGTGACGAAATACAATGCGCCAGTAAGGTACGCCCTTGAGTGTTGCCATCTGAACATAGTCTCCAGCCATGACCTCGATCACCGACGAGCGGACCATACGCAGGATATGCGCGGTCATCACCATGGTCAGTACCAGTACCGGTAGCAAGATTTCAGGGAAAAACTCGGAGGCAGGTGCATGAGCAGGGGTTAGCACGATGCCTGGCAACCAGCCCAGCCAAACCGAAAACAACAGGATTAGCACTGTTGCGGATACGAACTCTGGGATCGTCATGGCGAAAATCGAAAGAGTAGACAAGAACAGATCAATCGGCCTGTCGCGCCAAAGTCCCGTCACCACACCAAAGAAAATTGCCAGCGGCACGCCCAGTGCCAGAGAACAGGCGGCAAGCAAAAGCGAGTTTTGCAGGCGATTGCCCACCAGTTCTGAAATGCTTTTCTGGCCATTTGCCGAGACACCTAGATCACCCTGAATTGCATTCACGGCCCAATCGATATATCGCTCAACGGCCGGGCGGTTCAAACCCTGCGCCTCGCGGCAGTTCTCAAGGAGTTTACCTTTGGCTTCACGCTCAAGAAACGCTGTGCAGGCGTCTCCAGGCAGCAATTCGACACCTGAGAAAATGATAACGGAAACGATTGCGACCGTCACAGCGCCAAGAAAGAGACGTCGAAGAAGCATACGCAGCACAGCAATTGGTCCTGAAAGCTGAAGTGAGCAAAACGGGTCGGGGCGCCACCGAAGAACGACGGCACCCTGGTTTGTGTTGTATTAGTCGACAGTGATCTTGTGCCAGCGCACAGCGTCGTTCTTGACCTGGTCAAGATTTTGAACGCGCGAGGATACGCCAATCAGCTTGGTCACCGTATATGGGATCAGCGTACCGCCGTTTTCCCACAGGTGTTGCTGAGCCGCTTGGTAAATCTCTTTGCGTTTATCAAAATCAAGCTCTCGGCGGGCATCGGCCAGCATGGCATCAAAGGCTTCGTCCTTGAAGTAGCTTTCGTTCCACTTGGCGGTCGAAAGATATATCTCGTGTAACGCCTGATCGGCCGGCCGTTCATTCCAGCGGGTCGCGGCAACGTCCTTCTTCATCCAGACCTCGGACCAGTAACCATCCGTAGGCGCCTGTACGACATTCACACGGATACCCGCTGCTGCAGCCTGTTCCTGATAGGCCACGGCCAGCGTGGGCCATGTGGGTTCAAGTGTCGAGACATGCACGTCGATGTCGATGCCATTCGGATATCCAGCCGCTGCCAGGAGGGCCTTGGCGCCCTTGATATCTTGCGGGCAGGACATTTCAGCACGGTATTGGTCATTAGGTTCAACCGGCGCATCGCACGCAACGACGCCCTGTCCGCCCAGCACCAACTTAACCAGTTCTTCGCGGTCGGCGGCCATGCGCACTGCTTTGCGGACACGAGGATCGCTGAAAGGCTCCACATCAGTGCGAAACACTAGCCCGCGCCAGTTGCCGGTCGGGATGACCTGCACGTTGAACTTGTCCGAGCCGGTTAGCATGACCTGCTGTTGTGCGGTGATGCCGCGCTCCATGTCGATCTGCCCCCCCAACAAGGCCTGGAGCCTCGCCTGGCCATCGGCGATCCCAATTACTTCCATGCGTGCGACGCCGGGCGCACCTTCCCAGTAGTCGGGGTTGGCCAATAGTACAGTGGTGCCTTCCGCGTCAAAGGTTTCAACCATGAAAGGGCCAGTGCCGTTACCAGTTGTAGCAATCGTCTCACCCGAGCCTTCGTTCAACATCCGCAGGCGATAATCCATTAGCTGCAGGGGCATGTCCGCAAAAGGCGTGTTCAACGTGATCTGAACCGTCATGTTGTCCAACGCCTCAACCCCAGTGATCATCTTGACCGCCGATCGAGCCGGGCTGTCGCTATTCGGGTCTAGCACGCGATTTAGTGAATACACCACATCGGCAGCTTCGAAAGTGCTGCCATCGTGGAATTTTACGCCTTCACGAAGTTTGAAGGTCCAAACGGTAGCGTCTGCATTGGCCTTCCAGCTTGTTGCTAGATCAGCCTGAGGCTTACCATCTAGGCCCGGGCGTACCAGACGATTCATGATCTTTTCGGTGATCTGAAATACCCTCCCTTTCGAGATTGGGTCCAGGCTGGACTGAGCTCCAAAGCCAAGCTCGTGCGCTTGGCGGAATGTGCCGGTAGGTTCGGCTGCTGCCATGCCAGCGATCAATGCTGACGCAGCGGCCATCTTCAAAATTTTTTTCATATTCGTTATCCTCCCAGTGATGCGATGCCGGTTATCGATCCGCTTTCACAAAATGTTCTTATCCGCATTGTCTTTGAACAAACGCAAATCGAATTTACGATAGATAGTATTTTTTTGATCTATCTTGGCTTTATAAATACTATCCCCTATTCCACTTTTGGCCTTTGACAGGCTTCAAACAAATACAGTTTATTGAGAGGTGCATCCAAAAACTGTATATGTGAGGCGCCGCAGATGAAAATAATCGCAATTGGTGGGGGTGGCTTTACCCATGGTTCGGAGCCCAATCTAGATGACTTCTGTCTGTCTGAAACTAAGTGCGACCGACCGCGCATGGCATTTATTGGCACGGCAAGCGGCGATGACCCGTTAAAGATCGAACGTTTTAGAACACGTTTTGCGGACGTCGCGTTGTCACTGGTGCACTTACCGATGACACTAAGTGCGGCCCAACTTGCGCGCAACCTTGAACAGGTTGATCTTGTCTATGTTGGTGGCGGGGATACAGAAAAAATGGTTAATGCATGGCGTCGGGATGGTTGGGATGATGCTTTAAGCAAAGCCTGCCAGTCCGGAGTCACACTTGCTGGGGTCAGTGCGGGAGCAGTTTGCTGGTTTGACACGTTCCTTTTCAACGCAGGCAACGGGATCATGCGCACTTTGCCGGGGTTGGGTCTGATCCCTATGGGAGCTTGTCCGCATTACACGAGCGAAACGAATCGTCGCACCGCGCTTCATGCTGCGGTCAACACTAAAACGATGCCTGCCTCTGTTGCGATTGACGATGGTGTGGCGGTTGCGTTTGAAAACGGGCACCCCACACGCGTTTGCATCGCCCAGGAAGGTGCGAGCGCTTACCTGGTCTGGCGGAGTCCGCAGGGTGTAACCGAAGAGATCTTGTCAATCGAGTAATCCGGCAGCCTCGTCCAAAAGCCAGTTTTGAACTACCGAAACCTCGCGCGTGCGGGGGCTGCTTGGGCGGCTAAGCAGGTAGAAGGATCGTTGGGGAAGCAGATCAATATCAAACGGTTTTAGCAACCGGGCGCTGTCAATATCGTTTTTTACGAAGGGAAAAACGCCAAGCGCAGCGCCTTGACCTTCAAGTGCCGCCTGTAGGACAAGGTTAGAATCGCGGATCGTGGTTTCTAAAACAGGCTGGAAATGAGTCACGCCGGCCAATTTGAACCATTCTGACCATTCCGACTTATCCCGTTGATGAATCAACGGGATCCGGGTCAAGTCAGATGGTTCTTTCAACCCGCCGCAGGCATCAACAACGTCGGCCCGCACAACTGGAGAATAGGTAATGTCGAGCAGTTTGTGACTATTGAGCCCAGACCAATCCCCGGTGCCCCAGTCCACCGCAAGGTGCGATGTCAGCATCGCCGCGTCGGTAATGCGCGGACTTTCATGCAACACGAGTTCGATCCGAGGGTGAGCCATCCGGAACCGGGCCAGTCTTGGCACCAGCCAGCGGGACCCAAAAATAGGTCCGACTGCCAGTGTCACGACCTTACGTGCCGGGTTCATATGGGTTTCTACCTCGGCCCGGATGTCGTCAAAAGCACGGGTGACAACCTGGCTAAGCGAGCGGCCTTCATCGGTTAGAATAACCGCGCGGGTCTGGCGGATGAACAGTTTGCAGTTCCAGTCTGCCTCTAGCTGTCTGATCTGGTTGCTAACTGTCGTGGCGCTGACACACAGTTCGTCGGCGGCATCCTTAAAGCTTAGGCGACGCGCGGCGACTTCGAAGGTGCGTAACGCCGTCAAGGGCAGGTTTCTGGGTTTTAAGGACAAGTGCGAATCTAATGGATGCTGTTTTCTTTATCTATACATGCTCGATAATTTACTTGTCGAGACTGATCACCATTGAGAGGCTAATAGATAAACCGATCAATGTGAGAAAATGGAAAATAGTTCCCGTCACCAACGACAACGCCGCCACCGTCCGAAAACCGACTCCGATCTGGCGCAACCTCGGTCTGCTCCAGTCACCGGTCGCCTGATGCCACTTGCTCAGGATGATATGGCGCGCATCAGCGAAGCGTCGTTTGATATTCTGCAAGATATTGGGATGAGTGAAGCCTCGCCCGAGGCCGTCCGATCAGTTATCGATCACGGTGGTCGGATAACTGAAGATGGACGACTTCTGTTTCCCCGGGCTCTTGTCAAAAAGGCGCTGGCCGGGTTGCGCCGTGATTTCACGCTTTGCGGCCGCGATCCTGCACTGGATATGGAAATGACCCAAGCGCGGGTTCATACCGGATCAGGCGGGGCATCACCGATGGTAGTCGATCTGGAAACTCAGGTATATCGCCCGGCGATGCTCACCGATCTTTATGATGCAGCGCGTCTTGTTGACACACTTGATAATATTCAGTTTTTCTCGCGGTCGATGGTGGCGGGCGACATGGAAAACTCTCACGATCTGGACATCAACACGGCCTATGCGGCGCTGTCAGGAACGTCCAAACACGTCATGACGTCATGCAGCACAGCCGAACACGTGTACGACATTTCCGAGATGTGTTTTCTTTTGGCAGGGTCTGCCGAAGCATTTCACGCACGCCCCTTCTTGTCACTTAACATCAACCATGCAGTGCCGCCGCTGCGGTTTGATCCCGAAGCCTGTAATGTATTGCTGGCCGGGGCAGAACTCGGGTTGCCGGTCATGGTCAACACCTTCGGGCAAATGGGCGCATCCAGTCCTGTCACCATCGCCGGCTGCCTTGCCCAGACCAACGCCGAGACCTTGGCGGGCATGGTGCTAGCGTGGATCGCCAACCCGAACGTAACGGCAATATACGGGGCCCGTCCAATGGTCACCGATCTGCGCTCGGGTGGAATGGCAGGGGGGAGCGGCGAACAGGCGATACTGACAGCGGCGGCCACCCAAATGGCACAGTTTTACAACCTACCGAACTCAACAATCGCCGGGGCAACCGACAGCAAAATTGTTGATGCACAGGCCGGATATGAAAAGGCCCTGTCCGTCACTATGGCCGTACAGGCCGGTGCCAATCTGGTGACACAGGCGGCGGGCACGCAGGCTGGTTTGATGGCCACATCATTCGAGGCTTACGTCATCGATAATGACATGTTGGGTGCCATTCTAGGTGCAGCCAACCCGATTTCAGTTGATGCTCAGACGCTGGCCGTTGACGTTATTGCGCAAACCGTGCGCGGCGAAGGCCATTTCCTTGGGCATCCTGACACCTATGCCCGGATGAAATCCGATTTCGTTTATCCCGAGCTTGCCAATCGGCAGGCTCCAGATGCGTGGCTTGCCAATGGTGCGCCGACAATCAACGACACGGCCCAGCGAGCCGCCAAGAAAACGCTAGCAGAGCACTTTCCCGATCACATACCTCCGGATATCGATGAGCGAATTCGAACCCGTTTCGATATTAAATTACCAAGAGAACGGATGTGCCAAGCATGAAAATTCTGGTGATGGGTATTGGTGCCATGGGGTCGGTCTATGCAGCACTGCTGGCTGATGCCGGGCACGAAGTCTGGGCGGTCGACACGTGGGCGGATCATGTCGATGCCATAAATGCCAATGGTTTAAGGTTGGAAGGTGCCAGCGGGGATCGGGTACTTACATCCATTCGCGCAACGACCGACGTCACGCAGGTTGGCCGTTCTGATCTGTGCCTTATTGCTACCAAGGCCTCGGGCGTGGGACCCGCGGCAAGAGCCGCTGCTCCAGTAATTGGGTCAGATGCTCTGGTTCTAACCATTCAGAACGGATTAGGGGCCGGAGACAGGATCAGTCAGCATATTGCGCCAGACAATGTGTTGCTGGGCGTGGCTGACGGCTTTGGCGCCTCAATCAAGGGGCCAGGACACGCGCATCACAACGCCATGAAGCTGATCCGCATTGGCGAATTGCAGGGCGGGCTGACACCACGGCTGAAGTGTTTGGAGAATGTCTGGAAAGAGGCCGGTTTTGACGCACGCGCATTTGAAAACATAACCCAGCTGATCTGGGAAAAGTTCCTCTGTAACGTCACCTTTTCAGCGCCCTGTACCGTGTTTAATGAAACAGTCGGAGAGTTGATGGCAAATCCCGAGCATTGGGCAATCGCTCTGGGTGCGATGCGCGAGGCCCACGCAATTGCAGTTGCAAAGGGTATTCCACTTGGGTTTGATGACCCGGTCGACTATGTAACAGCATTTGGCGCGGGCATGCCCAAAGCGCGCCCATCAATGTTGCTTGATCACATGGCGGGACGCACTTCGGAATTGGATGCGATCAATGGGATCGTCCCAGTTTTGGGCCTCGAGACCAAAGTGCCTACCCCTTATAACAATATCCTGAGCGCCATACTGCGTCAGCGTGAAAGCCAGTTTTTGAGGCAAAGCACATGAATATTGGTTCCTTTCTCTTGGGAACAAAACCGCTTTATGGCGTATTTTCCAGTGATGTCGTTACCCCAGTCAACGTTGATTTCTTGCTTCACTATCCGACGCTGCGCGACGTACTGGACGACAGTGCATTGGATCTAATGAGACAGAATATCGAGCTTAATCGCCCGATTGCGCTATCAGATATTAGGTTCCTGCCACCTATTCCCAACCCGCGTAAGATCGTCTGCGTTGGAATGAATTATCGCAAGCCCTACCCGGTTGATGGTGTCGCCCCACCAGATCCAGAAAATATCATCCTGTTTGGCAAAGAGCGCGAATCGATGCTTGCTCATGGAGACGCACTCGAGAGCCCAACGGGTGAGGCTGCGCATAGCTTTGACTACGAGGGCGAAATCGCTGTAGTCATAGGCCGGACGGCACGGCGCGTAACCGCCGATCACGCCATGTCGCATGTGCTGGGTTATAGCGCTTTCAATGACGGATCCGTGCGCGACTGGCAGAAGCACTCGGTCTATGCCGGTAAGAATTTCGCCCGTTCGGGTGCCTGGGGTCCTTGGATCACAACCTCAAATGAACTACCTCCACCCTCGGATTTGGAACTAACCGTCACTTTGAATGGCAAGTTGGTGCAACATGCCTTTGGTCGCGAGATGATTTTTTCAGTCGCCGAACAGATTGCCTATGCATCCAATATGTTCACGTTGCGGCCTGGCGACGTCATCGCTACCGGCTCGCCAGATGGGACTGGCGGCAGCCGAAGTCCGAAACGCTTTCTGACACCCGGAGACACAGTTACAGTCTCAGTCGGGGCGGCCTGCACACTGATGAACTCGGTTTGAGGCGGTTTCGATCTCGCGGCTCAGATCGCTAATGCTTATGCGATCCGTACGCGCTAGCGGAATAGTTTGGCCTTCACGCCCGACATGTCTACCACCAGGAAACATAAATCTCGCTATTTGGTGTGCATTCAAACACTGCATGTTAACATGGCATTTAATTATAAATGACCAAACAGTACTGTGGAAACACCTGATCCCAGAATCCCAACAGACAAACACCACAAAAAGTGTGCGTTTGGTGTGTTTTTGAATCTCACACGAATTGCGTTAGTAAACAAAAATTAAGCCATTGATATTGTTTTGGAAAGTGGTGCCCGGGGGCGGAATCGAACCACCGACACGAGGATTTTCAATAGAGA
>Ga0213864_10001255_pt1 | contig 11557 bp, 9 predicted proteins | sample PICome_5_FD_160078 | JGI IMG/M metagenome (GOLD analysis project Ga0213864, IMG submission 160078) | Coastal seawater microbial communities near Pivers Island, North Carolina, United States - PICO247 | ecosystem: Environmental > Aquatic > Marine > Coastal | place: USA: North Carolina | collected... | reverse complement strand
TAAAGCAGAAGCAGCAGCAGACGCTAAAGCAGAAGCAGACGCAGCAGCAGCAGCAGCAGCAGACGCTAAAGCAGAAGCAGACGCAGCAGCAGCAGCAGCAGCAGACGCTAAAGCAGAAGCAGACGCTAAAGCCACTGCTTTATCTGGAATAAACACAGATACATCCACTCCTTTTCGTTTCGCTACGTTTGGTGAAGTAACTCCCAATGTTACTCCTCCTCCCAATGTTACTCCTCCTCCCAATGTTACTCCTCCTCCCAATGTTACTCCTCCTCCCAATGTTACTCCTCCTCCCAATGTTACTCCTCCTCCCGATGACGATGATACTCCTCCCAATGTTACTCCTCCTCCCAATGTTACTCCTCCTCCCGATGACGATGATACTCCTCCTCCTCCTTCTGCTAAAATACCATTTGTTGATTATTTTAATCCCATAAAATATCCATTATATGCGACTCTTATTTATCTCGGAATTATCGTTGTTGTTGTAATTATATTTCTTACACTTAAGGGGTAATAAACAAAATCCAACAATACAATATGACACAATAGTAATAATTTAAAAAATTGACAATAATATAAAATGACATCAAAGGAAGAATTAAGACAAAAATTAAGAGATAAATTACAACAGAAAAAAATGAAGAGAGCTCCCAAGAAAGTAGTAGAGAATAAAATGGAAAAGGATTTCAAAAAGATGAATATCGATTACAAGAAGTTAAAGGAGGATATAGAACGTGTAAACAAGTCGGGTGGTTTAACATTAAATAGTAATACTAATTTTATGAACAGTAAATCAGAATAATCACTATAAGTATATAATCTTATCCAAAACTATCATATTATTGTCTATATTCTCAATAGGTACAAGTTTAATAATGTCGATACATTATTAAATTATTTCTCTGGTTTTACATCTATATCACTGTTATCCGTTATATCATTTGGTATTTCGCAATAGTTACTCACGATAGGTTCCTTTGCATCCCAAAATCCTCTTTTATTTGCATAATTTTGCAACGCTGTGAAAATATTATGCCATTCTTCTGTATGTCCCTCTGAATTACATAATACATGTCCTATCTCATGTAAAATAACATAAATTAACATATTCTCATCATAATATTCTTTCTCTTCATTTTTAAGACAAATATAAATTTTTTCCTTGTTAATCGTATATGATTTCTCACCCTTTGAGATTGGAATTCTGTCAATAATATTACCATCGTTTAGACCTGATAATATACCTTTGAATGTAACATTCTTCGGATCAAAAAACGGTCGTAGTTTATTCTTTATACTTATAAGATAATTATCGGGAGTAATAAATTCTCTTACTTGAATAAACAAAGACGTAATTATTATGAATAAAATCAAAATTAAGAATAACATTTTTACCTCTTTATATAAAATGAATAAAACAGATAAAACATTTATATTTACATTTGATAATAATATTAGAAGTTTGGAACAATATAAAGTGGATAATAGTAAAATCACAATTATAGGCGAACAACATGTACAACATAGTGAATCTAATATTTCAGAATTTATTAATGATATATTATTAAATAACGATAACACATGTGTGTTTTTAGAATTAGATACTAAACTTGTGAATGACGAAATTTACATGAAAGGAATTCAATCTTCTACAATTAAAGATATAGTTCAAAATTTCAATAAAAATCGACTTAACACCAGATGTTTATATTATTTTGACAATAGAAATGATTATCTTGGAGTAGAAGGACATTATAATTTATACTTCCAATTACCTAAAGATATCAATATTGATTATTATATACAAAAATATACTGAACACTATGATAATATGTCACAATATATAAAATCTAAACATCGTAAAATTAAAAAAATAATAGAAGATTACGAAAAAATAGTTATTGAATTACCACAATATAAGAATAAACCTAAACGAGGAAGACTTCAAATAAAAAATAAAATGAAACAAATCGTAATATTACGTGATACAATAATATCAGAGTTTAGAGAGTTTTGGGCAAATGTTATCGACGAAAAACTAGTAATTATGATGTTAGATATTATCAAAAACAATCCAGATACTAAATATGACCTTGTAGTTTTAGTAGGAACGAGACATGCTCACCACTTGAAACATATGTTTGAAACTATTGAAGAATATAGAATAGAACATATTACACCACCATCTTGGAGAACTAATAACCCGAGACAAGTTGAACAAGAACCAATTAATATTAATTGGTGGGATATTATATCTCTGAGTGATCTACCGGAAATAAATAAATATAATTTCGATATATAATAAAATGACTAATTATTTTATTATCTTATTACCTTTAATTTTAGGGTATATGACATCTATGTTTTGCGGACCTATGAGAGATGCTGGTAATACAGTTAAATTCAGACCTCCTGGATGGGTATTCGGAGTAGTATGGTCTATACTATATATCATGATAGGTGTGGCTTGGTCACGTTCTGTTGAACATACTCACTTGTTTATTATGTTGCAAGTTCTATTGAATGGATGGTTGTTATTGTATGGTTGTATGAAGAATAAAGTATATTCATTATATATTTTATACTTATCTATTGTGAATGTTTTACATATCATCATGAGTATTAAATCATCTGATAGATATTTACTTGTACCCTTATTTGTCTGGTTGAACTTTGCATCACTTATTAGTTCACATGAAATACAATCGTATTAGGTTAATCACTATCATCTGATAAAGACTCATGATCATGATATTCATCTGGATCAAGTTCATAATCTATAAAATTTGTTATCATTTCCATGACATCATCATATTCAACATTTGGTATTCCAATAATTTTTTTATATTTTTCCATTGTCATATAATATGATGAATCAGTACTGTTTACACTATAGAAAGAAAGACCAAAATCTGTACCATCATAGTTCACAACTTTATCAGGCTTACTATGATCAACAAAATAAAATCCTCTAGGTAAATATGATAGATTTTCGTGACCTATAAATAATACATCTCCGTTTTTAAGTTTATTGTCTTTGATATATCTTGTCATTTTAGCAATAACATTTTTAGTCTGACCACTGGGTATTATATAGTGTCCAGCGCGCGCTAACTTAATAAATTTTGCCTGACGAACTGGTGACCTGTGAACACTACGGACTTGCGATGAAGGTGAGGATCTTCGAGACGGTGCAGATCTTCGAGACGGTGCAGATCTTCGAGAAGGTGAGGATCTTCGAGACGGTGCAGATCTTCGAGAAGGTGAGGATCTTCGAACCAGTGAAGAACTTCCAACTGGTGCAGAACTTCTAACCTGTACATATCTTTGAACCGGTACATATCTTCTAACTGGTGCTCTACGAGATGGTCTACTGGGGGATTTACATCGATTTGTAGCAGGATTCCTGATTTTAGGTGGGACACATTTTTTTACACATCTACCACTTGGTAATCGTTCTTTACCATTTGGACACTCTTGACTTGGCTTAACAGGTACAACTTGTCTGTTTTGAGAAATGGAAACACGTTTTCTGTCTTTGTTATAGAATCTAGAACCATTTTTTCTTTCATATACTTTATAGTATATATTTCCAACTTTGACGTACATTTATTCTATGATTTTATTTTTTGTTATTTTTTTTTCCTTTTATCACACATTTTTGGAACAAAATATATATTGAAAAATGCAATAGCCATCCATGTTAACAAAAACATAGAACATGTACCCACTATAGGTCTTAATACAGTACCTTTACTTTCGTATATTTCACCGATAAAGTTATTAATAACAACCTGACTGATTATATAAAGGAAAGTAATTGAAATGGCAAGTGACATTGATTCGTTTGGAATATTACTTATTGCAGCAATAATTGATAAAATAATAGCTATGATTACTGACACCACATAACCCATATTACTAGCTCTTGGTATAACCATTGGTATTGGTTGTTGTATATTCATTTATTATAATACTTTTTATTTATTCAAAAATAATTTTTGTTTTTTTACGAGTTTTAATACTATCTAGTAATTTCACTCTATCTTTACTTCTATATTTATATTGATTCAAAATCATTTCCGGTTTCCAATCTATGTCTTTATTGTAAGCAACATCCAATACTTGATCTAATGGATTAGTTAATGCTTTCAAATAGTAATGATAATCTAAATTTATCACTTTTCTATGTCTGTTGTAATAATCAGCACATTCAATTTTTTCATATTGTTTTCCGTTATGTTTATCAGGATTTGTAATTACATATTCTATTCTTGTTCCTTTGTCTACTCGTTGCCCTCTATTACGAAGTCTCACAGCAAGTTGAACTTGTGCAGGTAATGAAGTCAGAATAAAATCCTTCAAATTATTGACACCCTTCTTTTTGAATTTATCTTCCTCATCTTTTTTTGACACGTAAGGTATCATATAATCACCAACTTGATATCTCTTATCACCTTTTTCATTCTCAGTTTCTTTATAATTCAAATTATCGTCATCTCCTACTGATTTCGTTACAATGAAATCCGTATAAGGTTTTTGTTTTGTATACATATCATCAATCTCATTCAATATCCATAGGACAATATCTTCCCTATTTACTTCATCTGCGATTCTTTCAATCACACCTTCATAAACATCCCTTACAAATTTACTATTATCCCTTCTTGCTAATAAAACTCCTTTCTTTCCAATTTTCATATCAACTTCTCCTTCACGACTATTGATGGCGCGATACATATATCTCTTCTTTGTCAGGATAAAAAAGAATGAATATAATGCCTCTTCAAATTCAAGCTTGATTGGTGGTGGAAATAATTTAGTAACTTCATCTGCAACATATTCTGCCCAGTCCCATAACTCAACAGAAGATTTTCCTTCCATTTCAGGAAAATAAATATAGTTTGAATCTGTATCACCATATACAAGTTCTCCTTTATATTTTGATACGATTGTATCTGCAACTCTTTCAATGTTTGTTCGTCCCATGAATGTTGTACACATTGCACCTGGCATGAATGGTAAATATCCTTTCGTAACACCCATTGCACCATACATACTGTTTGCTGATACCTTGTAAGCAAGTTGTCGTTTGTCAAGAACGTTTATCTTTCTGTTTAACAAGTCGATTTCTTCTTCATAGTCCTTACCTGAATCTTTCAAACGTTTGATTTCCTCTTTACACATTTTAATATCAACAGAGCGAGTATGTTTACGTGCATCGAGTAGATGTTGTATAACTGTCGGGAGTACACCTTTAGGTTCTTTGAGAAACCTGTATTTTCGTTTTGCGCATAGAATTCGTTTTGGTTTTGTTTTATTAATTTCTGATCGTTCCTTTATCTGTGGTTTTATCTTTTCTTTTAACTCATTTATCTGGTCTTGTAATAACTTTTTGTTTGTTTTATCCTTCTTTTTATCTCGTTCTTCTCTCAAAAATTTGATTTCCTTTTCTACTTTAATAATATACATAGTCAGTTCTGAAACACGTTTTATTTTTGGGTCGTGTTCACAACCAATATGATCTTCCCATTTCATAACATGACATTTATGGTCTGGTACATTTTCACCTTCTGGTACCCATGTATGATAATCAATATTATACGCAATGATTGTGGTTGGATATAGAGATGAAAAATCAAATGGAACAACATTCTTATACATCCCAGGAACAGGTGGAAATACATGCGCACCTACGTATCTTTCATTTGTATCACTTATATATCCATCCTTCTCTACCACGATTTTGTTCTTTGAACAATAGTAATATAATTGACTATAAACCTTTATCTGTTGTCCTTGAGTGTATAAAGTAAAAATACCAACTCTGCATGTTTTCGCCATTTCTGTTAGACCAATCCAAGTTTGTAATTTATCCATTAACAGTATACATAGTACAGTATCCTGTACACAATATTTACCAACTATACCCATTGCTTTTCTTGATTTTTTTGTATACTCACCATTTTCATTTGTTTTTGTACCTATTCTATAGCATTTAAAAATACCCTTTACATTCAGTGGATCTTTCGTTTCACCAATGAAATGTTCACTTATTGTCTTGAGTTTGTAATTATTGAACTTGAAATCACGTTTCACTAACGGTAATAAATCAATAAACACAATCCCTTCTAGATCCAAAAACTTAAACTCTTGGTTTTTATATGCTGAAGATGACCATTTAATTGTTTCAATCTTACCACAATTATATTTATGAAATCCTTGCAATGTATATTCAGGAAAAAATCCACCTAGATTTGACCTATCAATCATATATGGTATATCGAAACATAGAATATTATATCCTACTACTAGATTAGGACATTCTTTTCTTATTAAATCTGTAAAACCCAATAACAGATAATATTCCTCTGTATATTCCTGTATAATTACATCTTCTCCCGTGATTATTTGGTCTGCTTCACCTAACGTAAGTAAATATTTTACATATTTATCAGAAGTATCGCCATATCTAGAAAATACGCATGAAATTTGAAATACCACATCTTCTACTCTATCAGATTGAGGCATTGCCGATGGTATACTAGAATTTACTTCAATATCAAAACCCATTATTTTGGGACTTGGTGGTGGTAAATCCTCATCTAATGGGTGTAAATTTTCATATTTTACATCATATTCGTAATCACATAGGGTCAATGTTTCTGATTTCTTTCGTTTCTTTCCATAAAATTTAATCCAACCAGTTGTGTCGATATCTCTTTCACATGTTAATTGTAATATTTCATTTGCATCTGTTTCGTGTAATTTCAAGCTTATCTTACCTATACCGTTTATATACATTCCTGATTTAGATTTATACATGAGATTTTTATAATCGTTCTTTGAGGAAAACGAACATAATAGATAAGGAAACAATTTATAGTTTCCGTTTGACGTGAGAAATGCACCATATAATTTCTTTCTCCATACAAGTTTAGTCATTAATGGTTGTTTATCTGTGCCTACAATCTCTTTTATCTTGTTTACAACAAGTACATGTTTTGAACTGTTTTCCCAGTCTATAATATCAGGCAATTCGATATATATATAAGGTAAAAAATTATCAATATGTACACATACATTTTGATTTTTCTCGTTTAACCCATATAATCTCAATGATGTAACTTCTGTTTGTTTCTCATCTTTATACCAGTCATATACATAAAATTTATTTTGTACAAGTCCTGACATTTTTATTTACAAAATGACCCTGTATTTTTTTTCATTTTATATTTTAATATCCATTTCGAAACAACTCTATAATGTATTTGATGACATGTGAAATACATAATTTTTACACTTGCAATTAGTTTTTTTATAATTTATTTTTTATAATATAATAAATGTCCGTAACTGATAATATATCTAGTAATTCGATTAAAAGACTTGCATTAAAAGCATCTGTTGGTTCACTGACATCGGATGTACCTGATGTAATACGTAAAGAGATTTCATCAATTTGTATGGAAATTTGTCATAAAACGAAAAGTTTATGTGAAATGAGAAATGCGAAGACTATTACACATGGTGATGTCGAAGGAGCTATTAATTCCATTCATTACCTACAGGATATGAAGTTAGGTCAAAAACCGAGAAATATTAAATCTTGTCCAAATGTGGCAAACAAAACATTTGGTATGAGAAATAATGATAGAATTATAGAAAAACGTATTTTAAAATCTAAAAAGGCGTTTAATTGTTTTAACATACCTAAGATCATATTTAAAAAGTTAATGGATGAGTGTATATCTGATGACAAACGAAAAAGTAATAATGCACTAATTCTTTTTCAGGATGCTACCGAGAACCATATCATAAATATTTTTAAACACGCACAACAAATGAATGAAAATAAGACGATGAAAGATACAACTGTCATTACTGCTATTAAAATGATAAAGGAACAGCATGGGAAAACAGAAGAAACTCATAAAGAGAAATTCGATGTGTATATCAAAAAAATACTCAAGCAAGTTCACCCTGATGCCGGTATCACTAAAGATGCATTATTCCAAACAAATACAATACTGAACTTAACCGCTAATAAAATCGCATCTGAATCTTTAAGATTGTGTCGTGTAGATAAAAAATCAACTGTTTCAGCAAAACATGTTAGTCAAGCAGTCAGGTTGGTATTAACAAGTGAACTTGCAAAGCATTCTATAAGCGACATTTATAAAGCTATTACTAAAGCATCATCCGTTGGTAAAATTACTACGGATCGTAGGTTAGCAGGACTTACATTTTCTCCAACAAGGGTGGGTCGTTTTATGTCCGACCATTCAGGTAGAACAGGTGTGAATGCAAAAATTGCAATTACAGCTGTTATAGAATATTTGTCTGAAGAACTATTGGAACTTGGAGGTAATGTTACAAAGAGTGATAATAAAATAAATATGACTGAAAGACATTTGTTTTTGGCAATCGCTGACGATGAAGAACTATTTAAATTTATAAATAATATACTTGGATATAAAATACCGCTATCTGGTGTAAACATAATGTAAATTATTAATTATATATAATCATTATATATAATGATTATATATAATGATTATATATAATTATAAACAATTACAATAAAGTATGTTCAAAAAGGTTATTTGTTCGTTAACAAGTATTCTATACACAACATCATTTGTGTTAAAGAAAAATATATCAGAAATTCAAGAAGTAAAACAACCATATAGTTTTGGTCCGAATGTAATTAATATACCTTGGTATTCACAGATATCAGTATTAAACTATTGTCTGATAAACAATGACGAATTTAAAATTCACGAACCAGTTATAGAAACTGCATTTGATGTAGTCAATAGTTATCTATATAATGGTCTAGATACACCGTTGTTTCTGAATTATATGTCGAATGATACTAATATGGGATGTGATCACTATATCAATATAACTTCTGATTCATATATAGGATTTTGTACACGTGAATTTACAACTGAGAATAATAATCTAGCATATATAGGTTGTTCTATAACGTTAAATGCTTGTGACCTACAGACATCTGCAGCATTTTATAATGTTTTATTACATGAGTTGTTACATGTTATTGGTCTGGAACATCCTGTAGATATAAATGAAGAATCAGTGATGGGATATAGAGTATCTATAAATGAAGAAGGTGAGATATTATACGACGATAGATATTCTTCCATCAGTTTACATGATGTTCAAGATATTTTTTATATAATTAGTAGAGACTTTCCTGATAAAAAATTACCTAATTATCGTTATAATGCGAAATATGAACCATTATATTCTCCATCTAGACATATTAGTGGAAACAATAAAAGTGTGATAGATACAGGTATTAATTATTACAAAGATATATGTGAACCTGAACCTGTCACAACTTCACCAACCAAATCACCAACTAGTACAACTTCACCAACCAAATCACCAACCAAATCACCAACTAGTACAACTTCACCAACCAAATCACCAACTAGTACAACTTCACCAACCAAAGGTAAAAAAGGTAAAGGTAAAAAAGGTAAAGGTAAAAAAGGTAAAGGTAAAAAAGGTGAACTAAACATAAATACAAGAGTTAGCCCTGAAATTGGTGTATCAGAAGGTACAGATATAACTAACATTAGAAGTAGAATTAAACCAGTAATTGATATAGACACATCTAAATCAATTATTTCCGAATTTAATATAGAAACCGATGTAAGCCCAGAAATTAATATTATAGGTGGACCAAATCAAAAATTCAACATATATACAGATGTCACACCAGTGATTAGACTGGGTACTTCAAGTATTGAAAAGGATAAAAGTTTACATGATTGGGATGAATGTTTCTTTTGTTAAATTATAATATACGAAATCATATTATAATTAAATTTGTTTAATTTTTATTTCATATTCTAATGCTTTGTTATATTTATCTGTTTGTTTATCAGATTTTACTAGTAATAGAGTTGTCTTTCTAGTTATGGTTTTGGACACTTTACCACCACTCTTTTTTATAAAATCTTCTAATTCTGTATCTCGAAAACCACTAAATACAACATTTTCATTTGTATATTCATTAACTAGTGTTGTGTCATTACCAATATCTATAGTAATATATGATTTTATAGAATCATAAAATGTTTTTGCACTTTCCATATTTGATATGATTTTATCAACAGTTTTATCAGAAAATCCATTCGTGTCTAATAGAACTTTTCTTATGTCTTCTTTATTCATTTTCAATACATTGGGAATCTTATCAAACATTGTCTGTATCTTTTTTTCACCTAATCCGAAACCAAATACACCTGATGCACTCAGAACATTTACTAGATTACTTTCACTTATATATTTACGGATAGAATTATATATATTTTCTGCCATTTTTATTTTAAATCCGTCTATACTTTCTAATTCGTTTATTGTCATGTTTAATATTTTCTGTATTGTATCAAAACCACTATTGTATATCTTTCTTATATTTTGTATTCCGAGATATTTCACATTGATAGATTTGAAGAAATTAAATATATGTTTAATTTTTTGTTCTGTTGTCTCATTTGTCGTTATAATGTCTGTTTCTGTGTCATTCCATATATAAGCAGTATCGGTTGGGAAATCAGATTGTGTAGACTTGATGACATTCACTATATAAGGAATAACGTCACCAGACCTCGTTACATTTAAAATAGTACCCCTGCCTATTTTATTATCCTTGATGAATTTAGCGTTATGCGCAGAAACATATGAAATAGTAGTACCGCCTATTTTTACTGGTTTTATCTGCAATCTTGGTTTTAATTGACCCCATTTACTAATATTCCACTCGACACATTCAACAACTGTTTCTTCTATGTTTTCAAAATTCATCATCTTAAATGCAAATGCATAGGACGGATTACCCTTTGTATTTCGAATATAAGTTTTGTTATATTGTACTATTAATCCATCAATTTCATAAGACGAATCATTCTTGATGTTAATTAGTTCTTTCTTTAATGAATCTACATCTATATCTGAAAGAATTCGACTGTTCACTACATCAAATCCATAAGATGTCAGCGTTTCTAATTGGATAGAAGGTTTAACGATATCATCAGCAATCAATTCATATGCTACAAAATGTATATCGGTAATACCATTCTTGATTGTTTTCGCATTTACACAACCAGAAACTAAATTTCTTGCATTTGTAAATGTATTCTTATATTTTGTTTCGAAGTCAATCTTTTTTATAATCAATTCTCCTCTCACCTTTGTATATTTAGGTACATTTTTTATAGGTATATTTTTAAAATAAGGTTTAAGATAAGAAATATCAGTACCGACCTTACCATTTCCCCTAGTGTATAATTTAACTGTATTTTCATTATATATTATCAGACAAGATACACCATCCAGTTTTTCTTCTATGATGAATTCTGTATTACAATTGTTTCGTTTTTTCCAATTTGATAGTTTACGCACAGGATCGTCGTGTCCTATTTTATCCATACTACCTAACCATAATGGTAAGTTTACCTTGTTTTCGTTATCTCTCACCTTAGAACCGATTTCTACTTTTTGCTGATTCTTTTCGAGA
>Ga0213864_10001254_pt1 | contig 11566 bp, 3 predicted proteins | sample PICome_5_FD_160078 | JGI IMG/M metagenome (GOLD analysis project Ga0213864, IMG submission 160078) | Coastal seawater microbial communities near Pivers Island, North Carolina, United States - PICO247 | ecosystem: Environmental > Aquatic > Marine > Coastal | place: USA: North Carolina | collected... | reverse complement strand
TTGTTCAGTCATCGTCTAAAAGATTATAAGTTATATATCTACGTACGTCAATATTTTAGTAAAGGGGTAACTCACAGGCCTGTTCATACGCTAGTGAGGTCCATCCTATCAGGACTTAAACGGTCCCCTCAGGGTAAGATCCAAATAACATATCTATACATTTGGGAATACACTGTCCCCTCGAATCTAATCCTCTCGTCCTGGTAGGACGAATCGTGTACTATCACGAAAGTTCTCATAACAGACTCCCTGCAGTAGGCGAGTCTTACGTTTGTAGTCAAGAATCTTTGTCAAGACATCAGCTTTGTTCGTCTCTGTTGATTCTTTACCAACTCGCAGGATTCCAGCTGCCGCTGCTTCACGCACAATGTGATAATTAATTGCATTGTGTTTCTTTGCTAGTGTGGATGTGGGAATACTCGTGTTCTTTACCACACCATTGTTATCACACAAGACAGTAGTCGGTCCATTCAGTGGGACCCCAATGGATCTCAGCTTAAGTCGAGTTGCAACAACGAGATCACGGCAAATTCTAAGTGCTACTAACTCGGCACCATATGTGCTCCCCTCAACAGTATTCTGTTTCTTACTGTAATGTATGATCGGGGCAGAATTGACGAATCCAAGTATTCCAGAATGCGATCGTCGAGTCACAACATTCGACGCATGATCAGAGTCAGCCATAAATAATGTACTGACAGGCGTACCTAAAGGCTCGGGCATGTTTGGAGGCATTTCTTCATATACGTCACCATAGAATTCCTGCCACGAGACATCATGCTCAAAGAACATCTCATCAAGCTCGGGTTGATATTGATCCATCAAAAGATATATACATGGATGCTTGTCCAAGAAGTGGAATATCAGATATAACGCTTCAAGATGTCCCATTCGAGGGTTCATCTGATATGACGACATAAGAGATACTTCGATCTGAATGTCAATACGTCCTAGCTCTACTGCCCAACGCAGTATTCCAATGAGTTGCTGGTATCGAGATGTAAGCTCTGCATTACATTCTGGCGTCGTATCTAGCTCGGGTTTGTAAGTCTTTGGTAGAGGGCCATCATGCCTATGCTTCGACTTAAAGGCTCTTCCATCCTCTGCCAGTAATCGCTTGACTGTGTCTAGTGCACCTTTCACATACGACTTGCTACCCATTGCCCATGAATATGTATTGTCAGCGTTCTGGACCTTGGTAATGTCGGCACCCAAATAAATCTTTGGGGTACTGTAACCATCTTTAAGGACATATTCGGTCCCAATACTTTCCATTATCGATTTCGGGTCATGGCTACACGCCAAGACATCGTCAACATAGACCAGTAAGAGTTCATAATACTCACTGCCATCGGGTTTCTTCTGACGCCGGTAATATAAATCACCATCCATAACACAAGGTTTGAACCCTAATTTCTTCTCAATGTATGTCTTAAACATGTGCCTCCAGCTAGCGCCACTAGATTTCAAACCATAGAGCGCACGAACTAGCTTCATGACTTTCCCTTTGCATGATTGACCACACTCAATTCCGGCTTCGAACCAGATTTTCTCTCGGCATGGTGCATTAAGGTATGCATTTCCAATATCTGTGGCCAGTATATCCAAGTCATTTAGGGCTGCAACAAGGAATGCTATTCTGACACTGTCTCTAGACACAACACTCGAGTAGCAAATACCTACTGGAGTCTCAGTGGTGTGTCCCCCGGCAACAAATCTCGCCTTGCGGGTAAAGTCCATCTTAACATCAAATACGATATGGCATGAGATTTCCTGGAATGATCTCAACTCTGGTACTCTGTTTGCTCGTACTTCGTCGGGTGTGACACCCTCGACTTCTTCATAGGCTACTTGGGCCTTGCTCATCTCTTTCTTAATAGCTTCACTCCAGAAGTTAGTGCCAGTGTCAGCGTCGATCTTGAGGGCTTCATCAACCGTTTTCGGTAGCCTCACACCGTATTTGTGTGTGGTCTTCCAGTACTTCGTTTTCACTTTTGCAATGATACGGTCGCGCTTCTTGAGAGTGTAGTGAACCCACCACTTGAATGCGGGTTCCTCATCAATGCCGTTTGCCAGCGCATATTCAGCAAGCTCGACAGGATTAGCTTCTTTGACATCTTTCATGTCAATCCATGTCGTCGTTTCGTCTTTCCATTCGACGAGAATCTTCCAGCCTCGAGTCGTCTTCTTAGGCTTGCCTCTAACATCTAGGCCATTATCTTTGGTAACAGCACTACCATCAGACTTGTGGTCGACTATACCACGGAAATGTAATATCTCTCTACCCTCATCATCTAACTGGGAGTATAGATTCTCGGCAATCTTGTTGGCAAGTATCTTTTCCATCTCGCCATTTTCAAGTTCAATGTCGAATTCTCTCGTATCCAACAGTGGATTCGAGTGTGCCTGCCCAATAGGGTTGCCATACACATCAACAGATCTTCTGATTACTGTTGCTACAGGTTTCGTGGCAATATTGCCGCCGTCGTTATCACGATCATCCAATATGACGCGAGCGCCAACATACTTGTCAAAGTTATCGATGTCTAGATCGTCGGCCTCAGGCAAATCGTCGGCAGAATAACTGTTGCCGTAGTCTTCATCTGACGGATCATTTCCCCCGTAAGCTGGATCCCATTGGGGAAGGTCGAAGTCATTCTCATATTCATCTAGCAGTGTAAAACGTCCCTCATTATTCTCAAGGATAAAGTTCGTGTCATCAAGACGTTCTTTGACAGACTGATTGAAAGCGGCGACTTGTTCTTTAATCTCATCTACTTGCATGTCCTCGCGAGTGACATGTTGAACAGTCGTTTCGGCTATCACACTGCCGTCTTTGGTCAATATCCAATAACAAAGTTCACTTCCAATTCGGTGAGCTATACCTAGCCACCTGCCCAAAGACTTTATATCATCTCCAAAGTTTGGGTGTGGGCCTGGATGATACCATACCAGGTCGTAAAAGTCGAAATCACACAGCTCTGATATATCAGGCGTCTTTCCAGTGACGTGTTCAAGTGCAGTTCTGCCATTGAGACTGTCGCGTGGCAAGACACGGCGTATATGGGCTTGATGTTCAAGGCACCAGTCCCAGAGACGCTTCGGCACGCTTTTCGCTGCCATCTTATTATGCGTTCTCTTCCTCAATTCTCGCATTTCAATGTCAATTGGGGCAATCTGATTCTTTCGTTCAGGTTCAGAATATGTTAGATCAATGCCCTTCTTCCTTGCTGTGTCAAGGAACACAGTATTCGGCCCACAAAACTCAGGGGCTCTATCACTTTTCATCTTGCCAGGTACGCCGACTGACTGGCAGAATTCATTTAGAGAAGTGTTTGCCTGTGTACTTTTGTTATCACGGCTAGGGAATACGCTCGTAAGCAACCCGTCTGTTATCATGAATGCTCCCTTGTTCTGGTTCAAGGACAATGTCCCCGCAGACATCCAGTCAATATACCATTGACCGCCCAACTGATTCGTGTTAAGACTCAAATGGTCCACACGATAACGTCGAGTGATTGGATTAATAGCTGTACGAACATTCTGTTGAGTCGTTACTTTCAGCATCTGCTTGGCCTTCTCTAGGCTAATATTCATCAGCTTTGCTATATGTTCGGGCGTGATCTTCGAGTGACGATTCTTGGCTGTCACTTGGCCTAATGAACGTCCCTTCTTGTGAGGCATTTTCATGCTCGATTTTCCATTATCACGCTTCTTACGTGCTCTAACGCTTGGCGTTTGATATGATATATTCACGGATTCAACCAGTCTCTGATATAACTGGTCAGGAGGATGATAATCAGGGATCGATGCAAGTACCATATCAGTCTCACATTCATGTGCATTGTTCAATCGGCGCTGATTCTCAGTCCTGACTTTCCCAATGTCAACCTCCTGAGGGTCAATGTATGGACGGTTCGGACTCATAACAACATTTCTAGGGTCCCATTCGTTCACGCCGTCCGTAAGGACAATCTTGGGGCAAGTCTCTAACTCGTGATCAGTCGGTACTCGAGAAATAAAGTGGACTGTCGATCCAATAGCGGCAAAAGGTATGAATAGCTCATTATGGTCGATGCCAAATGGACGTCCAGAATCATATGGATCGTCAGATACAGGAATGCCGTAATGCCGGATTTGGTTCGGATTGATCAGGGAATGGTCAAGGCTTGTACCAAAGTACAGAGCTTCGTTTACAATCAGAATGTAAGTTGTACCGTCGCTGGTAGTATAAGCGGTTGCAGCCGTGGCAACTGGTACATCGGGGATAGAATCGAAGGACTCATGGAATCCATTCACATTGCATTGCTGGCCAGTTGTGCTAAGCAGCTTCCAATTTATGCCACAGCATATGGTATCGGCACGAGTATCAAGTTCATTCTGAGCGGCAGCACCCTCTACAGGTGTGATCTCTCGCATATCAGTGGTACGTGCTCGTTTGGCAGTACGTCCAGAGGTCCGAGGACCAGATTCTACTCTCGAGATTTTCATATTTGTCTGGAATAAACAGTCGAAAGGTCATAAAGAATGTGAGGTGAACATGGAATGTGAGGGTCAAATTTCTCTACACATTTCTTCGTTTTTAATCTAGAGGCTCTCTATCGCCTGCATCACGTAAAATCTCATCGATCGATTCTGGAAGTCGAGTGAAAACGTCGTATCTCAATCTTCCCCCGTTCGTCACATGCCTAAAAGCTTGAGACGAATAATTCATCCTTGGCCAGGACGACGACCAATGGCATCTCCATTATTGCCACCACGGTTACGTGCTTCCTGACTAGCACCCGTACCCGAATTATAAGGAACAATCGCACCTGAATTCTCAGTTAAGACGGAGGCAGCATCACTGTTAGCGTTTGTACCACCATTCTGGACATTTAGCTGCTGGATCGTACGATCATCATTCTGCTGCTGTTGCTGGTTATTACCATTGCCACCATTGTTATGGTTATTATTACGATTGTTCTGACGGCGACGGCTATACACCAATTCGCGTCCCTCGCGTCCCAATTTACGGAACTCGGGATCGGTAAAATTTCGATCAGGGTTGGAAATATCCACACCGTTAAAGTACTCGCCACGTCCCCTGCCGCCACGGCCTCCTCGGCCTCGTCCACGTCCACCTCCACGTCCAAAACGGCCACCTCGTCCAGAGCGGCCACGGCCAGAGGTACCAGTTTCATACACTTGACGGTATCCACGCTTCCGGCCATGCGATTCCTTAGGAGGAAAGGCTGCATCTACTTTCGCTTGGAGGTATTGGACGGCGCCAACCCAATCTTGCATGAGATAGTCGGCTACATGGGACTTTGCAATTGCAATCAGAACCTGCTTATCGCTAGGCTTCATGCCGTCGAGTAAACGCTGAACGCGTGTTGCAGGGGGAGTATCAACTCCATGACACTTATTAAGAGAGGTGTATGCCTGCTGTAATGTCGTGGCATAGCTCATAAAAGTAGTACCACTATACTCGTTCGTCCATAACGCGGATCCCTGGCCCATCCCGAGGGTCCTGGTGGCGGCATTTGCCCTGGAATTAATAGCTGCTACGCCCTCCATCTGGGCTTTAAGGGCCAACCATGCACCTCGGCCATCTTCAGTTAACTCATAAGGCTTGAGCCAGTTATAAATGGGATCATGAATTGTCCATTTCTGGATCAGCTGCCATGCCTGCTGATTATCACGATCATATCCGGGGCCTGTTAAGGCAAGATCATAACACAACTGCACAGTTGGATTAGGGGCTACCCAGCCAGCATCTTGAGCTGGTCGTATCACGCGGTACAGCGGGCCCTCTTGACTCTTGCCCTCAATGCCAAGCATGGCACTCTCGGCACGTTCGCACCAATTGAACCATCCCGGACCGGTATCAATCTTGCCAGGGTTAAGATCCCTGGTTTCGGTCTCACGGGCTACAGTCTCAGCTCGTTCCAATTCAATACACCTGAGCATCTCGGCTTCAGTGAACTGTGCAGCAATTATCGGCTGCTGCCTCTTCTTCTTGTCGTGATACCAGTACAGCCACCCTTGGAACATCTTCTCGTGTGTGATGCCCAGTTGAAACTGGCGATTTGCCGCACTCGTATGTGCCTCATTATGGCGCTTGATCGTCGTCCTCGCATCTGCGGGACGTAACATGTTAAAACTATTCATCGATTGAATACCAGCCACATTTATGAATCGATTGGCACACTGGAGCGTAAGTCCAAGTGGCCCTGTTAATACTACCCTCACGTCGGCGAGGGGATCAACTGCTGGTGGCACTGCTGCTGCCATAGTTTATGTCTTTATCGTGGTAATCACGTACACACGTTATTCTCGTCGTGGTAACCTTGTACGCACGTATATTCACGTCTCGTGGCAGCCTATGTGCTCACCCTGATCTTTTTCGTCCTCGTGGCAATCTTGTGCTCACGTATGTTCACGTCTCGTGGCAACCTCGTGCTCACCGTGATCTTATATTCACGTCTCGTGGCAATCTCGTGCACACCGTGATCTTATATTAAGGTTAGCAGCACAATCAATAGCCTGCCGTCCTCGAATTGCAATACTTTCGTATGCGTTAGGCTTTTATTTGGCTAGATGCACGTTTGCTACCTCGGCCACAATTGCTGACGTGAATCTCGTACGTTCAGCAGATTGAGCCTATCGACTGCACGTTCTTCTTCGTGTCTTATGTCTCCTTAACCAAATCTCTTATGGTTACAGCCAACGTTCCTTATGGCTATTATTTCTGTGATGTCACGGGCTGATGTTCCTCGGTCGATCAGCCTCTATTCCTACCTTCGGCACCCGTCGTCTAAGGTGCCCGCACCAAAAACAATTACCCACTTACCACAGCGGTCACTCAGTGAAGAGCTCGTAATTATATGGGAACTGATAAACCGTTCGAATATTGATATAATGGTCTAAAAGTGTGTAGTAGTGGGTTGTTCAGTCATCGTCTAAAAGATTATAAGTTATATATCTACGTACGTCAATATTTTAGTAAAGGGGTAACTCACAGGCCTGTTCATACGCTAGTGAGGTCCATCCTATCAGGACTTAAACGGTCCCCTCAGGGTAAGATCCAAATAACATATCTATACATTTGGGAATACACTGTCCCCTCGAATCTAATCCTCTCGTCCTGGTAGGACGAATCGTGTACTATCACGAAAGTTCTCATAACAGACTCCCTGCAGTAGGCGAGTCTTACGTTTGTAGTCAAGAATCTTTGTCAAGACATCAGCTTTGTTCGTCTCTGTTGATTCTTTACCAACTCGCAGGATTCCAGCTGCCGCTGCTTCACGCACAATGTGATAATTAATTGCATTGTGTTTCTTTGCTAGTGTGGATGTGGGAATACTCGTGTTCTTTACCACACCATTGTTATCACACAAGACAGTAGTCGGTCCATTCAGTGGGACCCCAATGGATCTCAGCTTAAGTCGAGTTGCAACAACGAGATCACGGCAAATTCTAAGTGCTACTAACTCGGCACCATATGTGCTCCCCTCAACAGTATTCTGTTTCTTACTGTAATGTATGATCGGGGCAGAATTGACGAATCCAAGTATTCCAGAATGCGATCGTCGAGTCACAACATTCGACGCATGATCAGAGTCAGCCATAAATAATGTACTGACAGGCGTACCTAAAGGCTCGGGCATGTTTGGAGGCATTTCTTCATATACGTCACCATAGAATTCCTGCCACGAGACATCATGCTCAAAGAACATCTCATCAAGCTCGGGTTGATATTGATCCATCAAAAGATATATACATGGATGCTTGTCCAAGAAGTGGAATATCAGATATAACGCTTCAAGATGTCCCATTCGAGGGTTCATCTGATATGACGACATAAGAGATACTTCGATCTGAATGTCAATACGTCCTAGCTCTACTGCCCAACGCAGTATTCCAATGAGTTGCTGGTATCGAGATGTAAGCTCTGCATTACATTCTGGCGTCGTATCTAGCTCGGGTTTGTAAGTCTTTGGTAGAGGGCCATCATGCCTATGCTTCGACTTAAAGGCTCTTCCATCCTCTGCCAGTAATCGCTTGACTGTGTCTAGTGCACCTTTCACATACGACTTGCTACCCATTGCCCATGAATATGTATTGTCAGCGTTCTGGACCTTGGTAATGTCGGCACCCAAATAAATCTTTGGGGTACTGTAACCATCTTTAAGGACATATTCGGTCCCAATACTTTCCATTATCGATTTCGGGTCATGGCTACACGCCAAGACATCGTCAACATAGACCAGTAAGAGTTCATAATACTCACTGCCATCGGGTTTCTTCTGACGCCGGTAATATAAATCACCATCCATAACACAAGGTTTGAACCCTAATTTCTTCTCAATGTATGTCTTAAACATGTGCCTCCAGCTAGCGCCACTAGATTTCAAACCATAGAGCGCACGAACTAGCTTCATGACTTTCCCTTTGCATGATTGACCACACTCAATTCCGGCTTCGAACCAGATTTTCTCTCGGCATGGTGCATTAAGGTATGCATTTCCAATATCTGTGGCCAGTATATCCAAGTCATTTAGGGCTGCAACAAGGAATGCTATTCTGACACTGTCTCTAGACACAACACTCGAGTAGCAAATACCTACTGGAGTCTCAGTGGTGTGTCCCCCGGCAACAAATCTCGCCTTGCGGGTAAAGTCCATCTTAACATCAAATACGATATGGCATGAGATTTCCTGGAATGATCTCAACTCTGGTACTCTGTTTGCTCGTACTTCGTCGGGTGTGACACCCTCGACTTCTTCATAGGCTACTTGGGCCTTGCTCATCTCTTTCTTAATAGCTTCACTCCAGAAGTTAGTGCCAGTGTCAGCGTCGATCTTGAGGGCTTCATCAACCGTTTTCGGTAGCCTCACACCGTATTTGTGTGTGGTCTTCCAGTATTTCGTTTTCACTTTAGCAATGATACGGTCACGTTTCTTGAGAGTGTAATGTACCCACCACTTGAATGCGGGTTCTTCATCAATGCCACTTGCCAGCGCATATTCAGCAAGCTCGACAGGGTTAGCTTCCTTGACCTCTTTCATGTCAACCCATGTTGTCGTTTCGTCTTTCCATTCGACGAGAATCTTCCAGCCTCGAGTCGTCTTCTTAGGCTTGCCTCTAGCATCTAAGCCATTAGCTTTGGTAACAGCACTACCATCAGACTTGTGATCGACTATACCACGGAAATGTAGTATCTCTCTACCCTCATCATCTAACTGAGAGTATAAATTCTCGGCAATTTTGTTGGCAAGTATCTTTTCCATTTCGCCATTTTCAAGCTCAATGTCGAATTCTCTCGTGTCCAACAGTGGATTCGAGTGTGCCTGCCCAATAGGGTTGCCATATACATCAGTAGATCTCCTGACGACTGTTGCTATAGGTTTCGTGGCAATATTGCCACCGTCGTTATCACGATCATCCAATATGACGCGAGCGCCAATGTATTTGTCAAAGTGATCAATGTCTAAGTCGTCAGCCTCGGGCAAATCGTCGGCAGAGTAACTTTTGCCGTAGTCTTCGTCTGACGGATCATTTCCCCCGTAAGCTGGATCCCATTGGGGAAGGTCAAAATCATTTTCGTATTCATCTAGCAGTGTAAAACGTCCTTCATTATGCTCAAGAATAAAATTCGTGTCGTCAAGACGTTCAGTGATAGACTGACTGAAAGCGGCGACTTGTTCTTTAATCTCATCTACTTGCATGTCCTCGCGAGTGACATGTTGAACAGTCGTTTCGGCTATCACACTGCCGTCTTTGGTTAGTATCCAGTAACAAAGTTCACTTCCAATTCGGTGAGCTATACCTAGCCACCTGCCCAAAGACTTTATATCATCTCCAAAATTTGGGTGTGGGCCTGGATGATACCATACCAGGTCATAGAAATCAAAATCACATAGCTCTGATATGTAAGGGGTCTTCCCAGTGACGTGTTCGAGTGCAGTTCTGCCATTCAGGCTGTCACGTGGCAAGACACGACGTATATGGGCTTGATGTTCAAGGCACCAGTCCCAGAGACGCTTCGGCACGCTTCTCGCTGCCATCTTATTATGCGTTCTCTTCCTCAATTCTCGCATTTCAATGTCAATTGGGGCAATCTGATTCTTTCGTTCAGGCTCAGAATATGTTAGATCAATGCCCTTCTTCTTCGCTGTGTCAAGGAACACAGTATTCGGCCCGCAAAACTCAGGGGCTCTATCACTTTTCAACTTGCCAGGGACGCCGACTGACTGGCAGAATTCATTCAGGGAGGTGTTGGCCTGTGTACTTTTGTTATCACGGCTGGGGAATACGCTCGTAAGTAACCCGTCTGTTATCATGAATGCTCCTTTATTCTGGTTCAAGGATAATGTCCCCGCCGACATCCAGTCGATATACCATTGGCCCCCCAATTGGTTTGTGTTAAGGCTCAAGTGGTCTACACGGTAACGTCGAGTGATTGGATTGATAGCTGTGCGAACATTCTGTTGAGTCGTTACCTTCAGCATCTGCTTGGCCTTATCTAGGCTAATATTCATCAGCTTCGCTATGTGTTCGGGCGTGATCTTCGAGTGACGATTCTTAGCCGTCACTTGGCCTACCGAACGTCCCTTCTTATGAGGCATTTTCATGCTCGATTTCCCGTTCTCACGCTTCTTGCGTGCCCTAACGCTCGGCGTTTGATGTGATATATTTACCGACTCTACGAGCCTCTGATACAATTGATCAGGAGGATGATAATCTGGGATTGACGCGAGCACCATATCGGTCTCACACTCACACGCACTGTTGAGCCTACGCTGATTCTCAGTTCTGACTTTGCTTATGTCAACCTCCTGGGGCTCCAAATATGGACGGTTGGGACTCATGACAACATTTCTAGGGTCCCATTCGTTCACGCCGTCCGTAAGGACAATCTGGGGACAACTCTCTAACTCGTGATCAGTCGGTACTCGAGAGATAAAGTGGACTGTCGATCCAATAGCGGCAAAGGGTATGAATAGCTCACTATGGTCGATGCCAAACGGACGTCCAGAATCATACGGATCGTCAGATACGGGAATGCCGTAATGTCGGATTTGGTTCGGATTGATCAGGGAATGGTCAAGGCTTGTACCAAAGTACAAAGCTTCATTTACAATCAGAATGTAAGTCGTACCGTCGCTGGTAGTATAAGCGGTTGCAGCCGTGGCAACTGGTACATCGGGAATAGAATCGAAGGATTCATGGAATCCATTTACGTTGCACTGCTGGCCAGTTGTGCTAAGCAGCTTCCAATTAATGCCACAGCATATGGTATCGGCACGGGTGTCAAGCTCATTCTGAGCGGTAGTACCCTCTACGGGTGTGATTTCACGCACATCAGTGGTACGTGCTCGCTTGGCAGTACGTCCAGAGGTCCGAGGACCAGACTCAATTCTCGAGATTTTCATTTTCTGGAATTAACAGTCGAAAGGAACATAAAACAACGTGAGGTGAACATGGAATGTGAGGGTCAGGTCTCTCTACACATTTCTATACACGTTCAATCTTAATCTATATAGGCTCTCTATCGCCATGCATCACGTAAAATCGGATC
>Ga0213864_10001252_pt1 | contig 11571 bp, 9 predicted proteins | sample PICome_5_FD_160078 | JGI IMG/M metagenome (GOLD analysis project Ga0213864, IMG submission 160078) | Coastal seawater microbial communities near Pivers Island, North Carolina, United States - PICO247 | ecosystem: Environmental > Aquatic > Marine > Coastal | place: USA: North Carolina | collected... | reverse complement strand
ATTATCGAAACCCTTCCTTTGTCATCGAATTCCCAAAATGGAACTCCTGAATTGTTTTTTGTTTTACTCATATTTATTGAGTTTATTGATTAAACAAAATCTAATTCAGCACTATTTTTAGATATTTATTTTGTGCAAATAGTACTGAAGCACAGTACAAAGGTTTCATTATTATTGCAATTAAAGAAGAAAATGAAGGCTCTGAAATGCAACTGATTAGTTGCAAAAAAAGTCCTCTTTTTATTTTGTGTATTTTTTCAAGATAGTTTCAAAAAACTGTAGCAATTTCTTTGAAGGTATAATCTTATCATTATTTTTTATTCGAGTAAACTCTTGGCTAATATCTGTAATATCGAAGTATGTGCTATTATCTAACCTAGCTGCTCTCTTAAAGTGTTTATTAATCTTTCTAGAGAGACTTTTATAATTTAAATTCTTATCAATAATTCCATATTCTTTAAACCAGTAGAATAAGAATGCTATGTCTCTTTTTCTTAAATTGAGATTTATCTTTGAAATCTCATTAGGTGGTTCAAGTGAATCTATTTTAGATATTTTAGATATTAAATCCTCTATAGTTTGAACTAAAAATGATTGTATTTCGGGTTCCGAATTTAAGAAATCTACTCCTTGAAAAAAATATTTATCATTTTCCAAATCTTCAATAATATCACTTAAAAATACATACCAAGCATCTGGATTAATCGATAGCTTCATATGCATTTTTTTACAAAACTGATGACTCGATTCTGCTTTTAGTTTTATTATTCTCGGAATAAAGTTGTGTTTAAAACCCAAAACTTCTTCATCGGGAAAAATAGTGTGTTCCTCACCTGTATCATCATTCACAAAATGATTGCCAGGAATTTCAAAAACAGCCTTGTACTTTTCACCATCCAATAATCTGCCTTGACTAGTAAATCTGGAATACATTATATCAAGAAAATTAGATTCTTTGAAATCCTCGAAAAAATCAACTAATCTTAAGTTCTCCATTTTTTGAAATTTTAAATTAACACAGCAATATAAAAATTACTGTGTTAATCTTTTGCCAGCCTTATCTTTTTCAGTGGTTTTTTGATATTGGAGAAACCGTCTCAAAAGTTGGTTATCAAAATACAGCATAACTCCATTTTGTCATTTTATATGGCTAAAAGTTATTCCTGCCGAACAAGAATGGAGAAGTATTTCGGATAATACCACTGACCTTCAATTAAAAAAACATAGTCTTCTTTTTTGGTAATTCCTGTTTCTTCTACCAACGCCAATTGCCCACTACTTATCTTACGAATGGATTTCTTAGCTTTTACCAAAAATGGGCAATGCAATTCAACTAGTTTATTGGTGCTTGTAACTACCAAAATTCGATTCGGGCTGTAGTACTGTTTAAACGAAATAATCTCCTCTTCTTTCATCTTCTTCATTTTAACTTTTAGCCATATATATTAAATTAGATAGTAATTCGGTTCTTCATTTTTAATTGAATTTGCAAGTTTATGGGTGAACTCAAACGCTTGCTTTTGACGTTGTAGAAACGAATCTATATAACTACTCTTGGCTGCTCCAGTGAACAAATTATAGAGGTTCCAGAGATTTAGGCTACCGTTCTCATCGCCTTTAAAATTGGAATCTAGTAAATAACCTCTAGCAACGTTATTGATTTGCTTATCATTAATGTCGAATTTTAACTTGGCATTCTGGCCATCACCATTGTCATACTGAGATAATTTCAACTTTCCGATTAAATGTGAAAACTGTTCTTGAGTTAATCTATGATTAGTGAAATCCAACATTTGATTGATGTGATGCTCATAATCATAGTAACTTATAAGCTCTACAATTTTTTGGTATAATTCATTCCGATTCGAAACTCTTATTTCTTCTTTAAAACCGTCTGTAGAAATACATAAATTGGTGCAAACTAGATTTTTGAAGCCAATAAAAACCTTGAATTTTTCAATGGTTTTCTTGCTATACAAGTTCTCTTGATTATATGCTCTCACTCCACCGATACATAACCGTAATTTATTATTTCCAATCTTCCTTGTGACTTCTGGTAGTTCAATTACAAAAGCCATCCGCTCGTAATAAATGGTTTTCTCATGCTCTAATAGCTCCTTTACTGGCTTACCAATAGCATTTGGTGTTCGTCCTTTAATGGTGTGTGAGACTCGAATATCTGGAGAGTCAATTCTGTAATTTACTAAAACGTCTTTAGCCGCTTTTTCTGCACTTTTAATAAATTCGGCATGGCTAATGGTTGATTCATTATCTTTTGCAAATACAGGCAAAATGGTATCATCAATTAAGTGATTTAAAGTAACTGGTTTCGTATTGGCTTCAATAAAAGGTGAGGGTTTTGAACTAATTTCTATTTCCTCTGGTTGAATCACCGTATCGTTTCTATGCGTCTGATTTAGTACTAATTCCATTTGGATTGATTTGATGGGTTATAAATGATTGTTCAATCTCTTTTTTACGATTGATGATAGTTTCCTTAATTCTAGATTGTAAATTCGGATACTTGCCATAGATGTGACGTAGCCCTTCCAGCGTTGAAGCTTTTGAAATCTCTTTTCTGATATCCTCGAGGTTTTTTCCATTGTTGCACCAATTCAATAGCACTCTTCCAGTACCAGAAGAAAGGACAAATTCAGGCTTGTTCATAAAGAGCCCAGTTCGGTCTTTACTGGCAACTGCCAGGTGCTTTTCATTGATTAATTCAAACGAAACGGTTAGTTCATATTCGAAGCCTTCCCGCGTAATGTCTTTTAACCCATGTTTTACCACTTTGGTCTTTCCATTCTGGTCTCTATCCATTGAATAGTCAATTTTCCTTCTGACTGTAGTTATGATATGACAATCCGATTGCAATATCTTATCAATAAATTTTTGATGTCTAGGACTTACAGAAGCCCAATCTTGGAACCTACCGCCTAATTGTTCATGGATTTGTAAACATCCTCCTGTTCCGTTCCATTCATGTGAAATACTGTCAACCAAGATTACTTCAATTCCAGAATTCTCACACAGTTCAATTGCTTCAACGTATCTCTCTGGAGAAAAAGGAGGCTTTAAATCAATGGTATAGAAGTTTCCTAATTCAGAATATAGAGAAGCGGAATTGTTTTCGGTATCAATTACAGCAATTTTCCCCCAATCATTGGTTATTCCATAAGCTAATAGCAATGCTGAATAGGTTTTACCAAACCCAGAGGCACCGCTGAGCCCTATTTTCAATTTTACTTGCTCCTTTTGAGCTTGTCTTAATTTCATAATTTTAATTGTATATAGATTTAAAAAAAAGAGCCTTGTTTTAAGGCTCTTTGTTACTTTCCATTTGGTTTAAGCAACCAAACTTTCACTAATTACAGGTTCTGTAATTTGTTCTTCAACATCATCTTGGTATTCCCATCGATGTTTGAGTTCAATAACTTCTCCTGTTTCTTTAATAGTGTACTCATACGGTTCACATTCTACCTTGATAATTCGACCAGGAAATTGTGTTCCGATTAATGATTTACACATCTCTTCATCAAAAGTTGATGGAACTGAAGCTGTCTTTACTGTGAAATACATTTTACCCGTTTTCTTAGATTTCACAGGTGTAGCTCCTCCTTGTAAAACAAGTACAAAAAACTTTTCCCCATCCTTAGATTCTCTTTGTAAAAATTCTTTTACTGTTACCATTTTTAAAAATTTAAAGTTAATGGTAGGGGGTGTATCCCCCTCCCTAAGTTTAGGTGGGGGTGTAGTGTTAATTATAAACCCTTCATACAGTTATAGAAAACTTCCAAAAAAAAAAAATTAAAATTATTTTCTTAGAATAAGTTGGCAACTTGGCTATAGCCAAAAAGCCAAGTTTTTTCTTATTAAACAAGTTTTAAGACTTTGATAACTGACAATAGTTTGGCAAAAAGTCAAAAAAGATTTATAATTTTAGGACAACAACAATTAATTGCTATTCATGTCTTTAATAGATTCACTAATTAACACATATTCCAACCAGAATCTTAGCCTTTTTTTCGAATCTAAAATAACTTCTTTCAAGCCCGAAAGAGACGTTTTTTACAACATAGTTAAGGAGGAATCCTCATTCTCAGACCCAATAAAAATTGGTCATGCTGACCTTTTTAATCATGAAGAACTCTTAGTATTTAGCTGTGAATATCAAGGTACCCTAACCGAAAGAAGTGCTAAGAAACAGCAATTTACTATTGCAAAAAAGGTTCTTAAAGAAGACTTTAAAGACGGTGCAATATTCGTATTCTATGATAAAGAAGGTAATTTTCGATTTAGTTTTATTCGAAGAAACTACGGGGAATCTGGTGAGAAAAAATACTCCACCTGGAAAAGATATACCTACTATGTAAATACGTCCGAAACAAATAGAACCTTTAAAGAACGACTAAATGGCTGTTCTTATGAATCTTTAGACAATATTCAAGAGGCATTCTCCGTAGAAAAATTAACCAAGCAATTTTATAACGAACTATTTGCATGGTATCAATGGACTTTATCTGAAGATGTCGGAATCACTTTCCCAAATAATACAAAAACCTCTGATGATGATAGGATTCAATTGGAAGAACAAGTTATTCGATTAATAACACGTATGCTTTTTGTTTGGTTCATTAAACAAAAAAAATTAATTCCTCAATATTTCTTTGATAACCAAGAATTAAGTGAAATTCTAAAAGAATTTAACAGCCATAGTACGGAAGATGGTAATTACTACAATGCTATTCTACAAAACCTCTTTTTTGCGACGTTAAACAAAGAGATAGAAGAACGAGAGTTTGCAAAAACAAAAAATAGAGATATTAAAACCAGGTATCGCTATGAAGAAATGTTTAATCTTAACGAAGAAGAAATTATTGATTTATTTAAACCAGTGCCTTTCCTAAATGGTGGATTATTCGAATGTTTAGATAAACAGGATGTAGAGGGTAACCAATATTTTTTAGATGGTTTTAGCAGAAACCCGACCAAATCGGCCAATGGAAACTTCAGACATAGAGCATTTATACCAAACTGTGTGTTTTTTGATGAAGAAAAAGGAATAATTCCATTATTAAAACGCTACAATTTCACAGTTGAAGAAAATGCACCAAATGAGGTACAAGTTGCTCTTGACCCCGAATTATTAGGTGAAGTATTTGAAAATTTATTGGGAGCATTTAACCCTGAAACAAAAGATACTGCAAGACAACAGTCAGGTTCCTTTTACACACCGCGAGAAATTGTGAATTATATGGTCGATGAAAGCTTAATCAGCTATATCAAAGCTAAATTACCAAGTCTTGATGAAAAACTAATTAGAAAACTATTTGAGGAGGAAAAAATTCCAGAAAAGCTATCAAGCAATAACGAACTCTCACAAAGTATTGCACAACAATTAAAAGCTATAAAAATCCTAGACCCTGCTTGTGGTTCAGGTGCTTTCCCAATGGGTATTTTGAATAAAATGGTAACTATTTTAGAAAAATTGGGAAATAGACAAGAATCTATACACGACTTGAAGCTACACCTAATTGAAGAATGTATTTATGGTATAGACATACAACCGATTGCCATTCAAATAAGCAAACTACGTTTCTTTATATCCCTGGTTGTGGAGCAAGAAACAATTGACTTAAACAAACCCGAAGAAAATTACGGTGTACTAACACTCCCTAATTTAGAAACCAAGTTTGTTGCTGCGAATACGCTTATTGGAATTAAAAAGAAAAAAGCAGGTGACTTTCATAACACACTGTTTACAGATACCGAAATTGAGGACACCAAAAAGCAACTACTCGAAATTAGACATGAGCACTTTTATGCCAAAACAGCAGGTGCGAAAAAAAGATTACGAGAACAAGATGCAATATTAAGAGATAGACTCTCAAAATTGTTACAAGAAAATAAAGAATTTGCCCCAGAAGATGCCATACAATTAAGCCAATGGAATCCTTACGACCAAAATACTAGTTCCTCTTTTTTTGACATAGAGTGGATGTTTGGTTTACATAAAGGATTTGATATTGTAATTGGAAATCCCCCGTATATTGATTCTGAAAGAATGGTTAATCTCGGAATGTCTTTATTGAGAGATGAATTAAAGATACTATTTAATTCTTTAAGAGGAAATTGGGATATATATGTGGCATTCTTTGATTTCGGTTTTTCTGTTCTTAATAGAGATGGTCTTTTATCGTATATAACACCCGACAAATGGCTAAACAAATCTTTTGGAAAAGAATTAAGAAGGAATCATTTCGAAAAGCTAATTAAAATTGCAAGAACTGGACGCGATGTTTTTAAATCTGTCGGTGTAGATTCTATAGTTACATTATTTCAAAATTCAGTCAATACAGAAATTAATGTCGTGTATTATAGTGGCAGCTTCAATGACGGAGCCATCCTAAAGAAAAACATTCTTGAAGACCCATATCAATTGGATATTATTTTCTCACAACATTTAGATTTAATAATGAGAATTACAAATGAATTTAATGACACGATAAATCACCTAGGATTTGTTTGTGAAAATGCGTGTAGCACATCTGAAACCTATGAGCTGAAAAAGTATTTAAAAAATGATTTTTATGATAATCAAAAATACAAAGTAATTAATACTGGAACAATTGGCAAATTTAAATCTAAATGGGGCTTAAAGGAAATGACGTATTTAAAGGATAAATATCTAAAACCTGTTGTAGAAAAAGAAACTTTTAAGAAAAACATGTCAAAAACTTATGTCAAAAAAACAACCTTAAGGAAGTTAATAATCAAAGGAATGACTTTGCTTGATGTGATGTTTGATGAAATTGGAAGTTATATACCTGGAAAATCTACATTAATAATTTATGCGGAAGAAAATCAAACTGGACTTGAGGGATACCTGTCTTTAATGTGTTTTTTAAACTCAAAGTTTCCTTTGTTTTATCTCAAAGAACGCTATTCAGCATCAAGTTACAATGGAGGTATTACATTTAACAAAGATATGTTTAATCGTTTACCAATTCCAAGTAATATTTCAAATCTAAAAAATATTTCTCTGGAGATATATCAAAAAATTAAGGAAGGAAAAGATGTTAAAAAAGAATTGGAGATAGTAAACACAATTGTATATAAATTATTCAAATTAAAATATTTTGAAGTATTAATAGTAGACCCAGAGTTTAAACTAACACAAGAAGAATACGAGAATTACAAAATAGAATCTTAAAGAGACAATACGATATAAAATGGCAAATAATTTTATTGCAAATAAAAGTCCACAAAAAACATTAAGCGGTCGCTTAAACAACATTATCAAATTCAGTACTGAGTTACGATGGTTAGTTGGCTTCTTTTACTTTTCGGGTTGGAAAGAAGTCTATCAAAACCTTAAAAACAATCCAGGTATTAAAATACGGCTGTTGGTAGGTTTGCAAGTGGGTAACCATTTACAAAACATCTTTGAGCATGATGTACAAGAATTAGATTTAAGTAGCGACGAGTATTTTAATGACTTTATGACCTCTATGGGGTTCGCTGTCAATAATGTGCAACAAGACACCAAGGAGTTTTACGAGCAGGTACATTTTTTCTTGGATATGATTCAGCAAGAGCGTTTAATCATAAAAAAAACAAGAGAGCCAAACCATGCGAAGCTCTATTTGTTTGAAATGAATGACGAAGAAAGGACAAAACATAATTTTCAAGGATACTTAATTACAGGAAGCAGTAACCTCACTCGAAGCGGACTTCGCGGTCAACAAGAATTCAATGTAGAAATTAAAGACTACGGTTATGAAGAGGCTGTAGAATATTTTGATGAACTCTGGGAATTGGCCATCCCTATAACTGATATCGACCAACGTAAACAACACCTAATTGACTTTATTATTCACCGCTCACAAGCTGCAGTTGTTCAACCTTTTGATGCTTATGCATTAATTTTAAAAACATTTTTAGACCTTCAAAAACAGAAAAAATTAAAACCCCAAGTAGAGCGACTATTAGAAGATAACGGTTTTAATAAATTTTCATATCAATTGGATGCTGTAAACCAGGCCTTGGGGATTATTGATGAAAATAATGGCGTTGTTATTGCCGATGTGGTAGGTTTAGGGAAGTCTGTTATTGCCTCTCTTATTTCAAGAAACTTAGACACAAAAGGAATAATATTTTGCCCTCCTGGTTTGATTGGAAATTGGGAAGATAGAACAGGATGGGAAGGTTATTTAAGAAACTTTGAGCTTAACGGTTGGCGTGTTTATAGTCGTGGAAAAATTGAGAGATTGGCAGAAGAATTGGATGATTCAGATATTGAAACTATTGTAATTGATGAAGCACATAGTTTTCGAAATCAAGACACCGCCGCTTATGAAGCTTTGGCACAAATATGTAAAGGAAAACAAGTGATTTTGCTTACAGCAACACCATTTAATAATTCTCCTGCCGATATTTTTGCCCTTCTAAAATTATTTATCATTCCTGGTATGTCTACCATCACTCTGGAGAATAATTTAGAGGGTTTATTTAGGAGTTACACCTATAGATTCAACAAACTCTCCGATATCTTAAAAAATTATAACTCAAGTAATCAAGAAAAAAGAGGAAAAGCCGAAAAACTATACCAAAATATGCTAGATGAAGAATTGCCAATAAAGCCCAAATTGGTAAGGCAGGAATCGGCACGATTGGCAAATAAAATCAAAGAAGTTATTTCTCCTGTAGTTATTCGTCGAAACCGATTGGATTTGGAAAAAGACCATCAATACAGTAGTGAAATCGGAGAGCTTCCTAAAGTAGCACCTCCAGAAGAACTATTCTATTATTTATCAAAATCACAATCTGAATTTTACGATAGAATTGTACGAGATTATTTTTCCGAAAATGGCCGATTTACTGGAGCTATTTATCAACCATCAAGTTATGAAACAATAGCGGATGGAAAAGATTTAGACAGAGATGAAAACAGAGCATTCGTGCAACAGCGAAACTTGTATGATTTTATGAGACGGTTGTTGGTGAAACGTTTTGAAAGTTCATTCGGGGCATTTGAAAAAACAATAGAGCGCTTTATTCACATTCATGAAATTGTTCTAGAATTTATTGATACAAGCGGTGGTAAATACATTCTCGACAGAGGACTTATGGAAAGAATTTATGAATACGATGAAGATGAAATTCTTGAAGTGCTCTATAAATTTGAAAATGATTTACTTGAAAAGAAAACTCCAAAAAACACGACGGTTTACAAAGTTTTTGAGTTTCAAAAATCCGAGGATTTTTTAAATGATATTAAAAAGGACCTAGAACTATTCAAGAAGATAAAAAATGAAATAGCAGAAGAAGAACTTGTAGAAAATGACCCAAAAAGAGAAACGATTTATCATAAAGTTTCAGAAATAATAACCAAAGAGCCGAACAGAAAAATAATATTATTTACCGAATATGTTGATACGGTGAAGCATTTAGAAGATTATTTTAGGCAGAAATTAGGTAATAAAGTACTTATTTGTGACGGAAAAGTTTCGAGAGCTCTAGCCAAAGATTTAGAGCGAAACTTTAACGCCCAATACGATGGGACAAAATTTAACGACTTTCAGGTACTTTTAACTAGTGACAAGTTATCCGAAGGATTTAATCTTAATAGGGCGGGCGTAATTATAAATTATGATATTCCATGGAACCCTACCCGCGTAATACAGCGTGTTGGGCGTATCAATCGTATTGGTAAAAAAGTTTTTGATGAATTATTCATCTTCAACTTTTTTCCCTCAGAAACAGGTGCCGATTTTGTTAAATCGAGAGAAATTGCACAACAAAAAATGTTCATGATTCACAACGCTTTAGGTGAAGATTCAAGAATATTTGACCCAGAAGAAGAGCCCTCGGCAAGTGGATTATATACGAAACTTAATGACAACCCAGAAGATGATGAGGAACTTAACATCGTAACTTTTGTTAGGAATGAATATAATCGAATTGCCACAGAGCATCCTGAAGTTATTGAACGTATTGAGAAACTACCAAACAGAGTAAAAACAGCCAAACACTTTAGCGAATCAAATGTCAATGTACTAAGGAAAAAAGGGTTAAGTTTATTTGCCCAACAATCGGAAACCAAACAGGATAGTCCTGTAGAAAGCTTAACATTTGAAGGATTCTTAGAGTTTGTTCAATGTGATTTTGGAACAAAACGAGTACCATTATCAGATGAGTTTTGGCCTGTTTATGAAACCGTTAAAACTCATAAAGAAAGAGTTAGGAGCAATACCTCCGACCAAGCCATTGAGAAAAAAGCTCATGATAATTTAAAAGTAGCTTTAAAAGTAATTGATGCTTCCGAAGAGGAAAATATTGATTTTATTAAAACGATTATTAAAGACATTAAACATTACTACACACTTCCGAAATATACACTAAGAAGATTAGCTTTTGAAGCATTAAATCCAAAATCAGCAAAAGTTAAATGGAATAAGTTTTTTGAAGAATTAGAATTTATTAAGAAAAGATACGGGGTAGACTATCTCGAAAAAGTTCTAGAAAAAGTGAAGGATAAAAAAGATGAAGTAATAATTGCAATTGAGAACGTTAACTAGCTTTTAAACTATGAATCTGATAAAAAGACATTTGGAATTGTTAATTGCCACTATCCTTGTATGTTCAGTAATTACCTGTAATATTTACTATAATATCGATGATAAGGTATTCATAGCCCTACTAGGCTCAATCATTTCGTTTTATTTTGGCTCGTTAAAAATGAAAATAGAAAATGATAAAATATTCAAAGAATTATTTCAAGAATTCAATAATAAGTACGACTCTTCCTTTAATGATTTACTAAATACACTGAAGTACAGTAAAGTCCAAAATAAAAACTTGACAGAAGATGAATTGAATTGTGTTATTGACTATTTTAATCTATGCTCTGAGGAGTATTTATGGTATAGCAGAAATAGAATTCCAAAAAAGGTATGGCTTTCCTGGAAATCTGGAATTTTAGAAAATCTTAAAATTGAACAAATTCTTAAAGTTTACAAAACTGAAATTTCAAGTGAGAATGGAAGAAATTCCTTTTATGGACTGGTTAAAGAATTAAATTTAAAACTATGAGCACATTTAAAATTTATGCAACTTATGTAGCAGGAGTTATTATCGCCATCCTATTAATGAAAGCGTTCCGTGACATATTACCCCAAGATGGTGCCGCACCACTTTTCATTTTTATTATTATTATCAGTGTTGTTGTTGCCTTAACTTTTTACGTCACTGATTCTGCTTCTAACAAATTGAAAGATATATCTGAAAAAAACAAATTAAAATCTAAAGTGAGAGCAGACCAAAAAGAACTTGAAGAAAATATGAGAAGCAATATTGAAGAGTATAAAGAATTCAAAAATAGCTTTCAATATTTTTCTGATGATAGCCTCAAACGAATTTATCAGAAATATTTAAACGGTGAAAAAAACTCTGACCTCGAGCAACTAGCTCTCGAAGAAGAAATGGTAAAAAGAAAACTTCTTAAATATTCACCAATGCATGAAAAACTATATCATTTAAAAAAAATTCTTAAATAAAACCCTTACCATT
>Ga0213864_10001251_pt1 | contig 11574 bp, 9 predicted proteins | sample PICome_5_FD_160078 | JGI IMG/M metagenome (GOLD analysis project Ga0213864, IMG submission 160078) | Coastal seawater microbial communities near Pivers Island, North Carolina, United States - PICO247 | ecosystem: Environmental > Aquatic > Marine > Coastal | place: USA: North Carolina | collected... | reverse complement strand
TCTTGCGATGAGTTTGATAAATCATCAAAAATAACTACTTGAAAATTATTCTTTATGAGTTCTATTACAGTGTGAGATCCAATGTAGCCGCAACCCCCTGTAACTATAATTTTTTTATTCATGTTCTGTTCTAATTTTAAAACTCAAAAATAAAACATACAATTTCATACCATAAGAATTGTTTAAAAAATTATTTATTCACAGATACTAAAGGAACATTTTTACATGCTTATGTAGAAGCCTTAATTAAGGAATCAAAAGGGGAAAAAATTGAGATTGGTTCATCTTCTTTCAAATCCTTAGTCACAGGAATTAATGTAGATAGGACTATTAAAGATGAAAATGGTCTCACGGCATATGAACTTTATAGAAAGAATTATTCAAAGATAAAAAAGGCTCTTAGGTTAAAAAACAAAGAAGCTCTAGGTGGAGGTGGTTTAATTAATGGAATTGCCAATAAAATGATGAGAAAGGATCAGGAAGAAGTTGTTGAGCTAATGTTAAAACCCCAAATTTAAAATCAAATTCAGGCCTCAATTGAAACCTCTTTTTTTCTTAGATAACTTCGTAATATGCGTTGTACGTCAGAATTGTCTTGCTGAGGTTGTAGGTAAAACTGATAGTCTTCTGGAGATGAGAAGTTATTAGCAATATCGGCAGGTACATAACCAAATCCTTGGTAGGTGCCATTTAAGATGAAAACAAAACCTATTTCATCTTCGGTTCTTCCAGCCTCCTTGATAACAGTATGAGTATTCTGTAATTGAATGACCTTTAATGCCTGTTCAACCCTTTGGTTATAAGATGTAATGGATTCTTTCCCGCAACAGATCCCTCTGCATTCCTTAATCTGATAATGAAAACACTGTTTTACGTTTTCCTGCAAATGACAATATTTTGGGCATAATTCAAATTCCTTACACAAGGCTTCGATATAAACTCGGCAAGCGGTGATGTTATCGAAGGTTACCAATGGATTCAATAGGGCTTTGGTGCTATTATAGGCCAAATGCCGAATGCCTTTCTGGTCTACATAAGAAAAAATTCCAAAGGCATTACCTCTGCGTTTCTGAGCGGCATTGTATTTTGGAAAGTACTTTTTGATTTCGGCCGATTCTAATAATAGCGCTAGCAGTTCACTTCCGGTTTCTGCATAATCAATATGTGCAATTTCCAAACACATGGCCACTTCTTTTCTTTTCTTGTCATAGAAATGACTGATCACCCGCTGTTTGATGTTATTCGCTTTACCTACATAGATAATTTCTTTTTTATCATTTCGGAAATAATACACCCCAAAGGTCTCCGGAAGGTTGTCAACGATTTCTTTTTTTACTAAAGGCGGCAATGTTGCCTGTTTCGATCTCGGATTCAAAAACGAATTGATGATAAACTGATCATCTTTTTTCTGCAATAACTGAAACAACTTTACCGTCGCTTCCACATCACCCTTTGCACGGTGTCGGTCATACAATGGAATATTCAATGAAGCACATAAATTTCCTAAACTATATGAAGGATAGCCTGGAATGATTTTTCTCGATAATCGAACGGTACACAACTTTTTCCGATTGAAATCAAAACCTAAACTTTGAAATTCACTTTTGATAATGTTGTAATCAAAATTGACATTGTGAGCTACAAAAACCGCTTGTTCGGTAATGGTATGAACCTGTTTAGCAATTTCGTAAAACTTTGGGGCATGACGCACCATAGCATCATTGATACCGGTTAAATTCGTAATAAAAGGTGGAATGTGCTGCTCCGGATTTACAAGTGAGGTAAACTCATCAATCACTTTATGCCCATCATAAAGAAATATAGAAATCTCGGTTATTTTTTGGCCTTTGTAATTGTTGCCCGTGGTTTCTATATCGGTGATGGCATAGCGCAATTAGTCTACAATTTGTTTTAGATTTTGAATGGTCTGCGTTGGATTCTCACTTCTAAAAACAAAACTTCCCGCTACCAAAACATCAGCGCCAGCATCGGTTAAGGCTTTTGCATTTTTATCCGTTACTCCTCCGTCGATTTCAATTTTACAATTCGAATTTGAAGTATCAATCATCGAACGCAATTGCTTCACTTTTTTGTAGGTAGTTTCAATAAAACTTTGACCGCCAAATCCTGGATTTACACTCATCAAACACACTAAATCAGCATCCTCGATAATATCCTCTAAAACAGACACCGGTGTATGAGGATTTAATGCGATTCCGGATTGCATTCCGGTAGCTTTAATGGCTTGTAATGTTCGATGTAGATGCGTACAGGCTTCGTAATGTACTGTCAAAATAGTGGCGCCTAAATCAGCAAAAGTTTGAATGTATCGATCTGGATCAACAATCATCAAATGCACATCTAAGGTTTTTTGTGCATGTTTGGCAATGGCCTTTAAAACAGGCATACCAAAAGAGATATTGGGTACAAAAACACCATCCATAATATCGATATGAAACCAATCTGCCTGAGAGGCATTGACCATTTCCACATCTCGTTGAAGATTAGCAAAATCTGCCGCTAAAATAGAAGGAGCGATAAGCTTTGACATAAGAAGTAAAATTTGACCATAAAAATACATAAACTAAAAAAGAAAACTCCCGATTTTCATCGAGAGTTTCCTTAGTTTTTTACTCTTGCCGTTGCAAGTATGTAGTGAATTATCCTAAATACGTCATTAAAATTTTACTTCTGGAGGTATGTTTCAATCTTCGGATTGCTTTTTCTTTAATCTGACGAACACGTTCACGAGTTAAATCAAAAGTTTCTCCAATTTCTTCCAGAGTCATCGGTTGGTGCTCTCCCAATCCGAAATATAATTTTACAACATCAGCTTCTCTTGGTGTTAAGGTCTCTAAAGCTCTGTTGATTTCGATTCGTAATGATTCGTGCAATAAGGTTTTATCTGGATTTGGCGATTCACCGGAATTTAATACATCATATAAATTCGAATCTTCACCTTCAATTAACGGTGCGTCCATAGATACGTGACGACCAGAGTTCTTCATGGACTCTTTTACATCGTTCACAGTCATATCCAACTTTTTCGCAATCTCTTCTGCACTTGGAGGTCTTTCATTTTCTTGCTCCAAGAAGGCATACATTTTATTGATTTTGTTAATCGAACCAATTTTGTTCAATGGTAAACGTACAATACGAGATTGCTCAGCCAAGGCTTGTAAAATTGATTGACGAATCCACCATACAGCATAAGAAATGAATTTGAATCCACGAGTTTCATCAAAACGCTTTGCCGCTTTAATTAAACCCAAGTTTCCTTCGTTGATCAAATCTGGTAAGGTTAACCCTTGATTCTGATACTGCTTAGCTACAGAAACCACAAAACGTAAGTTCGCCTTAGTTAATTTTTCCAAAGCTCTCTGGTCACCAGCTTTAATGCGCTGTGCTAACTCCACTTCCTCATCTGCCGTAATTAAATCAACCTTACCAATTTCTTGTAAGTATTTATCTAACGAAGCCGTTTCTCTGTTGGTAACCTGTTTTGTAATCTTAAGTTGTCTCATGAATTTTCTTGGTTTAAAATTTTGCCTACAGTTATTATACGTAGTAATGGAAATAAATGTTACAAAAAGGATAAAAAATCTTTACAATAATTTTGTTTCATTAGTTCTGATGAGCTAAAAAACGGTGTAAGACGCTGCAAAAAAAGGCTTTAGAATAAACCATTAATTTGGGCATCAATTCGATCGATTATGTATCCTAAGTCTTCCTGATTGTCTACGAAGTCTAAATTATCTACATCAATCACTAATAGTTTCCCTTTTTTGTACTTGGTAATCCATGCTTCATAACGCTCGTTTAATCGGCTTAAGTAGTCAATACTGATGGAGCTTTCGTATTCGCGACCGCGTTTGTGAATCTGAGATACCAGGGTAGAAATATCTGCACGTAGATAGATTAGTAAATCAGGAGGAGAAACCAGATTTTCCATCAATTCGAATAAAGAGGCATAATTCTGATAATCTCGATTGGTCATCAACCCCATGGCATGAAGGTTCGGTGCAAAAATGTGTGCATCTTCATAAATGGTTCGATCCTGAATGATATTTTTGCCAGTACTTCTTAATTCTAAGATTTGTCTAAAACGACTATTTAAGAAATACACCTGCAGATTAAACGACCAGCGCTCCATTTCTGAATAGAAGTCATCCAAATACGGGTTTTCTTCAACAGATTCAAAATGAGGTTTCCATTTATAATGTTTCGCTAGTAATTGGGTTAGTGTGGTTTTACCCGCACCAATATTTCCTGCAATGGCAACGTGCATGTGATTCTTTTCTTTAAAATTAAAAGGATAGTAAAAGTACTAAAATTTAGAAAAAATAGCTGTCAACAAATCAATTTTTCCGGGTCTTACTTCCTTTTTTAAATTTTTAATTTTGACCAATCCTTACAGTCGTAAAATCATTATGACAAATCATGACCAAGACATTCAATTTTTAATACAACGGTATTTTTCTAAAATGCACTGCTAATGAAAAGAAGTCATGCAGAACTCTATTTAGATGTAGGATATAATTTTATGATTTTTGCAACATTGTTAAATTTGAATCGTATTTAGGATAACCATAAAAAAGTTCCTTTTCTTTGAATGTTCCTTTGAAGATTTAGTATACATTAGGTCAACCATCGAAGAACATGCATGTTAATTAAAAACAAAAAACGAAACCTATATAACATGAGAATAGCAATATCTGCACTAGTGGTAATGATTTCCTTTTCTATTTATGGACAAAACTTTTCTGGAAAAGCGATATACAAAACCAGCCGAAAAACATCATTTAATGTAAAAACTGGAAATCCGGGAATGGATGATAAAATGGCGGAGGAAATCAAAAAGAAGATTCAAAAAATGAATCAAAGAACATTCGAGTTAATCTTCGATAAAAATACGTCTACCTACAAGGAGAAGGCAAAATTAGCGGCTCCGAATCCCAAGGCGAGAGTTGGCGGTGCAATGGTCATGTCTTTTGGCACTGGTGTCGGAAGCACATTGTATAAAAACCTTTCTGAAAAGCGCTACGTAAACGAAACAGAATTGTTAAGTAAACGATTTTTAATCAAGGATACTTTGACAAATTACAATTGGAAATTATCAGCAGAAACCAAGAATATCGGGAACTATATCTGCTACAAAGCAACATTTACCCGCGAGGTCGAAAATGTAAAGATGAGCTTTGTCAATGGGGAGGCAAAAGAGGAAAAGAAAATGGAAACTATTGTCACAACGGCTTGGTATACGCCACAGGTTCCTGTTGGGAATGGACCAGCAAACTGGCAAGGACTTCCAGGTTTAATTCTGGAAATCAATGATGGAAGATCGTTAATTGTCTGCACAGAAGTGATACTAAATAATGGCGAAAGGCTCTCTCTAGAAGAGCCGTCAAAAGGGAAAGTAGTGACGCAGGCAGCATACGAAAAGATTTCCAGAGAAAAAACCAAAGAGATGATGGAACGTTTCAAATCTAGAAAAGGAGGCGGTATGAAAATCCAACTAGGAGGATAAATTGTATTTTATTTTTATCGTGATTGATTAAACTTTTAAGGATTTTTTAAGTCTAAGCAGGTAGGAATAGAATTACTTTTACAAAAATTTAATCAAAAACAATGAAAAAACTAATCATCCTCTGTCTGCTGTTGACGTCTTCAATAGTAGTTTCTCAAAAGAAATTCGAGGGAAAAGCGACCTACATGTCTAAGACAACAATAGACATGAGCAGGTTTGGAAACATGAGTGAGCAACAGAAAAAACAATGGATGGAGCGCGCCAAAAGTTTCTTGGAAAAAACCTACACCTTGAGTTTTAATCAGAAGGAATCTGCATGGAAAGAAAATGTGAAATTGGATTCACCTGGATCCAGAGGAGGTATGCGCTGGGGAATGAGCAACGGACAAGGATCTCTTTACAAGAATTTCGACGAAGGACAAATGATCGAAGATATCGAGCAGTTTAGTAAGCGTTTCTTAATTATGGAAAAGATGGATCAGCCGAAATGGCAAATGAGTGCAGAAACAAAAAAGATAGGGAATTATACCTGTTACAAAGCGACTCTTGTTAAGGTTGATAATAGCGTAGACTTCGGAAGTATTTTTAGAAGAAGAGGAAGACGTGGTGGTGATGAAAAGAAAGACTCAACACAAGTTAAAAAAGAAGACGATATCAGAACATTGGCAGTAACAGCCTGGTTTACACCAGAAATCCCGGTAAAAACAGGACCGGCAGATTATTATGGTTTACCAGGATTAATCTTGGAACTAAATGCAGGACGTACCACAATGTTATGTACAGAAATCGCAATAAATCCTGAAGAATCTGTATCGATAGCTGTTCCATCCAAAGGGAAGAAAGTTTCTAGAGATGAGTATAACAAAATCATTAAGCAGAAGTCTGAAGAGTTAAGAGAACGGTTCAGAAACATGCGACGCGGTGGTGGTGGAAGAAGATTCTAAGCATTCAATAAAATAGCACAATGAAAAAAATTATTTTAATTGCCATTTTTTTGGCGACTGGGGTTAGTAGTGCCCAGATTAAATTAACAGGAGTTGTAAAGGACTCTATCGGGGAGCCACTCGAAATGGCAAACGTAATTGCGATTGATACCGTTGCAAAAACGATTAGTTCATTTGGCTTTTCAGATGGAAAAGGAAATTACAAATTAGATCTGCAACGCAATAAGATCTACAATATCAAAATTAGTTTTGTTGGTTTTAAGACGATCAGTGAATTCCTAAAAACTGGAACTACAGATATCAAGAAGAACTACACGATGTATGAGGATAATATGCTAGATGGAATTAGTATTGTATCTAAAATGCCTGTAACAGTAAAAGGTGATACCATTGTGTACAATGCCGATTCGTTCAAAAATGGTTCGGAACGGAAACTTGAGGACGTACTGAAGAAACTCCCCGGAGTCGAAATTAATGATGCCGGAGAAATTGAAGTAGAAGGAAAAAAGGTCGAGAAAGTCATGGTGGACGGCAAAGATTTCTTTGATGGTGATTCGAAATTGGCAACGAAAAACATTCCGTCTAATGCGGTTGATAAAATTCAAGTGCTAAGAAACTTCGCTGATGTAAGTCAGTTAAGAGGCGTACAAGATAACCAAGATCGTGTGGCCTTGAACATCAAATTAAAGAAAGGGAAGGATGCCTTTTGGTTTGGAGATATTACAGGTGGATTTGGTCAATCACCAACCGATAACTTGTATCTGTTCCAACCTAAGTTGTTCTACTACAGTCCGAAGTATACCATCAACGTTATTGGTGATGTTAATAATATCGGAGAGGTTGTATTAAACCGAGGAGATATTCGAAACTTTAGTGGGGGATTTAGGAGTCAGAGTCCGAATAACGGAACCAACTTAAGTTTGGCCTCTGCAGGAATCGGATTTTTAAATGCGAATGCGAGAAATGCAAATCGAATTGAAACGAAATTAACGGCTTTAAACTTCAGTTATTCGCCAAATAAGAAATTAGATTTAAGCGGATTCTTAATTTGGTCTGGGAATGAAAATGGTCAGCGAAATAGAAGAATCATTAATTATGTAGACCCTACAATTCCAGATGATCAAACTGACAATACAACCGATCAAACGAGTAATACTGGATTATTAAAATTAAGTGCGATTTACAAGAAGGACTTCAATAATCAGTTGAACTATGATGTCATCGGACGTTTTTCGAATGAATTCAGAACAGATTTGGAATCTTCACAAGTATTGGGAAATAATATCAGCATTGGAGAAAATGCGACACCATTTAGAATCAATCAGAACTTTAGTTATTTCTACACGGCTAATGAAAAGAATATTTTTGCTTTAGAGGTGCAACACTTATTACAAGACGAAGATCCTTTTTACGCTGCTTCTTTAGACAATGATCCAAACAGTAACTTGGATGGATTTGATCGTCCTGCAAATGAATTGGGATTAGACACGAATCAGCAAATGTATCAATTGGAACAAGACCGACGTGTAAAGTCGAATCAAGTTGATGCCAAGTTAGATTACTATTATATCATTAATCAGAGGAGTAACTTCAACTTTGTTGGTGGGACTATTTTAAGTAAACAGAATTTCGATTCAAGATTTTATCAAGTTTTAGACAACGGTAATACCATAGATCCATCGTTAAATAATGTTCCGACAGCAAATGATACGGAGTACAATTTTTCAGACATCTATGCTGGAATGCGCTATCGTTTAAAGGCTGGTATTTTTACCTTTACCCCTGGATTTACGCTTCACGCTTATAACTTAAACAACACTCAGTTTGGAACACAATATTTTGAAGATTCATTCCAAAAAATCTTACCAGAGTTTCAAATGATTATGCAATTCAAGCGTAGTGAAAGCTTACGATTTAATTACCGTCAAAGTGTGAATTTCACGGATGTAAATGCTATTGCAGAAGGATTGGTTGCTAATTCTTACAATTCTTTTTTCTTTGGTAATGAGGATATTTTAAACGCTCAAGTGGAGAACCTTTCACTTAGTTATGGTAGCTTCAATTTATTCAATTACACCAATATTTTTGCAAGAGCCTCATTCAGCAGAACTACCGATCAGATTGCAAGTACTGTGAATTTCGTTCCGGGATCTGTCGTGTCTACAAGAACGAATTTGAATATTCCGGAGGATGTAGAGAACTTTAATGTATTGGGAAGTATTAGTAAAACGTTCAATAAAATTGAAACCAGGATTTTAGGTAGTTATACCTTCTTTAAAGGATTTCAATTTTTTGGTGCCGACCAAAACCAAATTCAAACGAATGTGTATAGTGTGAGACCACGAATTCGTACAAACTTTACGAAAGCACCGAACTTTAGTGTGGGTTATAACGTGACTTGGAACAATCAGGATAACACCAATGTAAGAACTAATGCGGTGAACGAGTTTGCTACGGTGACTACCGCACCAAGAATTGAGTTTGACGCATATCTATGGGATTCGTTGACCATCAAAAGTGATTTCACGTACAATGAAGTAAAACAAAATGGAACGCTTCAAAATCTATTTAAGATTTGGAACTTCACCATGGCTTACAGAAAGAACAGAGATGCCAAATGGGAATACGAATTAGTAGGAAGTAACTTATTGGGAACTGACTCTCGAGTGAATGTAAACCTAAGTAATATTGCAAACAGTATTAATGAAACATTTATCTTACCTAGATTCATTAGTTTCAGAATGCGGTACCAATTATAAGAAACGAGATATTTTAAATACAAAGAAAGACCTAATTTAATTGGGTCTTTTTTTATGGAGTTACTTATTTTAGCGGCATGAGTTTGTTGGCGAGTACATCACCGTGGTATGCAACTGGAAAAAGTATTGGATTGTTATTTTTCTATTTGCTCACCGGATTATTTCTAGACAGTTTTTACTTTGTTGAAATAACAGAACATGCACAATGGTATGCTAATATTGTGATGTTTATCGTAACTGGAATTGTCATTTACACGGTTCCAGCTCGAAATAAAGAGCAGATGATTACAGCCATATTGATAGCCATCATAGGAGAGTACCTCTTTTCTATTGTTATGGGAATGTATACCTACAGATTAGAAAATGTGCCGCATTACGTTCCGCCAGGACATGCCTTGGTTTATATTGCCGTTTTGTATTTTTCTAAGGCGGCCTCTATTAAAAAGCATCGCCGGGAATTGGAAATTTTCTTTTCCATTTTCATTTTTATCTATGCTACTGTTTTCCTTGTGGTAAAGAATGATGTTTTCGGATTCGTAATGACTATCGCTACGTTAACTATTTTAAAATTTAAACCAAGAGAGCGGTTATTTTATTTAACTATGTACCTAACGGTTGCCTATTTAGAAATTGTGGGTACAAATTACTTGTGTTGGAAATGGCCGTCAACAGCGTGGGGTATATTTGATTTCTTGCCAAGTTTTAATCCGCCCAGCGGAATTAGCTTCTTCTACTTCGGATTGGATTTAGGTTGTTTATGGTTATACAAACAGCGTCACAAAGTGGCGTGGGGAAGAATGAAAGCCATACGGAAACTAAAAACAGAACGTTTACTTAGTAATTCTTAATCAGAAGCTGAATGTCGATTAGTGCAGAAAATTTATCAAAAACCTACGGAAGCCAAGTTGCTTTAAATGAAGTTTCATTTACTGCAGATAAAGGTGAAGTTATCGGATTATTAGGCCCGAATGGGGCTGGTAAATCGACCTTAATGAAAATTCTTACTGGTTCTATTTCTGCGGATCATGGAACTGCTATAATCAATGATTTTAATATTCATTCTGATCGCTTAAATGCCCAAAAAGGAATTGGTTATTTACCAGAACAAAATCCATTATATAAGGAGATGTATGTAAAGGAATATTTACAGTTTCATGCATCTATTTCGAAGTTATCAGAGATTGCGGTTGCTGATGTTATTGATAGGGTGGGACTAACTTCAGAGGCCCATAAAAAAATTCATCAATTATCGAAAGGATATCAGCAGCGAATGGGGTTGGCGGCTGCTATTATTCATGATCCAGAAGTATTAATTTTGGATGAACCCACTACTGGATTAGATCCAAATCAATTGATTGAAATTAGAAAATTGATCAAATCCTTGGGAGCGAATAAAACGGTTCTTTTATCCACTCATATCATGCAAGAAGTCGAGGCGCTGTGCGATCGAGTGCTCATCTTAAAAAAGGGAAATCTGGTACTAAACGAAAAGTTATCAGATCTAAAAAAGCAGAAAAATAAATCACTAGAAGCCATCTTCCACGAGCTTACCATTTCTTAAAAAGAGTTTTACCTAATGTATACTAAGAATCCATAGGTATACATTTCTGGCAATTGCGAAATTTCTTCCTTATTATAGACAGTAATCCTGAACCCTAGGTAAACAAGTTATAATATAAATGTTAATTCAACTTGAAATTAATTTGTTGTTTTTCAAGTAAATCTAGTAATCCTGATGTTACATTCACCTTCGTATTTCTGCTGGGAAGTAATACTTCTGTTTTACTCTTGCTATCCCTTACCAAAAACTTAACCGATTGTTTTCCTTTATGGTTTTTTAAGATGCTGTCTAGGTCCAGAATGGTTTGCTCGTTGAGCAGCTCTAATGACAATTTTAAAGTCAATTTTTCACAGTGACGATCAAGAACTTCTGAGAGGAGTTTCATGTCGACAAAGGAAACTTTGACATCATCATTGTAAAAATTCTTCTTGAAATTAATTTTCACATGAAGGAAATTCTGCAGGAACAAGAAGTGTTTGAATTTCAAGTATTCCTCTTTGAAAATTCGGAATTCATAACTACTGTCATAATCTTCAATGGTGAACGATGCCCACGGATTACCATTTTTCGATACCATGTGATTCACGTTGGTTATGATTCCGGCAAAGCTTAAATTCTTTCCGACAAATTGTTTTAAATCCTGATGTAAGAAAGAGATGGTTCCACTACAGAATTTCAACTGATGCTTATAGTCATCTAATGGATGCGCAGAGATATAAATTCCGATAACCTCTTTTTCCTGAGATAATAATTCCAATGTTCCCCATTCTTCACAATTTGGAA
>Ga0213864_10001250_pt1 | contig 11577 bp, 2 predicted proteins | sample PICome_5_FD_160078 | JGI IMG/M metagenome (GOLD analysis project Ga0213864, IMG submission 160078) | Coastal seawater microbial communities near Pivers Island, North Carolina, United States - PICO247 | ecosystem: Environmental > Aquatic > Marine > Coastal | place: USA: North Carolina | collected... | reverse complement strand
TTTCCGTTTAAACCGCTAGTTCCTGGGCTTTCTGTAAGGTCTAATGGGGTCACAGTATTATCAACACCATCATACATAAACCTAACCCACTCATGATTGCTATTTCCTCTATGATTTAACGCTTTAGCTGCGCCCTCTGTGGAGTCAGGGTGTCTAACTTCATAAACCTCAGTGGTAACACCGCTAGCGTTTTTAGTAATGTCATCTCTGTCAAAAATTCTAAGCTGACAGTTCTTAACTCTAACTGCCTCGTCATGCTCAAATCTAATATTTAGTGGAGCATAGTAGTTAGGGATTACATTATTGTCTTTCTCGTTATTGGTGTTAAATTTAACACCAGAGATAGAGCTATACTTAGTGTTTTGAAGTTGTTCAGCTTGGGAAGTTCCGTCTGAATTGGTGATAAATGTGGTATCTTGATAAGAATCAACTGGGACAGAAAGGCCAAAATCTCCACCAAAAAATCCAATACCAGAAGTGGCGTGATCAATGTATCCTGGATTATCTGAGGCGACTGCGCCTGTTAAATTGCCGTAAAATTTTATAGTAGCCATAGTAAAATCTCCTGTTTGTTTATATATTTATTATACACTAAAAAGTAATCTTAAAATCAAAATGGATATAATTCCATTCTCACTAAATTTTCAAAAGCATACGGTTGATCTGACGCACTTTCTATCCATTGGTGGCTAATGTCACCATGAAAATGGAAGAATAAATCAAATTCTGGATTTGCCTTCCTGAGTACGTTTGGATTTGATATCGAACTGTCATAGTTCAGATTAATACTTGCAGTATTTGTACCCACAACATAATCAATATTATTCTGACCTCCAGGTGTCGCTGAGAACACTGTTCCGTCACCAAGAACAAGTGGCTGTGCGCCAAGTGGAATAATTTGAACATCTTGATTATCTCGCCAAGCCACGCTACCACTTTCTCCATTTTTATTATTTGGTGCGCTAACCCTATAGGGTTCTTTAAACTCGGTGACAATTTGTGGTTTTCTGTCAATAAATTCTTCGTAGTTAGTCCAACCAGCCACAAAATAACCTTTAAACGATGTGTTTGTATTACCGATTGGGGTAATGCTTAGTTTAGAAGTTGTTTGAGGGGTAATTCCCGAAGTTTCACCGGGTAAGAAATCTTCAGGTAAAAAACCATAACCACACAACGGTCTGCTTACATTATTGCCAAGGATGATTTCTTCTTGCCTTATCCATTCAAAACCTGCAACAGAACCGTCTTCACCAGTAGCAGAAACTCTCATTTGAACTTCTGATCCAGTTCCGCCGGTAACGCCAAAGACATTTCCAATTTTATATCCAGCTCCAGATTCAGCAACTATAACGTTTCTAATTTGACTCTCTACGATATCGTGAATAGTGTGTTCTGGGGTAATTAAGTCGTTACCATCGTCATCTTTAAATTTAATAAATTCTGGATCGTACATAAAACCTAATCGCTTGTGACCCAAGCCTATGTCGTGCTTTCTGTAAATCCAAGGTAACAATCTAGCCCTTCTGTTTGGATCTATATTCCACAGTGAAGTTGGGACTAACGGAGTGTATTTGCTATATCTTTCCAAATAAGCTTCAGCTTCAAAGCCTTCTTGTTCTCCGTACTTATCAAGTAGATACTCAGGTAGCCACTTGACAGTTTCGTTTTCTATAACATAATTACATTTTATCACATCGGTTTTATCGCCAAACTCATCTGTTTCTGTTACATAAGCGCCTTCTCCGTATATAGATATAGGCCGCTTTTGTTTTGCTTCAGATTCATAATTAAACAAAGAATCAATTGCAAAACTTCCACGATTTAACAGTCCGTCATCTTTTATAAACAAATCTACTTGACTATTAGAGAATATAGAAGGTATTCTATGGTCAACGTTAGTTATAGCTTTATCAGAAATGATTGGTACGCCACTATTTTTCAAAACCTCATATGTATCACCCTTCTCTTCAAGTGGCTGAGTGTCAATTTCAGAAACTGTCTTTGTGCCACTATTGTAGGGAAATTGATAATTAGGATTTTCATCTGGCACCAAGAGATTGCCATCACTATCTTTTTCACCGTAAGTTATATCTTCACCAAGTTTATAACCAAGAACCCAAGGTCTTATATAAGAAAACTCAGCTAGACTATGGTTATATATGGTTTGTTTTTCTAGCTTATTTCCATCATTAAAGTGGTGTACGGCAAAAAATCTAGTATCATAGATAGTTTGATCTCTCGGCCAAGCTTCATAAATTTTAACAAATAGAGCAGTTGTATTAGGGTCATTATACAATAAGTCTTGTCTTGAACCCCAAGATGGATAAAATACATTACCTCTATATGAATGTGATTTCCCAAGGAAGTTAGATGTTTGTATTTGAACGCCAGCTTCCATTTCAGTAGTACATACAGCGCCAATTACACCATACCCACCTCTAGATTTATTGTTAGGTCTAGCGTCATATTGATTATCAGGTGTTGGTGAGGGATGAATCGTGTCTAAGTCTTGATACCAAGCACCTTCGTTTAGTTTACTCCATTCCTTTAAGCCACGGGCGCTAAAATAGTATGGGTTATATATAAATGGCATCAACCTACCGGGCGTTTCACCGTCTTTCGGGAAATCGACATCAACCGCATTAGATAATACAGCTTTTGCCTCTGCAATTTGAGGATTATCTTTAAGTGGACCATCGGTTATAACATCAACTGTTTTAAGTTGCAGATCTGCTATAAGTCCATCTTTAGATCCCGCTTCAATAGAAGCGGAATTATCATCGTTATTAAGAAATAGCGACGGAAAAGTAGCGTCATTAACCAAAAGTCTAGTTTTAGTCTTCTTGCCCCAAAGGGAAGTATTTCCACCCCAATTGCTTTTGCCAATACTACCTACTGCACTACCACCCCAATAACTTCCGTAACTTCCATAAGTATTAAAACCTTGACCGTTTAAATGTTTTGCTGGATATGGCACCGAAATGGTCGCACTCCCAGAAGGCGGATCGCTACCAGCAATTTTTCCGTCAATGTCTATTTGAGGTGGATCAAATTGAGCAAATACAGAATCAGTAAGTGGTCTAAATTCAATTTTATTAGGATTTGATGGACGTATATCAAATGTAGAGTTGTTAACATCATATGTTAACTCTTTAGTCCCACTGTCCACAATATTATAAAGCCACTGGAAAGATGCTGGGTCGTGCCAAAAATCGTAAAATCTATTATGAACCTCGTCTGGATCGTTCCACTTATCGGACTGTGGAGGTGTTATATATTCCTGAACTTTATTTAAACTTAAAATAGGTCCGCCATACTCAGCATTAAAAGATCCATTGACACCAATATCTGCCGGTAAATGGTATAAGTTTTCTTCAGAACTAAATATATTACAGTGAGGTTCACTATTTAAAGTTTCCTCGTCGTTAAGTAACTCGAAAAAGTAATATGGCGCAATATTTGTAGATATGTTATTGAAAGTAGCATTGGGATCAAGAAGCCCAGTTAAAGCTTGGTCTTCAAAAAGATCTTGACCATATCTATCTTGATTAAAAAATGCTTGATTTTGATCTATGTTGTGACCGCTAACATAAAACCCTCTTCCTGTAAAATCTCCATCAATTTTTACAGCTTGGTTTAGTGCTAAATATTTTGACTCACCACGATAACCATCTGGAAAAGCACATCCAAAAAATGGAGCTGTAAATCTACCGACACCAAGTACTCCGTTGTTATTAAACTCTGCTAAATCGTCACCTTTATGATTTTTATCAGCATGTGTCAGAACGAGAGCGTTACCATTATTACTTCCATCTGGAGCTTCTCTAAGACCACATATAGGCGTACCCATGTAATCCCAGCTAGTCACTTGTGCATACCCCTTCCATGCTTTACCAGCGTCTTTTTCTGCAAACAAATCTGAATCAGTAACAGCTGCACCATATTTAGCGTTGTATGTGTCTTTATTTCTAGCGGCTAAGTATTTTCTCGCTAATGCTTCTTCTGCTTCAAGAGCATTTGTAACCTTTGGGTTTAATTCTCTACCCCAGTCTGACTCTTCGTTAAGAAGACCAGGTATATTTGGCGTACCTTCAGCGTCATCACCCTTATTTTCTATTTGATTATAATTATTATAAGCTTCAGCGGTTGGGTCAGCAAATCTAAAAAAGAAATTCTGATTTGTAATATGATAAGTGAATTGCCATTTACCAACCGTTTTCTTTAAGGGTATAGGGTCAGGAGCGCCACTAGCAATAGGATCAATAAACCACAAACTATATCTATCCGTAAGTAGAACTGTCTCACCTTTTGTAAATTCTCTAGTGGACATATTAAATACATTTACAGTAACCTTTTCTTTATTAGTTCCTCTACAGCCCCTTGGGTTGGCATAATTTGGAGACCACTGGAAAGGGTTAGCGTTTTGCATGTCAATAGTTATTGCCAATCCAGAGCTAGGGCAAAGGTGTTGATCGTTAGCATCTCTAAAATGCTCTTCAATATCCATTCCTTCAGCCCACTCTACCATGTCCTCAGAAAAAGTAACTGCGGGTATTGAATCAGAAACAACTATGCCGTATATTTGTTCAGAACCAGCTGAAAAAGTACCATCATAAGATCTATAAGATGTTTTAAGTTGACCTCCAACTTTTTTATTTGGCGCATCATCTGTAATAGCTACAGAATCGCCATCAACTTTACCCTTTTGATTTGTGCCATCTGGACCAATAGCGTGAGTGGCTAGAGATATAGCTGGGAAAACTTGAGACTTTGTACTATTAAGAGGTTTGGTTTTATTGTAAAGGTATAGCTTGTAGATAAAATTCTCTTCAGAGATACACTTTTGCCCACCTTCAAAAGCATTTAAAAATAATGGAACAGTGCCACTCCAAGAAACGTAACCGGCATCTTTTGAGCCTCTGATGTCTTGTAAGAATTTTTTAGCAGCAATATCTTTAACGGAATTTGTATAACCATTGAAGTTATAAAAATCATTCATCGTCACAAGGCTGTTAGGCAAAGTAGCAAAATCTTCAAAAATTGTTGTAGATTCCTGCCTCACCATTTCTGGAAACTGAACTAGACTTTTAGAAATCCTGTCAAATTTTAAATCTGTATAAGAATTTAAATCTATATTATCAAAACTATAAGACTGTTTGTCCTGTTCATTTGCGTCTGGGTTTTTATTATAGTATTCCCATGCAGATGGTCTACCTTCATTACCAAGCCCATATATTCTTAGATTTTCTAGGGTAGTTAAAGCAGAATATTTTTTATAGTTACCTCTGTTGTAATCTTCAAACCTCCAAGCATTAAAAATATAAGCTCCAGATGTTCTTGGGGTTGGATCAATTAACTCAGGTAAGCCAAAATCTCTTTCTGGAAAATATTTACGGTTTACGTATACCCCACCGGCTCTAAAATTCCACCACTCGACAAGTTGGGGTATCGTAAACGAACTCATCCCCGCGTCAATCATGAACGGGTGATTACAAGTTATTAAATGGTATTCTGTTCTTTTTTGTTTATTATAAATTGACATCTATATCTCCTACTCGTTGTTCCTAAAAATAGACAGCATTGGTCCTATGTAAGCCTGCGCAGCAGATGTAATTTGTTGAACTTGCTGAGTGGCATACTGAGCTGCTTCCACGGTTTGCTCTGTCGTATCCTCTGTTGGTCCATTTATCATGTATTCAAAAACCTCTCCTGGATTTTCCATAATGTAGTTGTGATTATCTAACCTTCTTACATCATTGTTGTTTGGGAAAGCTTGTTTTAATTCATCAAAAGCTTCTTTATCCATAGACATGTAATTCTTAACAAACTCACCTGTTTGAGAATCAATGTTATTAGACATAATATTTATCTTGTTTGAGAATTTACCTTTTTGGAAAGAGGTGTATTCATCTGGATTAGCTTTTGCCAGTCTTAGTAAATTCTGACCGCCGTTCTTCAATACGTCTCCATACAAGTTCATATTAGCTTGACCTTTACCAAGACCTCTTCTTATAGCGGCATTGTTTTGATCTATAATCTTTTGACGCTCTCTAGCAACTTGAGAAATAGCCATTTCTTTTTGCTTTTGCATCTTTCCAAATTTAGAGGTGTACAGATCCATTTTGACCGTAGTTTGCAGTCCGTTATTACCAACGTCTACACTAATAGATGTAACCAGCGGACCCTCATTTAGTAAATGTTTGGCTAGAGATATACCACTTGGGTAGTCAGCGTAAACAAATCCACCGCGCTCGCTAAACAATAATAAACTGTTAGAGAGTTGTGCTTTAAGTGCGCCAGCCTCGTTTAAAAGTTGGTATCCAGCAAAATTCCAAGGTGCAAGATTTTCATCTTTTATAAATTCAATTTTACCACCAATATCAAAATACCTTTCTCTAGGATCTGCTTCTACATTTAAAGAACTAGCAGATTGCCAAGGTCCATAACATCTTTCTTTAGACATCAACGGAAGCGCAACTATATCTGGATAAACTGGCGAAGGAGATGTAAAGTTTATTTTATTACTTGCTAACGCCAAACCTCTAAGAATCTTTTCTTGTTCTTTCTTTGCACTTGTTACGTTTTCATAATTAATTTCTTGTACCTCTGGCGCAAATTTACAAACAGCAGATTTATTGTTGTTTATTTTTGGTGCTGGGCTAGAGAAATCTGGATGCCTAACAACGTCTTGTGTTAAAATATTTTTTAGCTTGACGGATTCATAGCTCTGCAAAACACTATCACAATATCTCTTTTCAGCGATAGGTATAATTTTTCCAGGAAGTGTAATCAAAGCATAAACATTGTCTGGATCTAACAGTTGCTTTTCTGTGATTATAATATTGGAATTTAAATACTTGTCGTAGTACCTTCCAAATGTTAATAGGCCACTTCTTACTTTGCCTGGCGAGCCGCCGTTTGGAACTCTAAATACAGGTTTTACTTTAGAGCCTATTGACTTAGTGCTTAAACAGCCACTCTCATCTACAAACTGAACTATACTTGGCGCTTCTATACCAAAAGTTACATCATAATCACTAGCCCATACTCTAGTGGACGTTGTGGTTATTGGTGGGGTCATATATAATTCTTCAGATACAGTACACTTCACATAAGCAACTGACTGAGGTTTACGAGCCAACCTTTTATTCATAGCATCTTGAGAAGAGATGTCATTCATAGAATTGTTCAAGAAATCTTTAGGATCTGGCGAAACATTATCTAGTGTCTCTGTGACATCAGGAACAAAAAGTCTATTGCCATACCTATCTCTAGTCTGCTGAGTAAAGCTATCTGATGGGACTTGAGAAAAATCATAATATTGACTATTATCAAACCTTACATAAGAACTAATTCTATTACTAGAAACAAGAAGGTTTGTTAGATCGACGGGGACTAGACCCTGCTCAACTGCTGATGGAAGTTCACCTTTCTTATCTTCTACAAACATACTTTCAGAGAAAGACATGTTTCTGTCAAATAGTGCAAAGTTAAAGAACCCACCTTGCGGTTCTGGTTTATAATTATAATCCCACTCTTCTGAAACCGGATTCCAATTACACTTCAAAGCCCCATGAGTGTAGGCTTTTTTAGATTCATATACAGATAAAGTTTTAGGATCTATAGCTGGGTATACTTCTTTTAACTTCACATAATCATTATAATGCTCAAATGCCATAAACGGATTTATTGGAAACGCACCTTTTAAGTAAGATAACTGAAGGTCAAAGTATGGTGAGTTTACATAAGCTGGATCTGTATCAACTGGAATTGGTCTAAACCCAAATGGTCCAGTTGCTATATTTTGAGTAAAGTCTGGATAGTATTGAATTCTGTCGCTATAATTTACATTACAGGCTTTAGGTATTTTTACTAAAAACTTTTTACCTAGACATTCGTCGGCAATTGATTTAACCCACTCGTAAACCTTTTTAGCGTTCTTGATATGTTTTTTAGCTTCTTCTGGAACAGACTTTGTAAGTGGCACGCCGTTTCTAGTATTCTTTATTATAGCTAGAGCGTTTCCAGTGTATCCTCTAAGGTTTTGAGATTCATTTTCCCAGATTTCTTCTAGTTTATTTAATTGAGCATTTACAGAACTTATATAATCATCATAATGTGGTTTTTCACCACCTTCATTATATTTGTGAAGTTTATGTAGTCTATCTCTGATCTTCTGTATTTTAGAAATCGCTTCATCTCTATTGTCAAAGAAATACTTTTCTCTATCGTCTGCAAGTTCTTCAGCACGTTCTATATTTGATATAACACTATTTATAGCGCCTTGTATTTCTGCTATACCTGCTTCTGGTATACCTATCTTTTCGGCTCTCTTGTAATAAAGCGGATATCCGTAAGGTGGGTTACATGGGCTAGCTGGTAAACCATCAGAACCCATATAATTTTTCTCTGAATCCCAAACGCTTCTAGGAACACTAACGGCATATGATTTACCGGCAACTCTATCCATCTCGTCTTTTAGCTCTTGCGTTGCAACGAGATCCTTTAGGGGTCGCACTTTATCTTCTAGTACATTATTTGTGAGTTGATTCCAAAATGTTTGATTGTCAGACATTTCTTGCAAGTACGTTTCGTCGTACTGTAGTAAAAAATCCCTCCACTGTTCATAAGAAACAACAGCGTGTCTCAACTCCATTTCCGTCGTTACATAATAGTTACCAACACCATGAGCATCTAAACCTTTAGCGTCTAGTATAATTTGTTTATATGGACCAAATCCCTTCGGAATTGTTACGGCTTTTTCGCCAAGAAATCCATAGAATGGTATAATCTGCTGACTAAGTGAAGTTTGTAACTCCCACTGGTTTTGTTGAAGTAAAGCAAAGTGGCTATTAAATCCGTCTTTTTTTCTCCTTAATTGTAGTTCATCTCTATCTTTATTGTTGCTAAAGAAATACATTTCTATTTCCTGAGCGCCAACTACAATTTTATCAGTCGTAACATTAGAAACCTCATAACCAAGATCTCTATTGCCAACATAAACTTTATTTTTTTCTAATTCTGCTAGATAGTCTTTTATAGCTCCATATCTAGGCTGTCTAGTCTTATTGATGGCATCCAATCTAATTATACCGGCTATTTGGTTTTGCTCTAAACCTTTTTGTTCAGCGTTCCATCTATTTCTCCAATAGTATCTAGCGCAAGCTGGATGATCTATAACGGGGTGTAGAGAAACAAACAATTCATGACTTGTTATATCGCAGATCTCTTGAGCTAAGGACAAAAGGTCTAGTTGATCAAAGTCCATGAAATACATATTTGGCAAAAGATTTAACGGCAAACCGTTGAAATCTACAACATAATTGTAACCTCTAAAGTTTATAATCCCACCAAAGCCCGCTTGACGGTATTCTCTAGGTAGATAACCATAGTAGTCAAAGAGTGCAGCTAGCGCCTGAGATACCCTATACCAAGGTATACCGTTACTTGATCTACGAGAAAATCCTTGACCGGTAATTGGGAAGCTACTAGACATCCAACCAAGTTCAGATAATTCTTCAGCGTAATCCGACAATGTAAAGTCTACATCATCATCTAAGAATAAATTTTTATTTAGAGATGGCTTAAATGAGCCTGTATATTTTATTTGACCCTTTAGACTTTCTGGTAGAAATTTATCTGGATATGTTAATGAATCTGTGTTATATGTATCATTATTTATGTAGGCTACACTACCATCCCCAGCGACTACCTTTTGTAGTATTTGTTTTTGTTTGAATGTGCCTTCTAAAAACGCTGTTAACTGATCGCTAGGATCATATTCTAAAAATCCATAAACATTAATTAGATTTTTATTATTAAATGTGGTTCCTTGGTAATTATTTAACAGGACGGTCACATTAGATAAGATTTCTCTTGGGTCATTTAGTTTTGCGTTGTAAAGTGGCGCTCCACCAGCACCTCTATTTTCTGTATAAGTTTGTAAAATGCCACCAAATACAAAATGATTTTCACCACGATTTTTAAAATCATAGTGTTCCATATCGTAGTATTTTGACCTGTCTACAAATACATCTGTGTGTTCACCATCTCCAGCTATAGCTCCAGAGTAAAAAGCGAATTCTTTATCCGGTATATTTAATTTAGTTCTTACGCCGTCTGGATAATTTGGGTCTTGTATTCCCAATCCACTAATCGCAGGTAAATCATAATCTTCAAAAGTGTAGAATCCATAGGTGTCATCAAACGTTTTTCGCCAAGCCTGTTCTACAGTTGCGGGATTTTGACCAAATTTAAAAAATACAGGCGCTCCAACTACAGGTGGCTCAAATCTATCTTGTTTACCATTATGATAAACATCGTCGCCAGAACCAAGGAGTGTACCGTCAGAATTATTATACTCATCGTTTACTAAATCTACAGAAAGCGACGAGCTGGTATCACCAAATCCAGCGTTAAGATTAAAATTTCTAATAGAAGCGCCAAGGAACGTCTGCTGCCAAAATCCACGGTTTGCGTCAGTCCAGCCACCAACGGATAACGACCCATCTTTACCCTGTGGCAAAACAGGTCCGTCTAAATAACCTTGGTTTCCTAAATCTTCTTTAGTAATCCCAGTATTTGGAATAATACTGTATTGATATTCGTTTGCCATCTTATAATCCTAATAGTCCACTAACTGCGTTAAATTTTTCTTCTAAATCTTCCTGAGTATAATACTCGTCGTCCTTTGATTCTACATCTTCATCATCCCTTTTCGCGGGAGGGAACGGTAGAGTTGGCGCTCTCAAAATTGGTACAAAAAGATTATTTGAACCGTATACACTATATAAATACACGGATTTAGCGTTAGAAAGAAATGGAATTTCATTTGACCCTTCAGCTATATCGTGAGTCAACTGGTTTTCGTTTTTAAGTTTTGGTATGTAGTGAATATAATTGTAAAATATTTGAAAGTCGTCAAAACCTTTGTCAATTATATCGTGGGTAGCATTAGAAAAATGACTATAGAAATACTTTACCGTTTGGTCAGAATATATAGTTCTCTTTTTCTTTTTATTGTATGCTAATGGTATTTGAATAGTCTTGTTTACATTTTTACCATAATGGAATATCCCCATCTGATCAACATTTCTACCAGTTACCCACAGTAAATATTTTTTATTTGTATTTACTTTTATATCGCCATTATCCCAGTAAGCATCATGATCCAAATCATCAAATAATATAATAGCCCCAACATTATCTGTAGGAAGGGTTGGGTATGCATAATATCCACTACCGTAAACATTAGGTGTGAAATAGATACCGCTAACATCCCACCAATAAGCACTGTATCTGTCTTGACCTTCAGGGCTGGGCCACACGCTATAATTACCGCTAGAAAAATAATAGTTTCCACGGTCTATTACCTCACCCGTACCGTTTGGGTGGGGATATAAAGCTGGGGCAGATACATGAGTTTTATTTGGATCTGTAGCGGCAACATAATATTTAGCGTGGTCTTCAAAACCTTCGCCAGAAGGAAGTAATTGATACCCAACCTCAATAGTTCCATCCGTAGTTGTAATTATTTTTTCAAAAATTGTCCTCTGTTCTTCAGACAGAGGTAAAATA
>Ga0213864_10001247_pt1 | contig 11592 bp, 10 predicted proteins | sample PICome_5_FD_160078 | JGI IMG/M metagenome (GOLD analysis project Ga0213864, IMG submission 160078) | Coastal seawater microbial communities near Pivers Island, North Carolina, United States - PICO247 | ecosystem: Environmental > Aquatic > Marine > Coastal | place: USA: North Carolina... | reverse complement strand
ATCCACAAGTAAGTACGCGCCAATTTCATCACAAATTTCTCTAAATTTACTAAAATCTATTATTCTTGGATATGCAGAACCACCAGCGATAATAAGTTTTGGTTTATGCTCTCTAGCTTTTTGATAAAGTTCATCATAGTCAATTAAGGCGTCCTGTTTACGAACACCATAACCTATGGCATTAAACCATTTACCAGATAAGTTTGGAGCTGCACCATGAGTCAGATGGCCACCTGCTGCAAGTGTCATTCCCATAAAAGCATCACCCGGTTTTAGAAGTGCTAACATTACAGCCTGATTTGCCTGTGAACCAGAATGAGCCTGTACATTGGCAAAATCACATTTAAATAATTCTTTTGCTCTTTCGATTGCTAATTGCTCAGTTTCATCAACAAACATGCAACCACCGTAATATCTTTTATTTGGATAACCTTCGGCATATTTATTTGTAAGAATTGAACCTTGGGCATCCAACACAGCTTTTGATACAATATTTTCAGAAGCAATTAATTCAATACCATATTTTTGTCTATCAACCTCTCTTCCAATTGATTGAAAAACCTCTGGATCTATCTGTGATAATGGGGCAGTAAAAAAATCTTTTGTCATTTCATCTCCATGATAATTTTATATTTTCTATGCAGCACGTGCAATTTTCATTTCTTTCCAAATGCTATCTAAAGAACTTACAAGGTGATCAATATCATCAATGTTATGATATGGACTTGCTGTTATTCTTAACCTTTCTGTACCTTTTGGAACAGTTGGATAGTTGATTGGTTGAACATATATATTGAACTCATCTAATAATTGATCAGTAACTTTTTTTGTTAATATTGGGTCTCCAACTAAAATAGGAATTATATGGCTTTCGTTTGTGATTACAGGAAGATTGATTTCTGTAAGTTTTGATTTTAATAAAGTCACATTTTCATGCATCTGATCGCGCTCCACAGAAGAGTTCATAAGATGGTTGATGCTTACATTTGCACCAGCAGCTATTGATGGTGGCAGTGATGTTGTAAAGATAAATCCAGGTGCATATGATCTAATGGCATCTATTAATGTTTTTTCACCAGAGATATATCCTCCAACCAGACCAAATGCTTTTGCCAATGTCCCTTCTATAATATCAATTCTGTCCATTTGATTTAAATGCTCTGCCATACCGGCTCCTGAATTACCATACATACCAACAGCATGAACTTCATCGATATAAGTTAGTGCATCATATTTATCTGCGAGGTCACAGATTTCTTTTATTTTGGCAATATCACCATCCATAGAATAAACAGATTCAAAAGCTATTACTTTGTTCTTTTGTGAACCCACTTTTATGAGCTTCTCTTCCAAATCAACCATATCATTGTGCTTGAATATTATTTTAGATGCACCCCCGTGACGAATGCCTTCAATCATTGAAGCATGGTTGCTTTCATCTGATAACAGAACAAGATCAGGTATTATTTTTGATAAAGTTGACAACGTGGCATCATTCGCAACATATCCAGATGTAAAAAGCAGAGAGGACTCTTTATTGTGCAATATAGAGAGGGTGTCTTCTAATAAAACATGCTGATTTGTTGTTCCTGAAATATTTCTGGTACCACCTGATCCCCCACCAATTGTGTCAATAGTTTCTTTAATTGCAGTGAGCACAGATTGATTTTGCCCCATACCAAGATAATCATTTGAACACCAAACTGTAATTTTTTTCTTGTTTCCGGATTTCATGTGCAGGGTTGCATGCGGATAATCACCACGTATTCTTGTGATGTTTGCGAATGTTCTGTACCTACCCTCAGATATTACGCTATCTATAGAGTCTTTAATATATTGTGAATATCTCTTTTTCATAACTATATCCTGATACTTAATACATAGTCTTTTTAAGATTAAAATACAAATGATTTATAAGTATGAATTTTATTGAAGATCTATACAGAATTTGAAAATTTCAAGACAGGTAATCTAGCGAAAAAATCAGCCCCCTGAGCTATTAATTTTATTAATATGATGAATCCTTTTTATAAATATCATCTCTAAATTGAATTTGACCATTTTCAACCCAGGCCGTTATATAACCAATTTTTATCGGAATTTCTCTATCAAGTCTGAGTGTTTTTGTTACAGAATTGTCTAATATCTCATGAAGCAAATCTTCATTCCAATTGGCACTTTTGGAAAGTAGCCAATCAATTAAGTCGTCGATATTTTGAACACGAACACAACCGGAACTGAAGTAACGTATTTCTTCATTAAACAATGATTTTCTTGGAGTGTCATGAAGAAAAACTGCATGTTCATTTGGAAAATTTATTTTTGCCACACCAAGGGAATTAGTGAAACCAGGATTTTGGCGGAATTTAAATAAAGTTGCTTCTTCTGTTGTCCAATCTATATATTGTGGGTTTATTATTTTTTGATAGTAATAATCCTGATAAATAAAAATATTATTTTTTTCCAAATATCTTGGATCAATGTTCATTGCTTTAATTATGTCTTTTTTGACAATACTCTCAGGCACATGCCAGTACGGAAAAAAATTTACTTCATAAATATCACTATCTATAATTGGAGTTTGCCTGTCATTTTTTCCTACTATAACTTTTGTGTAATAATCTACTGTTCCATTATCAACAGCCACTAAATCACCCCCGGGTATATTTACAAATATATATCTTTCGCCCAACCCTGATATATAATTTAGAAATCGAGTTTTATTAATTCCTAACTTCTTTAATTTATATTCCACTGGATGATTTAGATGCTGAATTGTATTTTTATCAAGCTTACCAGTTGGTTCCAGTCCATGTCTGCTTTGGAAGTTTTTAAGTCCATCAGCAACAAAAATATCAAAAATATCACTAATTCCCCTATCCTGATCAATATCTTTTGTGATCAACAACCTCTCTCTGAGTTTTATGATGTCTTCAGAAATATCTCCTATTTCAAGTTCCGTCGTTATATCTATGGAAGGCCACCCTCCCTGATATAGAATATCTTGATAAACCCTAATAGCTTTTTCAAGCTCCAGATAATTTTGATAATTTAAAAAACCTTTTTTTGAGTTTTCTGAAACCAGCATCAAATTATCATCCAACGAGTATTGCTCATCAATAAAGTTAGAAAATGGATCATCAAACAAGAACAAATCATTACTTTTGTATCTGTCAATTTGATCTAACAGATTTGCTGATGAAACTAATGGGGAAAGGAGAAAAAAAACTGGCAAAATCAGTAGGTACATAATTTTGCATTTTTTATATTTTGTAATACACAGTTTCATGTTTTATTATATTTTGAGAATCTGTTGAATTATACTTATTTTATAATATATATGATTCATACCTATGGTGTTAAATTCTTATTAAAATGCAAAAAATAACAAACAGTTATCCACTCGTAAGAATGAGAAGAAATAGACAGGCAGACTGGTCAAGAAGGCTCATTTCTGAAAACATTCTATCTACAAATGATTTAATACTCCCTTTATTTGCGTGCGAAGGGAATAATATTCTTGAACCGATTGACTCACTTCCGGGTGTTAATAGATATTCAATAGATAAAATAGTCGATGTTGCAAAAAAAGCTGAAGATCTTCAAATCCCCTTATTAGCATTGTTCCCGGTTGTGGATAATAAATACAAATCAACGGAAGGTGAAGAAGCGCTAAAAAGCGACAATCTAATATGCAGAACAATTAATGAAATAAAAGATAAAGTCCCTAATATAGGCATTATGACTGATGTGGCATTAGATCCTTACACCTCTCATGGGCACGATGGAATATTAAAAGAAGATAAAATTCTTAATGATGAAACAATTGAAATACTTATAAAACAAGCACTTAACCAGTGCCAAGCAGGAACTGATATTATTGCACCATCAGATATGATGGATGGAAGAATTTTAATGATAAGGAATGCACTTGAGGAAAATAATTTTAAAGATACGATTATTATGTCATATGCTGCAAAATATGCATCTTCTTACTACGGCCCATTCAGAGACGCAATAAAATCTAAGAATAATTTAACTGGAAGTAAATCAACCTATCAAATGGATTTTGGAAATAGTGATGAAGCATTAAGAGAAGCGCAGCTTGACATAAATGAGGGTGCGGATATGATTATGGTAAAACCAGGAATGCCTTACTTAGACATAATATATAGAATAAAAAAAGAGTTTGGCATGCCAACATTTGCTTATCAAGTTTCCGGTGAATATGCCTCTATCATGGCAGCATCATTAAATGGATGGCTGGATTACAATGATATTATTTTGGAGTCTTTATTGTGCTTCAAAAGATCTGGTGCCGATGGTATACTTACTTATGCAGCAATTGACGTTGCAGAAAAACTATTAGGCAAATAATATGAATTTTCAAATAATACAAAATAGCTACTTAGATTTCATTATGTATGGTGGACTAAATATTTTCTTATCGGTATTGCTATATTTAGTATTGATTTGGGCAAAAAACAGAATAACTGCAAATATACAAGAAAAAAGCCAAATATTTGACATTATAAATATTGTTCTGGAACGTTTAAATAACGTAATTATATTTCTAATAGTATTCTTATTTATCTCACAAAATTTATTCCAAAATTACCCATTCATTGGGGCTATAAATATATTTTTATCATTAATATTCTTCATTCAACTTGCTTATATAATCGATGGAGTTAGCGTCTACCTGATATCGAGCAACAACAAACTAAAATCGACTGGTAGAAAAAGCGCAGTAAAAAATGCAATCTCATTAATCAAATTTTTTGCAAGATCCGCAATTTGGTCAATTGCCTTATTACTCTGTGTTGATAACATTGGCGTAGACATAACCGCACTAGTTGCAGGTCTTGGTATTGGTGGTATTGCTATTGCACTTGCGGCTCAAAATATTCTAGGAGATCTTTTTGCATCACTAGCTATAGTATTAGATAAACCCTTTGAAATTGATGATTATATAGTGGTTGGTGACATATCTGGAACAGTTGAACAAATCGGTATTAAAACTACCAGGATAAGAGCTCTTTCAGGTGAAGAATTAGTTTGTTCAAATGCGGATTTACTCGGGAGTAGAGTAAGAAATTACCGAAGAATGACAGAAAGAAGAGCTGAAATTCACTTAGGTGTAGTATATCAGACACCATACGAACTTCTTACTAAGATCCCAAATTTAATAGAAGAGATAATAATCAAGGCAGAAAATGCTCGCTTTGATAGAGCAAACTTCAAAAGTTTTGGCGACTCATCTTTGTTATTTGAAGTGATATTTTATGTATCCGTTCCAGACAATGACTACAAAGAATATATGGATATTATTCAAACTGTGAATTACGAAATATTCAAAAAATTTGAAGAAGAAAAAATTGAGTTTGCATACCCTACCCAAACGCTTCATATATCAAAGGAAACATAATATAAAATATCTATACTAGATTCTGGATAGATAAACACCACCCTTGATGTTCAATTTCAATTTTTTTCCAACTCTTCCTCTTTCACCAAGATAGCTGTGAAGATCGTCTAATTTGGCGATAATCCTATTGTTTGCCACTGACCTGATAGCAAGCTTATCATTGATATCAACAGATAAAGCATCAAGCAATTCAGCTTCTTTAGTTTTTTGGAAACTTATGCCACTGCCTTTTGAAACTCTATTTATATTGGTTTGATCTATCAAAATGATACTTGCTGCACTATTAAGAATACAGATATATTTATGATCAATTGGTTTAACAATTTTAAGTAGTTGATTAGTATTGGCAAAACTCATTACAACTTTACCATTCTTAGTTTGGGATTTCATTTTGTTTTGCGCAGATATCATACCTTTGCATTTGTTGGATATGAACATCAAGTCTGTTTCATTATTCTCATAACGTAACAATTGAATAATCTTTTCGTCGGGATCAAGATTAAAATATTTTTTAATTGGTTCAAAATCTCTAGTTTTATGGATTTTGAAAATATTTAGAGTAAAAACTCTACCTTTGTTTGAAAAGAGGAGCAAATCAGTATTAGAAAAACACTCTTCGAGAAAAGAGACCTTATCACCATCTTTTAGATCTTTATTATTATCTTCAACTCCATGTCCATCTCTCAATCTCAACCACCCCTTTTCTGTCATAAAAAATGTTAATGGGATAACATCCTCTAGTTGCGTGTTAAGTTCTATAACCTGATCTTCAACAATAGTAATTCTTGATGACAAATCAGAAAGATAACTATCATCCCTAAATAACTTAATCAATGAGGTTAATTGCTCTATAATTTTCGATACTTGACTGCTCTTAGAACCCAATATTTCTCTGTAATTTTTTCTATCACGCAATAGTGATTTTAGCTCTTTTTGAATTGTTATCTCCTCGAGTTTACGGAGTGATCTCAATCGCATCTCTAATATAGATTCTGCCTGTTGATCACTGAGGGAAAATTCAGATATCAGGTCTTTTTTTGGATAATCACTGGTTCTGATTATTGAAATAACCTTATCAATGTTCAAAAATACAATAAGGTACCCTTCCAAGGTATGGATCCTCTTTTCAGCCTTTTCAAGATAATGCTGATAACTTTTTATTAATATACTTTGTCGGTGGTCAAGCCATTGGGCAAGAACTTCTTTTAAGCCTAATACTTTTGGTACTTTATTATCACCATCTTGAAGTACATTCATATTAATGCTGATTGTTATTTCAAGATCAGATAGCATAAATAGCTTATTCATAATTTTTTGAGGCTCGATAGATGAGTTTTTTGGTTTAATAATAATACATACTGACTCATCAGACTCATCTCTTATATCAGAAATTTCATTTATAGTTTTTGAGATAACTAAATCAGCTAATTTCTCAATAAGTTTTGATTTTTGAATACCATACGGTATTTGAGTTATTTTAATCAAATAACCATTTTTTGATCTTTCTTCAGTCCATTCGCATCTTAATCGAAGAGAACCTCTGCCTTTTTTATATATTTCAATTATCTCACTTTTTGAAGATATTAAAACTCCCCCTGTAGGAAAGTCAGAGCCTAGAAAGCTAGACATTAGCTCATCCTCGGAAATTTCTCTATTCTTTTGAAGTTTTATTGCCATATCCAATAGCTCTATAATATTATGCGGAGGGATGTTTGTAGCCATTCCGACTGCGATTCCGCTAGAACCATTGGCTAACAGGTTTGGAAACGCTGATGGAAATACCTTTGGCTCAAACTCACTTTCATCATAATTTCTTACAAATTCAGTAGTACCATCATGGACCTGATCCATTATTAGTTCTGATATCTGGGTTAATCTTGACTCAGTGTATCTCATTGCTGCCGCATTATCTCCATCGATATTACCAAAGTTTCCCTGACCTTGAATTAATGGATATCTGTGGGAGAAGCTTTGGGCTAATTTTACTAATGAATCATACACTGCTTGTTCACCGTGTGGATGATATTTACCAATTACATCGCCAACAACACGAGCGCACTTTTTAAATGAGTTTTCAGAGCCAAGTTTTAGTTCAGACATAGCAAAAAGCAGTCTTCTGTGCACAGGCTTTAAGCCATCTCGCACATCAGGCAGTGCTCTATCTGTTATAGTTGATAGAGCATAAGACAGATATTTATCTTTTAATAAGTCAATAAAATCTGATTTAATTGTGATTTCTTGATCTGTTGACAAGGATCTTTCCTGTTTAGTTTGAAAGCATTTGATTCAAACTATCACGAAATTTAGATAGATTTAATTTTAATGGATCGTATAGGTCTCTTTTGAGAAAAAATTCTGTTAATAATAGCCCTTTCTTAAGTTCCATATCGTCAACGTCACTCCCACCAAATATAAATTCTGGTATTTCAATTAATTTACTTTTATATGGTTCACCAACTTCTTTTGTTACAGCTCTCCCTGTCCTTGGTGAAATATATTTTAAATCTACATTTGACATTGTAACAGCACATTCGGACATGTCTACGCCATAACCTAATTGTTCCAAAAAAAACAATTCCCAAAGCACCAGATCTTTTATTAAATTACTATAATCCCCAGTGAAATCTAGGATTGAGCTTGTACTATTAAATAGTTCAGTAAATGATTCTCTTTCTGGTAAAATTCTTAAATGTGATAATAAAGTTTGAAGTACAACGATACTAACTCTATTATTTATAAACTTCCCTGATCTTGATCTATCCAATTCAAAAGTTAACGTCCCAAGATGCTCTGATAATCTTGCTTTCCATATAAAACTGATTGTATTGCCTGGCTGAAGAATTGGCTGATTAATTTTAGATTGATAATTGCGCGCTAGACCAACATGTCTACCATGGTTTTTAGAGAGTAATTCTAATAATCCAGCCCTCTCCCCATACTTGCGGACAGATAAAACAATTCCAATATCTTCAAAGTTCATTTATAGCCAATACCCTTTGTAAAGTTATTATGTATGCATGTCTAATTTACGCCAATTGAAATATTATTCTTTTTTTGTTTTATAAATAGATATAAGTGAACTTTCTTATTTAAATAGTTTTGGATTTCAATCCTTGACTCAGTAGATATTTTTTTTATTTTCTCACCTTTTTTTCCTAGAATTATTTTTTTATGATTATCGTTATCTACGTATATGTTTTGATGGATCTCTATTTCGTTTGCATTTTTTTCAGACCATTTTTGTGTATCTATCCTTATTGAATAGGGTATTTCTTTGTGGATGTAATATAATATTTTTTCTCTTGTGAATTCTTCTGCAATAAATACTTCTGAAATATTGGTTGTTAAATGCTCTGGGTACTCCCAATCTTTTTTGGGAATAATATTTATAAGATTGTTCAAAAAATCACTAACACCTTCAAGTTTTAATGCTGATATGAAATGAATATCTTCCACATTCATTTCTTCCTTTATTTCTTTTACAAGTTTCAGGAGATATGTTTTTTTAACGAGGTCTATCTTATTAATAACTAACATAATCGTTCCATTATAATCTTTTATCTGACTATAAATCGAAAAATAGTTGGTTTCATGCGTCTTTGTTGGGTCTATCATGTAAATTAGAACGTCGGCTTGTTGTAAGCTGTTGATGGCTTCTCTAATTAATGGTCTTTCTCTATTATTAGTTGGCTTAAATAGACCTGGAGTATCAATAAAGATAATTTGTGCCAAACCCTTTGTTAGAATTGCATTTATCTGCTTTCTAGTTGTCTGAACTTTATGTGATACTATAGATAATTTCTTCCCTAAAAAAGCGTTTAGAAGAGTTGATTTGCCTGCATTAGTTGGACCTATTATTGCTACACGTCCACAAAACTTTTCATCATCAATTTTTTGATACATAATCGCTTCTTAATGCATTTGTAGCTGCAGCTCTCTCAGCTTGTTTTTTTGATTGACCAACACCCTCAAATTCTGAACCACTTCCAAGAATTATTTTAATAGTAAATTCAGGGTTATGGTCCGGTCCTTTTCTGCCCACTTCAATATATTTAGGAAGTTCATATCCTCTAGACTGGCACCATTCTTGTAACATTGTTTTTGGATCGATTGGAGGATTCTCATTATTCAATGTATAGTTTTCCCAATGTTTTTTAATAAAATTAAAAGCATTTTCAAACCCACCATCCAGGTATATTGCTGCAATAAGAGACTCAAGACTGTCTGCTAATATTGTGCTCTTATTTCTTCCTCCTGTTTTCTCTTCATTATAACTTAAAATCAAAAACTCATTAAGAGATAACATTCGTGCAATCTCTGCAAGTGTATCTTCATTTACTAAATTATGCATCCTCCTTGTGAGATCACCCTCTGATTCAGACGGAAATTTATCAAACAATATTTTTGCAACGGAAAGTCCAAGAACTCTATCACCCAAAAATTCTAATCTCTGAAAGACTGAATTTTTTCTTCTATTTTTACCAGTATGAGTAAGAGATTCAGTAAGAAGTGTCTCATCACGAAAATTGTATGATATTATTTGTGATATTTTTTTTACATTACTCATTTATTTTATCTTTTTAGCAACTCTGTCTAATCTAAATTTTTTATGCCAATTCCATATCTTCCATAATGGCACTGATTTATCTGAGGAGAAAAACAAAAACTCTGCCCTACCTACAAAATTTTCAAAAGGTACATAGCCCACTTGATCAATAAATCTAGAGTCAAGTGAATTATCTCTGTTATCACCCATCATAAAGTAATGATTGTTGGGCACTCTATATATACCCGTATTGTCACCCAAACTCCCAGTTTCTAAATCTAAGATAAAATGACTTTTACCATCTAAAATCTCATTTTTTAATGTGTTTTTGTTATATTGTGCAAAGTATTTATAGTTATCATTATAATTTGAAGTGCTAACCTCTTCATCATTTATATAAATCAAACCATTTATTATTTGTATTTTATCTCCCGGCAAACCAATAACTCTCTTAATGTAGTCTACATCTGTATCATTTGGTAATCTGAAAACAACCACATCGCCTCTCTCTGGCAATCTAGCAAAAATTCTGTCTTTTATGATGTTCGGAGAGAATGGGAGGGAATATCTCGAGTACCCATATGAATATTTTGATACGAATAAATAGTCGCCAACTAATAAATTTGGAAGCATGGATCCAGAGGGTATTGTAAAAGGTTGCAAAATAAAGGTTCGAATAAAAAATGCTATTAATATTGCATAAATTAAAGTCCTAATATTTTCAAAAATGCTGTTTTTGTTTTTAGTATTCATTATTTATTTTTCATAGGTAATTATCACAATTGCCTGAGCGTAAGGGTATTCATCAGTTATACTCACATCTATTTTAGCTATACAATTTGGGGGCGTTAAATTATTCAATATTTTTAGTGCACCATTATGCAGATATAATTCGGGCTTGCCTGATTTATTATTTATAATCTCAATATCTCTCCAATAGACACCTCTTCTAAAACCAGTACCGAGAGCTTTGGAGCATGCTTCTTTAACTGCATATCGTTTTGCGTATGAATTTATACTTAACCTTCGAGACTCACATTTTGCAATTTCTTTAGTCGTAAAAACTCTTTTCTTGAATCTATTGCCATAACGATCTATTACACTCTCAATTCGTTTAATATCTATAATATCTGTTCCTATTCCGAGAATCATATAAAATTTTTCCTTTGATTATTTATGATAGCTCTAAATCTTTTTATGACACAATCCAGACCGTCAAACACTGACTCTCCAATAATAAAATGCCCAATATTTAATTCTTTTAGAGGCTTAATTTTTGAGATCAATTCTGTTGTTTCATAATTTAATCCATGTCCTGCATGTACTTCTAGTCCTATATTGTTAGCCAAAAGAGCAATTTCTTTTATCCTTTGAAATTCATTTTGCATTGTTTCTGGAGCTGAATAGAATTTATTTGAGAAACTTCCAGTATGAATTTCAACAATATCAGAATTCAGATTTAGGGCCTCCTCAATATCTTCCTTTTTGGGATCGATAAAAAGTGAGACTCTTATACCTTCACTCTTCAGGGCGTGAACGCACTCTTTAATTTGACTATTGTTGGTAAATAAATCCAAACCACCTTCAGTTGTAACCTCTTCTCTTTTCTCTGGGCCTA
>Ga0213864_10001244_pt1 | contig 11603 bp, 15 predicted proteins | sample PICome_5_FD_160078 | JGI IMG/M metagenome (GOLD analysis project Ga0213864, IMG submission 160078) | Coastal seawater microbial communities near Pivers Island, North Carolina, United States - PICO247 | ecosystem: Environmental > Aquatic > Marine > Coastal | place: USA: North Carolina... | reverse complement strand
GTTTTGCTGGTGAAACAGGAGACATTTTCGAAGATTTTTGGAACAATCGTATGTGGCGCCATAAAGATGTTGCATGGGCGATCGGTGAAACGATCTTAATGGCGTTTATTGGCACATTTGGCGGTGCGATTATTGCGCTTCCACTTGCTTTCTTGGCGGCGAAAAACTTCACGCCCTTAATGAGTTTGCGATTTTTCATGCGTCGGGTTTTTGATTTTATTCGCGGGGTTGACGCGCTGATTTTTACGATCATGCTCGCGCGCGCTTTTGGTCCAGGGCCGATGACTGGGGCCTTGGCAATCCTGATCACGGACGTTGGTGGATTTGGTAAAATGTTTTCTGAAGTATTGGAAAATGTGGATAAAAAACAGGTGGAAGGCGTGAAATCAACTGGAGCTAGCACTCTTCAGCAGTATCGCTTTGGAGTGCTACCACAGGTAACACCTGTACTGTTGTCGCTAGTTTTATACTTCTTTGAATCCAATACGCGCAGCGCAACCATCATAGGCGCGATTACCGGCGGTGGTATTGGTCTCATGCTTACTCAGGCAATGATCACCCAAAAAGATTGGGAGGAAGTCAGTTATTATATAATTCTTATCATACTTATGGTGATGGCTATGGATTGGCTGTCAGGGCAGTTGCGAGCACGCTTAATTAAGGGTGGTGAGAGCCACGAAATAAAATAATGGCAAAACTTAAATCAGATGATGTTTTTTTGCACGCAGATGTAGAAAGTCAAAATTCAAACTTCGGGAAATACTGCGAAATTGGTAAGGGATCACGAATTCTAAACGTCACTATGGGAGATTATTCGTATTGTGATCGTTATGCGGATATTGCAAACGCCTGGATTGGCAAGTTCGCCAATATCGCAAGCTTCGTTCGGATCGGCGCAACGGATCATCCCATGGATCGCGCGAGTATGCACCATTTTCTGTACCGGTCACCCGATTATTGGGACGATGTGGAGATCGATCAGGATTGGTTTGAAAAGCGAGCATCGCGACGTGTTACGATTGGTCACGACACATGGATCGGCCACAATGCGCAGATTAAACCAGAGATCACAATTGGACACGGTGCAATCGTTGCATCTGGCGCAGTGGTTACAAAAGATGTCGCACCCTTCACGATTGTGGCAGGTGTCCCTGCGACACCGATGAGAGAACGCTTTGATCGAAAAATTTCTGAACGCCTAATCGCTTTGAGCTGGTGGAATTGGTCCCACGACCAGCTACGCTTGGCACTTGATGATTTTCGGCGTCTGCCAATCAGCGCGTTTTTGGAAAAATACGAATAAGTTTCATTCTGCTGCGACTGACATTTTAGGAATAGGTGCTTCAAATAAGCGGTTGGCGGCCTCACCTGCAGCATAGGCGATCCGACCTCCACACATGGTTGCCTCAATCTGTAGGGTTTCTTTATTCATAATCACTAAGTCGGCGTGCATTCCGTAATCAAGACTGCCTATAGATGCTTTACCCATGATTGATGCTGGATTTTTTGAAATTAAATTCCATGCTTTTGGAAACGACAATTCCCCAGTTTGCCATAACTCTAAGGCGGCCTGTGACAGCGCAGGGTAATAATAATCTGACACTAAGGCTTCGCATAAATCAGCGCGCACCAAATCAATCGCAGATATGTTGCCAGATTGTGATCCCCCACGGACGATGTTTGGAGCCCCCATTAAAACTGGATTGTTCATTTGTTTTGCTGTTTTTGCAGCTTCAAGTGTTGTCGGAAATTCACATATTTTAGCGCCCAGCAGTGCATAGTATTCGCGCATGTCTGAACTCGCATCATCATGTGACCCGTATCGAATGTTCATATCATCAAAAGCTGAGGAAAGGCTTACTAAGTGGTCGTGCACAAGTGACTCTTGTGCCTCAGCAGTACGAATGCAGGCTAGATGCTCGTCAGATGTTTTTCCCACTTGTGCCGCCCATGCACCAAATGCATCTAAGTCGCGTGCAATGATGTCCTGCGCTTCTGGTAAATGATTATTAAAGATTACGTAGTCGATTTTAAATTCTTCGAGGCAAGCGATCAGTTCGTCATATGTTTCTGTGGTATGGGTTTCGCATCGCAACTGGATGCGCATATTTGTTTTGGCGTTCTTGCGATAAGCACGTAATGCGCTAGCAAATTTTATTGCATGCTCGGGGCTACGCCGTCCGCCTTCCCATGACCAACTATGCGCCATCCATGCGGTTGTTACACCATTGGCAGCCAACTCAACATCTACTCCGCGCAGGGCCGAACGAATATCGAATGGTGCCTTGGGTCTGGGTGCGATATGTCTTTCAAACGCATCTCCATGTAAATCAATTATTCCGGGTAAAATGAAATAACCATCCATATCTACCGCGGTGAAAGAGCTTGTAGAAATACACCCGTCTTCAATTGTAAGTGAGCGATCTTGTAATTCATTATCTTTGAGTATTGTGGCGTTTATGAACCGAAGCGACATGGAAGACCTGCGTTACTGATTTTTTGCAGGATAATGAATTTCTGTATCACTGATGTGACATTAGGCTTCGTAACTTAGGGTGACATGTTTTCCTGAAAAATAAGTGCGGCCAAATTCAATCGGTGTGCCCGATTGATCTGTGTTGAGCGAAGTTGTGCACAGTAAAGGATCGTTTGGTTTAATGCGTAGGTGATTTGCCTGTAAACTACTTGCTGCAACTGCACTCACATATGTTGAGGCTCGTATATAGTCGTTAACGCCACACTTCTTCAAAGCTTGTGTGACGGATTGTAAATCCTCAATGTATTCAGCCAAAGCTGGAAATCTTTTTGAGCAAAATACCGAATGAAACAGTGCGATGGGTTCATCATCCGCGAATGAAATGCCTTCATAGTGGTGAACTTTCGAATTTTTTTTAATTTGTAGAGAGCTTGCTTCTTCATGTGTTGCTAGGCGTTGTGAGAGTGATAATTTTTGACGCGATGGCGTGCGACCTGCGTCCAATAAATTTTGACTAAAACGCACGCGTTCACCCATTGAATAGATGGTGGGCTTTTGCATTACGAAGACGCCACTCCCTCGTTTTGACCAAATCAAACTTTTCTCTGCAAGATGGGATAGTGCTTTTCTAATCGTATGACGATTGACGCCATAGCGTTGGGACAGCATGCTTTCCGTTGGCAATCGGCTCCCTCTTGCTAACGAGCCCGCAACAATTTCTTTTTCAAGATCTGAAGCTATGCCCTGCCAAAGCGTCTGATTTTTCATGTCATAAAAACTTCACTTTATTCATTTTACGAAAACGAGTAACCATACGGATAAGATTTGTCTAGTTGTATATAGGTGATCCAAAGTGAAAATTGATAGAAAAACTTGGATGTCAACGCTTTCTAAAGCGCGAGCTTATGATGTGGAGAGTTTTTGGAAGAACTTAACCAACCATCCGCAATTTAAACTATTGCGTGCACCAGAAATTGGCGGAGTGATGGTGAGGGGACGCATGGGCGCTCAAGGTGATGCATTTAACCTAGGTGAAATGACAGTTACGCGTTGTTCGGTTCAGTTAGATACAGGTGAAGTCGGCCACAGTTATGTTCAAGGTCGTGATCGAGGCCATGCAGAGCGCGCGGCAATAATTGATGCATTGTTGCAAGGGCCTCGATACGAAGAAGTATTCAGCACAATTATTTTGCCATTATCAAATTTACATAGCGACCGCATGGATGTGCGTTCCCGAAAAGCTGCGGCTACAAAAGTCGACTTTTTTACCATGGTGAGGGGGGAAGACTCATGAATGCGCACGCTTTTGAAGGGGGATTTGCAAACCCACCACAAGATGGCGCGTTTGCATTTCGCGCTATCATGAATGCTATTGCAAAACCGGGTACTATTTTCAGTATCCAAGGAGGAGTCCCGCCTACAGGTCTATCTACCGCTGCTGGTAGCGTGATATTAACCTTGTGTGATCCAGAAACGCCAATCGCATTAATGCAGTCCGCAGATAATGAAGAAGTTCGCAATTGGATAACATTTCACACAGGCGCACCAATTGTTTCTGCAGCTGACGCACATTTTGCCGTAGGTGCGTGGACGGAAATGATGCCATTGAAGCAGTTCCGACAAGGAACTCCAGAGTTCCCCGACAGATCAGCTACTTTGATTATTGAATGTGAGAAACTTGAGCAATCTGGAGCCTTTTTGCGTGGCCCAGGAATAAAAGAAACAAATCGCTTTTCATTACCAAATTTAGAAGCATTTCAGCGAAATTCTGAGTTGTTTCCACTAGGCGTGGATTTCTTATTTTGCGCAGGTTCGCAAGTTGCAGGTTTACCACGAACAACCAAGGTAAGTGAGGTATAGCCCATGTATGTTGCTGTAAAAGGTGGTGAAAAAGCTATTGATAATGCACATGCATGGCTTAGCGAAGAACGTCGAGGCGACTTGGCGATTGAGGAACTTTCCAGTGATCAAATTAAGGAACAGCTGAGTCTCGCAGTAAATCGAGTAATGGCAGAAGGTTCACTTTACGATCCTGATCTTGCGGCTTTGGCAATCAAACAATCACGGGGCGATTTAATCGAGGCAATATTTTTGTTGCGTGCGTATCGGACGACTCTACCTCGGTTTGGGTGTAGTAACGCAGTCGATACGGATAGAATGACCTGCATTCGGCGTATTTCTGCGACATTCAAGGACGCACCAGGTGGTCAAGTGCTTGGACCAACGTTTGATTACACGCACCGACTCCTCGATTTTAAACTAGCTGCTGATGGTGAGATCACAGATGTACCCATGGCCACTGAACCTCTTTCCAGTGAAATACCTCATATAACGAGCTTTCTGAACACTGAAGGATTGATACAGCAGGAACCAAATACGCAATCGGAACCTCAAGATTTAACGCGTGAGCCACTTGAATTGCCTGCCAGCCGTGCTTTGCGCTTACAATCACTTACGAGAGGAGATGAGGGATTCATCCTTGGAATGGCGTACTCAACACAGCGAGGCTATGCACGAAATCACGCGTTCGTTGGCGAGTTAAGGATTGGTAAAGTATCTGTGGAATTGGATATTCCGGAGCTCGGGTTCTCAATAGATATTGGTGAAATAGAAGTAACCGAATGTGAAACCGTCAACCAATTTGCAGGGTCAAAAACGGAACCTCCTCAGTTTACACGTGGTTATGGATTGGTTTTTGGGCAATCAGAAAGAAAATCGATTGCTATGGCATTGGTAGATCGGGCTTTACGATGGCGTGAGCTTGGCGAAGATAATTTGGGTGCACCCGCGCAAGACGAAGAATTTGTGCTTTATCACTCTGACAACATACAGGCCACCGGATTTCTTGAGCATATAAAACTCCCACATTACGTCGATTTTCAATCAGAACTCGAGCTCATTCGTAAGCTCAGACGTGAAGCAGAAGGCTTTACTCAGTCCAAGGAGGCCGCGGAATGAACGAGTATAATTTCGCATATCTTGATGAACAAACAAAACGAATGATCCGACGGGCTATCTTAAAAGGTTTGGCTATACCAGGTTATCAAGTCCCGTTTGCAAGTCGTGAGATGCCAATGCCTTACGGTTGGGGAACAGGGGGCGTGCAAGTCTCAGCGGCTACATTAACTCCAAAAGACACCCTGAAAGTGATTGACCAAGGCGCCGATGATACCACGAATGCAATTTCAATTCGTAAGTTTTTCCAGAAGACCGCCAATGTAGAAGTTACCGAAGTTACAAAAGATGCAACGGTAATTCAAACGCGTCACCGCATTCCTGAAACAGATTTGTCTGATGAACAAATTTTAGTCTATCAAGTTCCGATCCCTGAACCACTGCGTTTCTTGGAGCCTTCTGAACCAGAGACCCGCAAAATGCATGCCTTGGAGGAATATGGGTTGATGCATGTCAAACTGTACGAAGACATCAGTAAGCACGGAGCAATTGCCACATCGTATGCGTATCCTGTTAAGGTTGAAGGTCGCTATGTCATGGACCCTTCGCCAATTCCTAAGTTTGATAATCCAAAGATGGAGATGTCAGCTATACAGTTATTTGGCGCGGGCCGTGAGCAACGCATCTATGCACTGCCCCCTTATACTAAGGTCGTATCTTTAGATTTTGAAGATTATCCCTTTGAGGCAAGCAAAGCTGAGCATTCATGTGAACTGTGTGGATCTCACAACAGTTACTTAGATGAGGTCATAGTCGACGATACTGGTGGACGCATATTTGTATGCTCGGATACCGACTATTGCTCATCGCAACAGAAAATAATCAAGGAAGCAGTATGATGTCAGATCGTCCACTACTAGATGTCCGAAGCGTTACAAAAATGTATGGTTGTCGGATTGGCTGCTCAAGCGTTAGTTTCGATCTATGGCCTGGAGAGGTCATGGGCATCGTGGGAGAAAGTGGCTCGGGAAAATCAACGCTCCTGAATTGTCTGGCAGGTCACATAGAAGTTGATCAAGGTCAGGTATTCTTCGACACGCGAAGTGAAGGTATGAAAGACACTCTGCTGATGAGTGAACCTGAGCGAAGAATGTTATCTAGAACAGATTGGGCCTTTGTTCATCAACATGCACGCGATGGCTTACGTATGAGTGTCAGCGCTGGAGGGAATGTTGGTGAGCGCCTTATGGCTGTTGGGGCGCGTCACTACGGAAATATTCGCGATGAAGCGATAGATTGGCTTGGACGAGTTGAAATTCATCACAGCAGAATAGATGATCGCCCGACAGCGTTTTCTGGTGGTATGCAGCAGCGTCTGCAAATCGCGCGAAATCTGGTGACGGGACCCAGACTTGTGTTCATGGATGAACCAACCGGCGGCTTAGACGTATCCGTCCAAGCCCGTTTGTTAGATTTGTTGCGGTCATTGGTGCGTGAAATGGGGTTAAGCGCAATCATCGTGACGCATGATTTGGCTGTTGTCAGGCTACTGGCTGATCGCCTTATGGTTATGAAAGATGGTTATGTTGTCGAAAGCGGTTTGACTGACCAAGTACTCGACGATCCACAGCACGCATATACCCAACTTCTTGTTTCTTCAGTTTTGCAGGTGTGATGAAAAATGATAAAGATATCAAATCTCTCTAAACATTTCATTTTGCACAATCAAAATAGCGCAGTCATCCCAGTCATGGATCAAGCAGAATTTTCTGTTGCAGAGGGTGAATGCGTCGCGTTGGTCGGTCAATCAGGCGCAGGTAAATCAACGTTAATGCGCATGATTTATGGTAATTACTTAGCTCATAATGGGGCTATATGGATTGGTGAAACAAATGTGGTTGGTGCCACTGCACGAGAAATCATTGACCTAAGAAGAAAAACCCTTGGCTATGTGAGCCAATTTTTGCGTGTTGTGCCCCGTGTACCTACGCGCGATGTAGTAGCAGAGCCTTTATTGGCATTGGGCGAAGAACAGACAAAAGCACGCAGAAAAGCTGAAGAATTGCTTTCCCTTTTGAATATTCCTGAGCATCTTTGGGATTTGTCCCCGACAACTTTTTCAGGTGGAGAGCAGCAACGTGTAAATATTGCGCGCGGATTTGTTTATGATTATCCTGCATTGCTTCTTGACGAACCAACAGCCAGTTTAGATGTGAAAAATCGCTCAATCGTGCTGGGACTTGTAGAAAGTGCAAAGGCTCGCGGCGCGGCAATAATTGGTATTTTTCATGATGAGGCTGCGCGTGATCAGGTCTGTGATCGTGTAATAGATGTCACGCAGTATACACCCAAGGCCGCATGATATGTCTGGAAAAATGATTGCCATAGTGGGCCCCTCGGGGGTTGGCAAAGATTCAGTCATGTCAGGTCTGTGCCGAGCAAATAAGAATTTTTTGCTCGTTCAGAGAGCAATAACTCGTGCACCTGACCCATTAGGTGAAAACCATATTGCGTTAGATGAGGACGAATTTGAAAATGCAAAAACTGCAGGTGAGTTTATACTAGCTTGGAAAGCTCACGGGCTTTCTTACGGAATTCCATTTGCATCGATCAAATTACTTCATCACGGTCAAAATATGTTGATTAATTTGTCACGCAACGTCCTTGCGGAAGCGAATTCTGTTTTTGAGAACTTCGTGGTGATCAATTTATGGGCTTCAAAGGATGTTCTGCGTCAACGTTTGTATTCACGTGGTCGCGAAGACGATAAAGATATCGAAAAACGCATCGAGCGCAACGTATTAGCTCTACCACCAGATCTAAATGTTCATTCAGTGAATAATGATCATCTTCTTGACCAAACAATCAACAACATTATCGAGTATCTGGACAAATAAATGAATCGCATCCTTCCAAAAAATAAAGACTTCATTCTAACAAACGCAAAACTCGTGTTAGCAGATGAAGTGATCCAGGGCACTATCGTTGTAAAAAACGGACTTATTGATAGTATTGATCATGGTCGTTGTGCGTTATCACAATCGATTGATTGTAACGGAAGCTACCTGTCAGCTGGTTTAGTGGAACTCCACACTGATAATCTTGAGCGACACTTAGAGCCCCGTCCGGGGGTAAATTGGCCGATCAAAACTGCCGCTATAGCCCATGATGCAGAATTATATGGTTGCGGTGTTACGACAGTGTTTGATGCGATGAGAGTTGGCTCCATTCCAACTGGATCTGGTCAATATGCAGCTTATGCACGCGGGCTCGCAGACGCCATCCTGGGACTAAAGGAAAAAGGACTCCTAAAAATTTCTCATTTTCTGCATCTGCGTGCGGAAATTTGTTCAGCTACATTATCAGAAGAACTCGCATCATTTTCAAACAACGATCAAGTTGGAATTGTCAGCCTCATGGATCACACACCAGGGCAACGTCAATTTAGAAATATGGATAAATTTAAGGCTTACGTAACCGGAAAAAAGAAACTTGATGAAGACGGTTACAACCAACATGTCGAGATGCTGAAAGCTCTACGAAACGAGCACGGTACGAGACATGAGAATATAACTGTTGAAGAAGCTGCTCGGCTTGGCGCTGTCCTAGCAAGTCATGATGACACGACAATAGAACACGTAAATGTCTCAAAGTCGCGTGGCATAAAGGTCGCTGAGTTTCCCACTACACTTGAAGCTGCCAAGGCGTGTCGAGAAAATGGAATCTCAATTATGATGGGAGCACCTAATCTGATACGAGGAGGCTCCCACTCTGGAAATGTTTCTGCACTGGAACTCGCTCAGAATGAATTGTTGGATGTGATTTCGTCAGATTATGTCCCAGCAGCGCTGCTGCAATCTGCAATCCAATTGGGAGATTTATGGGGTGATTTACCGAAGGCACTTCGTACAGTCACCTTAAATCCAGCGCGTGCAGCAGGATTTTCTGATCGTGGTGAAATTGCCTTGGGAAAGCGTGCGGATCTAATTTGTTTTTCTATGGATGACAATCATGGGATTATTGAAAGCGTATTTGTAGGATAGTATGATAACTTTGGTTGAGTTCATAAAACAGTTACTTACATCCTGTACTCATTTAGCGACTGCTCTGGGGGGCCAGGGAGGCGATTATGAATGCAACTTATCTTGATCCAAAATTCATTGGACCAATAAACCCACCTCAACACTTACCACTTGAACAAAAAAAAGCGGTTGTGGCGGCAATCCTTAGCCAATCTGTAGTTCGCAAGCATGTCACAGAAAATAAAAGCGAGTGATGCGTTAGAAATCTAACACACTATCATCTGATTCTGTGACTTTCGCTAACTTCCATCCTAATTTCGTAAGCTCACCCGACTCTCTCATGAGGTTCTTACGAAATGCGAGTTGCTCAAATTCGTGCTCTGATATCAGTTCTTTAGTAGCCTTCAAGTGCCCTTTAAGTAGCGCCTTCGCAGTAACTGGGTCCATCTCTTTCATCACAAACTCGTTTCTAATTTTCAAACGAATGTTGGCTACAAAAAATAGTGTCCCAGCACTTTGCCAATGAGTCAATCACACACTTTGGATTGACCAATCATACTTCAAGTAAATTAACCTAAAGCGTATCCTGCGCCACGAACAGTTCTTATGGGATCTTGACCGCCATGCTGTTTTAATGCTCTTCGCAGGCGACCAATATGTACGTCCACTGTACGTGTATCCACATAAATTTCCTGCCCCCAAACGCGATCTAGCAGTTGGTCACGCTGCCAAACTCGTCCAGGTTTTTCCATAAATTTAGCCAGTAACTTAAATTCAGTTGGTCCTAGCTTAATTTCTAGATCACTGCGGTAAACCTTGTAGGTCTCCAAATCAACTACGATATCTTCGTACGTTAGCTTGTTGCCAGCTGCAGTTACATTGGCTCTTCGAAAGTGAGCCTTCACGCGCGCAGCGAATTCAATTACTGAATAGGGTTTTACGACATAATCATCGGCACCATTTTCCAACCCGCGTACGCGATCGACCTCCTCTGCGCGTGCAGACAGCATGATGACTGGGATTTGGCGTGTCTTTGGATTTGACTTCAGTCTTCGACAAACCTCAATCCCAGAGAGCTGTGGCATCATCCAATCCAAGATAATCAGATCGGGGTTATTTTCTTCAACCATTAATAAGCCATCTTCGCCATTGTCGGCGGTAATGACATCAAAGCCTTCCGCTTCTAGATTATACGCTAACATTTCACGTTGCGCTGGCTCATCTTCCACAAGGAGAATTGTCGGAGGGATCATAGCTTTGTCTCCAAGTTCGTTGATAGGCTAGGGTTGGAAGATGTCTGATCGACGGATATGTGTATATCGTCTAGCTGCTCGCCAGATGCGAGATAAATAACTTGTTCGGCGATTGCAGTAACTTGGTCACCAGCACGTTCGATGTTTTTTGCGATAAAATGCAGGTGCATACAGGGTGTGATATCTCGTGGATCTTCTAGCATATGACTTAAGTATTCGCGGAATAAGCCAGTGTACATTTGATCGACGTCGCGGTCACGTTGAATGACCTCTTCTGCCAATTTCACGTCCCGCTGAACATAGGCGTCAAGCGCGTCTTTCAACATCAATTCAACTTCGCGCGCCAAACGACGCAGGCCTTGGCCCTTGTCAAATACATGCGGCATTTCCATCAGGACAGTTGTGCGTTTCGCCATGTTTTTGGAATAATCGCCAATCCGTTCAAGGTTCGAGGCCACCTTGATCACTGACAATACCAGCCGCAAATCAATTGCCGTGGGTGAGCGCAGCGCCAAGAGTTTCGCAGCCTCATCATTGATCAGGATTTCCAACTGATCTATGGCCTTGTCGCGGGCACGCACATCCGCGGCCAATTCAACGTCACGGGTGTCAAATGATTTCGCAGCGTCCAAAATTGACGCCTCAACCATGCCGCCCATTTTCATGATGTGCGCTTGGATCGCCTCAAGGTCACGGTCAAATGCAGAGAGAATGTGTTGTTGTTCGCTCATAATCTTATCCAATCCGCCCTGTGATATAGCTTTCGGTGCGCGGATCCTCTGGTTTGGTGAAGATGGTTGTTGTGTCTCCATATTCGACAAGGTTGCCCAAATGGAAAAACGCGGTTTTCTGACTAACCCGCGCGGCCTGCTGCATCGAGTGCGTGACAATCACAACGCAATAGCGTTTACGTAAATCATCAATCAATTCTTCAACCTGCGCTGTTGCGATGGGGTC
>Ga0213864_10001242_pt1 | contig 11626 bp, 7 predicted proteins | sample PICome_5_FD_160078 | JGI IMG/M metagenome (GOLD analysis project Ga0213864, IMG submission 160078) | Coastal seawater microbial communities near Pivers Island, North Carolina, United States - PICO247 | ecosystem: Environmental > Aquatic > Marine > Coastal | place: USA: North Carolina | collected... | reverse complement strand
TGTTGAGCCCGCACAGATTCGCTCGAGCTCGATGGCAGCTCTAAACCAGAAACCGATAGATCAGAACCATTGAGCAATGGCGCTTCAACTTCAGATGGCTCCGAAACTGCTTGATCGGGAGCCACTTCACCTTTCTTTTTTCTACGCCTACGAATGCGACTGGAGCGCTCTGACTCAAAGCCGCAGCCCCCCTCTTCATCATGAGCATGCGACGAGTGATCATGATGAGCAACAGCATGATCTCGCCCCTTTTTCCTCTCAATTCTCCGCAATCGTCTAGCGCGACGTCGCTGCCCAGGGAGAGCACTCTCTTCATTTTCAGCGTCTGACATCACCGCGGAGCGCCTCGCGTCGCCGGACTCCAACTTCAACTCAAACCTGCTAAGACGCCGCTCTTTGCTTGAACGCAACTGCAAATCTTGGTAATCAGGCAATACGCCAACCAAAGACGCCGCATACGATGCTTGTGGCCAAGACTTTCCGATCGACACAGCCAGTGCCGCCTTGCCACGAGGATTAAGAAACTGCACGAGATCCGCGAAGTCAACAATCCCCATCGGCCGAGCTAACGATTCAGAACCGAATACAGCAAGCCCGCTCCAAGCAGGCAAAGCCCCGAGATGGTAATTTTGCTTGCCCATAAGAAAATGTACTCATTGCGATAGTAGTTACAACTGAATTAACCCAGGCCAGGAAACGGATTAACGGCAAAGCACATCCAACACATCGACAGCAATGCAATAATCAGAATCCTCACAAACCCACTTCCTCGCAGCGAGACACCCCATGACAAGCAGCGGCCTCAGTACCACCGACATGGCCCTGCTGGCTCGCTGCGCTTGGCAAAGGCAACAGGGCGCGGGGGAAACGTCACGCTCCGAGCGCGAGTTCAGCACGATTGCCTTATGGACAGCCGCAGGCAGCCGCAAAACAACAATGAGCAGCCTCTAACGCGAACCTGTGTCAACAGACACAAAAGCCACAATGAAAGCCACTAGATTGGTTTGACAACGATAAGATCCTGAAGCTTTCCAAGAAGCAATGTTCACAATTACAGCTTTCCTATCCGCTGCAGCTGCAACCTTGATGCTCTACCCAATTCTTTCTTTCCTAGCTGAAGGCATCTAGGAGGCTGCTGAAAAACCTTCTGAGAATCGGATCTCCCGAAGCAAAACCAGAAAAAAGGCGTAATTTCAGCCTTCTCAACATGCCCCACTGATCTTCAAGTCACACAATTGCGGGGAACTCATGATTTCATGCTCGCCGATTCACCGGGCGCGGGGTTTTTCAGCAAACTCCTAGGCAGTCCCCCACCCAACTCTTCATCGGGCTCTTGAGCGGGCATGATCAGCAGAGCCTTATGGCACCGATGAATTATTCAAGGCAGTCCATGGCTGTGTCAGCCATTGCTGTGATTCTGGGCTGGGGCACGTGGGCAACGCCCCTGCTAGCAACGCAGGCAGACGCCTTCCCAAACCGCGACTCCCTACAAGCACTGCAGCTGGCTTTTCTCAGCTGCGCCCGCGACAACACAGCGGCAAGCTGCACCATGGCTGTGCAACGGGCAGACCCCCTGCTCGACCATCCACGCTTGCCTTCACGTTGCAAGGATCTGATCTGGGAACTGATGCAACAAGCGCAGAGCAGCGCCGAGAACACCTACCGCCGCCGCCAGGCCATCAGCCAACCAGCCGAACGCTTGTTGCTGGTTTGCCGGAGCGCTGAAAGCCCGGCCGCGCCCTCATCTGACGCCCAGCGCTGATCAGCGCGAAGCAGCCAAGACATCATTTCAGCTGCATCAGGACTAATTTGGTGCCTCCAAAGCAGCTCCCGATGACCAGCGGCGTGCAGCAGATCCGGCTCGATCAGCCCTTCAGCGACCAGAAGCCAGGAACATCAGGTCTGCGCAAAAGCAGTCGGCAGTTCGAAACGCCTCACTACCTCGAAAGCTTCATCGAAGCGATTCTGCGCACCGTGCCTGGCGTCAGTGGCGGCACGCTGGTGGTTGGCGGCGACGGGCGCTACGGCAACAGCAGAGCCATCGGCGTGATCGCACGCATGGCCGCGGCCCATGGTGTAGCCAGGATCATCACCACAACAGGTGGCATCCTCTCCACCCCCGCGGCCTCTCACCTAATTCGCCAACAGCAGGCCACCGCAGGGATCATTCTCTCGGCCAGCCACAACCCCGGCGGCCCCGACGGGGATTTCGGCGTGAAAGTGAACGGGGCCAATGGCGGTCCTGCACCGGAATCGCTCACCGATGCCATCTACAGCTGCACGCAAACCCTCGACAGCTATCGCATCTGGGCGGATGCGCCTCTCAGCCTTGATCAGCCCGGAATGCAAAGCATCGGCAGCCTGCAACTGGAAGTGATTGATGGCGTTGATGACTACATCGCGCTGATGCAGAAGCTGTTCGATTTCAACCAGATCAGTGATCTGCTTAAGAGCGGCTTCCCCATCGCTTTTGATGCGATGCATGCCGTGACCGGACCCTATGCCAAGCGTGTGCTGGAGGATCTTCTCGGAGCACCCAGCGGCAGCGTCCGCAATGCCATACCTCTCGAAGACTTTGGTGGTGGTCACCCCGACCCCAACCTCACCTATGCCCATGAGCTGGCCGATCTGCTCATGAAGGGCGATGGCTACCGGTTCGGTGCGGCCTGCGACGGCGATGGCGATCGCAACATGATTCTGGGGAGCCGATGCTTCGTGAATCCAAGCGACAGCCTGGCGGTGTTAACAGCCAACGCAACACTGGTTCCCGGCTATGCCGATGGCCTTGCAGGGGTGGCGCGCTCGATGCCAACCAGTGCTGCCGCCGACGTGGTAGCCAAGCAACTCGGCATCCCTTGCTTTGAAACGCCCACCGGCTGGAAGTTCTTCGGCAACCTGCTTGATGCCGGCCGGATCACACTCTGCGGCGAAGAAAGCTTCGGCACGGGCAGCAACCACATCCGCGAAAAAGACGGACTGTGGGCTGTGCTGTTCTGGCTCAACATCCTTGCCAAGCGCCGCGAGCCCGTGAGCCAGATCATGGCGGAACACTGGAACCGGTTCGGACGTCACTACTACTCACGCCATGACTACGAGGCGATCGCCAGCGATGCTGCGCACAGCCTCTACAAGCGCGTCAGGGAGATGCAGCCAAGCCTTGTGGGCCAGGGCTTCGCAGGACGCACCATCGCCCAGGCCGATGATTTCGCCTACAGCGATCCTGTGGACGGCTCACTCACCAGCAGCCAAGGCCTGCGCCTGCTCCTTGATGACGGCAGCCGTGTGGTGCTGCGCCTGTCTGGCACCGGCACGCAGGGCGCCACGCTGCGGGTGTACCTGGAGAGCTACGTCCCCCCCAGCGGCAACCTCAACCAGGATCCGCAAGCCGCACTGGCGGACATGATCACCGCCATCGATGGCCTGGCCGAGATCAAAGCCCGCACCGGTATGAATCGCCCCACGGTGATCACCTGATCCCACTCCGGGATCCCCGCGCCCCCTGAATGCATCAGGGGGCCTTGTTCGCTCCGCCACCAGGGTCGTTCGATTGGGCCACGGCAGAAAGCTGCCGCATTGTTTCCCCCCAAGCACCACAGGCACCAGCAGCAAGCACAACCACCAACGTCCTCTGCAGGCTTGGCTGGAACAGCTGATTGGCCGCATGGGCAGCAGCACGGCACCCCAAAAGAAGCAGCACAGCAGCCAGAAACGACATCAACACAGCCGCCAGCATCACGCGACGACGATCCATGCGCCGCTGCAGTGATGGGCGATAGCCAGGTGGATGAGGCAGAGGCATCAGCTGCTGGGCGAGGAGGATGGCGCGGTACTGCTCGCAGGGAACCAGCGCTCTTCAAGGCGCTTCATCAGCACATAGAAGGCCGGCACAACGAACAAGCTCATCACGGTGGCCACCAACAAACCACCGAAAATCACAGAGCCGATCGAACGCTGACTCATCGCACCGGCACCGCTGGCCACCACAAGCGGGAAAAATCCGGAAAGGGCCGCACAGGCTGTCATCAGAATTGGCCGCAACCGCGATGTAGCGGCATCCAGGGCAGCGTCGGCGTCTGAAAGCCCTGCTTCCATGCGCTGATTGGCCAGATCCACGATCAAGATTCCGTTCTTAGCTGCCAAGCCAATCAACGTCACCAGCCCCACCTGGGCATACACGTTGTTCACCTGATGGTTCATCACCAAAAACAACAAAGCGCCAAGAATCGCAAGAGGAACCGTCATCAGAATCACCAGTGGATCGATGTAACTGCCGTACTGAGCCGAAAGCACCAGATACACCACCACCAAACCAAGGGCAAACACAAATGCCGCCAAAGAGCCCGCCGCAACCTCCGACCGGCTCAACGACGACCAAGCCATGCCGATGTTGGGGAGGTTCAGGCGATTGAACGTGGAGGTGAGTGCATCAATGGCCTGACCACTGCTCTTGCCAATCGCTTCAACGCCTTGAATCAGAACCGATCGATAGAGGTTGTAGTGGCTCACAATCGGTGGAGCACTATCAAGCTCAATGGTGACCAGATTCGTCAGCGGGATCTGACCACCGCTGAGCGAAGGCACATAAAGGTTATTCAAACTCTCCACCACCTCCCGCTTCGCGCCCTCTGCCTGCACATACACCTGACGATATTGACCACTTTCATAGGTTTGATTCACGAAAAGGCCACCATTTACAGCACCAAGCACCTTCATCGCCGCATCAAAATCAACATCCAATGACGCCATACGATCGCGATCGGGCTCCAAACGCCACACGGGAGCATCACTCACAAATTGGGCATAAAGGCTGTAGTAGTTGCCGGTGGCTTTGGCCTTCTCAATCAACTGATCAGCCATGCTCCGCAAGTTCGTAAAGCTATACCCACCATTGCTGAGATCGTTGAACTGGAAGGAAATGCCACCCTGCGCACTGAAACCAGGCACAGCAGCTGGTTGCTGCGCCAGCACCTTGGCCCCTTTGATGGTATGAAACTCGTGATTGAGTCTGCTCACAACGGCATCAGCAGACTGATCAGAACCCCGGCGCTCTTCAATCGGTTTCAAACCGAAGAAAAACAGCCCCTGGTTAAGCGCACCACCATTAAAGCCAGCGCCGCCTATAAATTCACCACTGACCACCTCCGGCTCCATTGCCAGATACGCTCTGGCCTGATCCGCCACCTTCATCGTGGCTTCAAGGGAGGCCTGAGGCGGTAGCTGAATAATGCCCAAGCCATATCCCTGATCTTCTGTAGGGACAAAACCACTCGGAATGGCTAAAAATGCCAGGCCAGTGAGCACAACGCCACCGAGCACCATGCTCACAAGCCAGCGCCGCAACTGGATTGCTCGCTTCAGCAGTGCGGCATAAGCCGCTGCCAGGCGTTCAAAGGCTTGATTAAAGGCGGTGAAAATCGACTGCAAACGGAAACCCACAAAAGCACCCAAGCCTGCGAAAAGCAGCAACCAAGGCAAGCCGCCGAACAGATAGCCGTAGACAGCCCCAAAAGCGCAGGCAATCCAGGTCCAGCGCCGACCAGACACCGACGTTTTACCACCGCCAAGCAACAAGGCCGACTGCAACGGTTTGCCGCTGATGGCGTTGAACGTACTTACCAAGATCGAAAACACGATCGTGAGAGCAAACTGGCGATAAATCACACCAGTGGCACCAGGGAAAAAGGTAACAGGAATGAACACTGCCAGCAGCACCAAAGCAGTAGCAAGAATCGCGCCTGTAAGTTCTTTCATTGCGTTGGAAGCCGCCGCGAAAGGCTTATCGCCCGCCTCGATTCGGGCTGCTACCGCTTCCACCACCACAATCGCATCATCCACCACCAAGCCTGTGGCCAAGATCACGCCCAACAGGGTGAGTTCATTGATCGAAAAGCCAAATACCTTCACAAAGATCATTGCACCCAACAAGGCAATCGGCAGTGCCAGTGCTGGCACCATCGTGGCCTTCCAGTCCTGCAAGAACAGAAAAATGATCAACAACACCAGCACAACGGCATCGCGCAGGGCTTCGAGAGCACCACTGATGGAGGCATTGATATAATCAGTTTGATCAAACACCTTCTCCAACACCACACCGGGTGGCAAGGTGGCCCGGAATTGCGTCAGCACTGCATCCACCGCTTTTGCGGTGCTGATGGCATTGCTGCCCGGCAGCTGAATCACACCAAAGCCAATGCACGGATTCCCGGTAATGCCGTTTATGGCTGATTGATTAAAGTTCTGAAACGCATATTCGGCATAGCCCACATCACTCAGGCGAATCAGACTTCCATCCGGCCCCTTGTCGCTGGCCCGCCCCCCTGGCCCGCGCGCGAGCACCAGGTTTTGGAAATCCTCCACCGTCTTGAGGTTTCCCTCAACCAGAATGGGATAACTGATGGTGTTTCCACTAGAGGCCGGCGGGCCGCCAATGCTCCCACCCACCACGATCTGATTCTGCGAGCGGAGTGCATTCTCCACATCCAGAATGGTGAGATTGAAGCGGCTGAGCTTTTCCGGATCGAGCCAAAGCCTATAGGCCGGATCACTGGCGCCAAACACTGTGACCTGGCCAACGCCTTGAGCACGAGCGAGCGGGTAGGCCAGATTTAATTGGTAAAGCCCATTTAGATATTCGCGACCGAACTGCCCTTCCGTTGAGGTGAGGTTGTACACCAACAGGTAACTGCTGGCCGTCTGCTGCACCGTTACCCCCTGCGCATTCACCTGTTCAGGCAACTGTGCAGAAGCCGTTTGAACACGGTTAAGAACATTCACCTGGTCAATATCAGGATTGGTGCCAGACTTGAAATACACATTGATCTGGCTCACACCCTGACTGGTGCTGTTGGACGTGATGTAGTCCATCCCAGGCGCACCATTGATCTGTTCTTCCAAGGGGCCGGTAACGGCACTCTCCACCGTGAGCGCATCAGCCCCCGGCAAATTGGCATTCACCTGAATGGTGGGGGGAGCGATATTGGGTAGATTTTCGATCGGCAACAGCGGCAGCGAGATCACACCGGCCATCAAGATCAAGATGCTGCACACGGTGCTGAGCACCGGCCGGCGAATGAAGATGTCGGGAAGGCTCATCGCGATGCCGGCAGAACCATGCCGCTGCGCAGCTGAGCGAGATTGCCCAGCACCACCTGATCACTGCTGGCCAACCCTTTCGCCACAGCAAAGCGACCGCTCTGGAGACTGCCAAGCGTCACCGGCGTTTGCACCGCCACCAAAGCGCCCGGCGGCGGCTTGGTGGCGAGGGGATGGCCGAGAAGCCGTTCCGCCTCTGGCGCTGACACCGCCTTGAACACAAAGGTTTGCCCTGCCTGGAGCACCATCGCGCCCTGAGGAATGGCAAGACTGCGATCGCTGGCAAACCGCAGCGTGGCGCGCACGCGCTGCTGATCGCGTAACACACCATCAGGATTGTCGAATGTGGCTTTCACCAGCAAGGTCTGGCGACTGCGATCGAGGGAGGGAGCAATGAAGGTCACCTTGCCCGTTGCCTTCAGTGGCGTTTGATCGGGAGCCTGCAACTCCACCGATTGACCGAGACGCACCCTGTAGGCCAATTCACCCGGCACATCAAGACGTAACCAAAGACGCTGGTTATCCACGATGTTCACAATTGTTTCCCCTTTGCGCACCACCGAGCCAAGCTTGTGGATCACATTGCCCACCATGCCGGCAATCGGAGCACGCACATTCTTATAAGCAAGCGTGGCCTCACTGGAACGCAGCGCATCGGCACTAGCGATGGCCTGCGTGACATAAAAATCGCGCTCACGGGTGGACACGGCACCCTGGCTGTTCAAAAAGATGTAACGCTCTGCATTGAGCCGATCTTTTCTTGCTTCGGCACGGGTGGTGTCCACTGTGGCCTGCTGCTGCAACTGATCCAGCCGGAACAACAACGCTCCGACCTTCACCATCTCCCCTTCCTGCACAGGTATGGCCACAATGCGCCCATCGATCTCAGCCGCAAGCGGCACATTCACAATCGCCTCAAGCGTGCTCTGGTAGGTGGCCTGATCTGCAAACACCTGCTCGCTGGGACGCACCAGAGAAAAGGACGGTGATGCCACCGGTGGGCGCTTTCCGCAACTCGTTAGCAGTGCAGCAGCCAAAACAGCCAAGCTGCCAAGCGCACCAATGCGATCAACACGGCGCCCAAGCGAAGACGAACGGCTCACCAAAAGGCCTACTACCGTGAAAGCTAGAAATGTTCTGATAGCGGGTCAAGCCAGCAAACGCTTCAGCATCGCTTTCAACGGCGACGGCCACGATGGCTTTTGAGGTGACGATAACGGGGATCGGTGACTTCCTCCTGCAGCTGACGCATCGACTCGATGGCAAACCCGCCAAGGCCGCCACTGCAAACCACCATCAGATAAAAGAGCCTGAGGCGCTGCCCATTGATTTCAGCAGGGCTGTTATCGAACAGCACCTTGAGGAAAAAAGCGACAGCCCCACCAAGAGCACAACCGATCGCAATGGCCACCAAAACCCGTATGCCACTGAAAGGCTTGCGCGTATTCACTTCGCGAGAATAATCCTGCATCAGGAGAGCTGAGAGGTGGGCTCAGAGGGCGCCGATCCATCGGCCTGACCCAACAGAGATTTCATCACCACGTAGAACACAGGCACCACCAAGGTGGAGAGGAAGGTAGCCACCAACAAACCACCAAACACCACCAGCCCCAGGGACGACTGACTCTGAGCACCGGCCCCACTGGCCAGCATCAGCGGCAGAAAACCCGTCAGTGACGAGATGGCCGTCATGAGGATCGGCCGCAAACGCGACTTGGCTGAGAAGGTTGCCGCTTCCATGGCCGATGCCCCATCGGCCATCTTCTGATTGGCAAGGTCCACAATCAAGATCGCGTTGCCGCCAGCCAAACCAATCAACATCACCAAACCCACCTGGGCATAAATGTTCAGCACCTGACCAGCCGCCCCGAGGAACACCAGGGCACCCAACAAAGCGGTGGGAACCGTGAGCAAAATGATGATCGGATCGGTGTAGCTCTCGTACTGAGCCGAAAGCACCAGAAACACCGCCAAGATTCCCAAACCAAAGATCACCACTGCCAGGGAACCGGCCTTCACTTCCTCACGGGAGATACCGGTCCAGTCAAAACCCAAACCTTGATAACTGCCCTGCCGGAAGATCTGACGCATGGCACCGATTGCCTGCCCGGAGCTGTTGCCTTCTTTGGGTGTTCCCTCAATCTTAATCGAACGGTAGAGATTGAAGTGAGGAATCACACTCGGGCCAACAGTTTTGTTGATGGAGAAGAATTCCGAAAGCGGCAGCTGTTCCCCATTGCCGTTGGGAACATAAATAGAAGCCAGGTGCTGTGGGGTAGCTCGACTCACATCGTCAGCCTGAACATACACGCGCCGCACCTTCCCTTCCTGGAATGTGTCGTTCACATAAGCACCACCAAAATTGACGCTAAAAGCTGACATTGCCGTGCCGAAATCAACGCCCAGCGAGGCGAGCTTATCGCGATCAACATCTACTTGATATTGCGGTGCCTGAGGCGAGAACAAGCTGTAGACACGGCTTAGAACAGGATTGGTATTTCCGGCCTGCATAATCTGCAGGGCACTAACAAAAAACTCATTGATAGAGTAAGCGCCGCTGCTCTGGTCGAGCAACTGGAATTCAAAGCCGCCGCCGGTTCCATAACCGGGAATCGAAGGAGGCTCCACCACAAACACGCGGCCCGCATCGATGCTGCCGTACATCTTCTGGTTGAGCCGTTTCACAACAGCACCCACGGAATGATCCTTACCAGGACGTTCATCCCAGTGCTTCATGCCGATAAAGAACAACCCCTTGTTAGGCGCGTTACCATCAAGACTGGCGCCACTGAACAGAGCAGCCGATTGAATATCGTCCTCGCTTCGCAACACCTCAGCAACCTGACGATTGATCGCCAGAGTTTGCTCATTAGACACACCATCAGGAGCCTGCACAAAACCGATGGCATAGCCCTGGTCTTCGATCGGCACAAAGCCACCGGGAATCTGCGTGAAAGCAAAACCCGTGAGCAAAATACCCACTCCGAGAGCGCCCATCACCATCGGGCGGGCCCTCAGCACGCCATCGAGGATTGAGGCATACCGGATTTCAAACAAACCGTAGTAGTGGTTGAAGCGAGAAAAGATCGCAGGCAGATACCAGCCCGCTACCACGCCAATGGCCGGGAACAGCAGCACTGGAGCCGGACTGCGCAGCAGCACACCTGTGACAATCATGCCCACCGCTGCACCGCCGGCAGCACAGGGCAAACGCAACGGCAAGCCCGTGATCTTGCCAGCCACAAAACCGATCAGACCACCGGCCAACAGTGGAACGATGGCCAGCACCGCACCGTTCCCTGCGCTGAGCAGGCCGTAGACAAAACCAAGACTGATGCCAGCCACCGCATACTGCCTCTGGCTCAATTCCTTGGTATCACGCGAGAGCAGCAATGCCGAAAGCATCGGCGAGAAGGTAAGGGCATTGAAGGTGGAAATACCAATCGAAAAGAGGATGGTTGCCGCAAACTGCTTGTAGATCGTTCCGGTTGCTCCCGGGAAGAACAACACCGGCAAAAAAACCGCCATCTTCACCAAAGACGTGGCAATCACAGCACCAAAGAGCTCATCCATGGTTTCCATTGCCGCCTGCACGGCGGTTAAACCTTCGGCCTTCTTCGCCGATGTGTCTTCCACCACAGTGATGGCATCATCCACCACCAAACCGGTGGCCAGAACCAAACCAAAGAGGGTGAGCTGATTGAGCGAAAAACCAAAAGCCAGAACCAAGCCAAAGGTGCCGATCAATGCCACCGGAATCGCAATTGCGGGCACGAGGGTGGCTTTCCAGTTCTGAAGAAACAGAAACAGGATCAACACCACCAGCACCACGGCATCGCGAAGCGAGTTGGTCACGCCTTTGATCGACTGATTGATGAAATCGGTGGTGTCATAGATCTTCTGAATTCCCATGCCAACAGGCAAGGTGGCCTCAAATTCAGCCAACACCTCTTTCACACCATTGGAAACCTCAATCGCATTGCTTCCCGACAACTGATAGATGGCAACACCAACCGAGGGCGTGCCCTTGAGATCCATCGCATCAATTCCATAGATTTCTCCACCGAGCTCCACCCTTCCCACATCCTTGAGCCGCACCAAACCACCCGCATCGGTGCTGCGCAACACAATGTTTTCAAATTCCTGGGGCGTGGTAAGCCGCCCCTGAAGCTGAACCGTGAAGGTGTACTCCTGCCCATCGGGCGCAGGCGCACCACCCACCTTTCCAGCAGGCACCAAACGGTTCTGACTCTTCAGCTGATTAACAACATCAACCGCAGAGAGGTTATTAGCCGCAAGCTTATCTGGATCCAGCCACAACCTGAAGGCAATCTTACGGTTCCCAAAATAGGTGACATCACCAACCCCCTTCACCCGCTTAATGTTATCCGTGAGACTCTTGTCGAGATAACCGCTAATGGTTTCTACCGAATAAGACGCCCTCTCCGGATCCTCGTTCACAAAGTTATAAACAAGCAGGATTGAGTTCGAAGCCTTGTTGACCGTGACGCCTGATTTGCGCACCTCCTCTGGC
>Ga0213864_10001240_pt1 | contig 11639 bp, 6 predicted proteins | sample PICome_5_FD_160078 | JGI IMG/M metagenome (GOLD analysis project Ga0213864, IMG submission 160078) | Coastal seawater microbial communities near Pivers Island, North Carolina, United States - PICO247 | ecosystem: Environmental > Aquatic > Marine > Coastal | place: USA: North Carolina | collected... | reverse complement strand
AGGGTGCTGTTGAGAAAGCCAAGGCCATCCACGTTAATGAAGCAAAAATAATGAGGGAAAATAAAACCTTAAATAAGGTTTCATCAATATGCTTTACGATATAACCGCGTAGAGGACTGCCAGAAACAATCCAGTGCATTCCAAGGAATAAAAGGCAGGCAGCGATGAGTGAGTTCATTGAGAGGTTCTCCAGTTAGTATTCATTGCAGGTACTCTGTGACGGTGCATGGTATTTTTTATTTTATTTATGTAAAAGGCATCTTAGGCAGATTTTGGCTCGTTGCTTCTTTAAATCATAGGCCGTTTTATTTTCTTTTTACATGTTTTAGATCAATCTTCGGACAATAATTCAAGGGCCAGTCGCTCTGCTAAGAGAAAACTCATTTTATATTGAGATTCTTTGAGTCACTTGAGTTGCATACGGAATTATGCACCAATTTATAACAGTTAATACCTGTAGCGCACCGGAATAATGCAAAAGAACCGTGATAATGATCGTTCTTTTTGATAATAGAAATTATTGGGCTATTTATCAGTACGTTAGTCTGATAAAAAAGGTTGGCATACAAAGTGCTTTAACAGCCTTAATAAAATCAATTTCGTTGAAAAAACAAGATGAGTGACAAAAAAAAATTAGTTGTTATTGGCAATGGCATGGTTGGACATAAATTTCTCCAATCCCTGGTGAACAGTGAAGCGTCACAAGACTATGAGGTGACGACGTTTTGTGAGGAGACGCGACTTGCCTACGATCGTGTTCAATTGTCATCGTATTTTAGTGGTCAATCTGAAGAGGATTTATCTTTAGTAGAACCCGGTTTTTTTGAGAAAAATAATATCACTGTTCATGTGGGTGATCGCGCCTCCAGCATTGACCGCGAAGCAAAAAAGGTTCTTTCGAATAATGGCCAGAGCATTCCTTACGACAAGCTGGTTTTAGCAACAGGCTCTTTTCCGTTCGTTCCGCCAATACCCGGTCATGAACGAGAGAATTGTTTTGTGTATCGAACAATTGATGACCTGATTGATATAAAAAGAGCTGGCGAAAAATCAAAAGTTGGCGTGGTTGTCGGTGGAGGTTTGCTTGGTTTAGAAGCGGCTAAAGCCCTAAAAGACCTTGGATTAAAGACGCATGTAGTTGAATTTGCGCCCCGCTTAATGGCTGTTCAAATTGATGATGGAGCGGGTGAGGTTCTTCGTAAGAAAATTGAAGATTTGGGAGTCAGTGTCCATACGAAAAAAAATACACAAGCGATTGTTGATGGTGAGCAATGTCTCCACCGTATGAACTTTGCTGATGGTACGTTCATTGAAACAGATGTGATTTTATTTTCTGCAGGCATTCGACCACGAGATGATATCGCTCGTGATTGCGGTTTAACACTGGGCGAACGCGGTGGTGTGGTCATTGATGACCATTGCCAAACATCCGATGAAGACATTTATGCGATCGGTGAGTGTGCTCTATGGGATGGAAAAATATTTGGTTTAGTGGCACCGGGCTATCAAATGGCGCAAGTTGTTGCTGACCAATTGTCGGAAAAAGAAAACAGCTTTACCGGTGCAGATATGAGTACGAAGTTGAAACTAATGGGCGTTGATGTTGCGAGTATCGGTGATGCACATGCCGTGACAGAAAATTCAAAAGTTTATACGTACGTTAACGGCTCTGACGAAGTCTACAAAAAAATAGTTGTTAGTGAAGATAAAAAGCATTTGCTAGGGGCTGTGCTGATCGGCGATGCGGTAGATTACGGTAATTTGCTTCAAATGAAACTCAACGATATTGCCCTACCCGAGCACCCTGATTCGTTAATTTTGCCACAACGTGATGGTTCAGGTTCAACTGGGCTTGGTGTTGAAGCCTTACCAGATACGGCGCAAATCTGTTCTTGTTATGACGTTTCAAAAGGGGCGCTTTGCCAAGCCGTAGCGGACGGTGCCACAACAATGGCAGCGCTCAAAGAATGTACAAGTGCAACAACAGGTTGTGGTGGCTGTACAGCGTTGGTAGGGCAAGTGCTAAATAAAGAACTAGAAAAACTGGGCATGGATGTAAACACTGATTTGTGTGAACATTTTGCTTATACACGCCAAGATTTATACAACCTCATTCGTGTTAATGAAATTAAAACGTTTGATGAAATGTTGGAAAAGTACGGCAAAGGGTATGGTTGTGATATTTGTAAGCCAACCATTGCATCTATTTTGGCTTCTTGTTGGAATGATTATGTGCTGGAAAAACCACATGTTGGCTTGCAAGACACGAATGACCGTTTTCTTGCGAACATTCAAAAAAATGGCACCTATTCGGTCGTTCCTCGTATTCCAGGTGGAGAAATTACACCCGAAAAGTTAATTGCCTTAGGTGAGGTGGCAAAAAAATACCAGCTTTATACCAAAATTACAGGCGGCCAACGGGTTGATTTGTTTGGGGCGAAAAAAGAAATGTTGCCCGTTATTTGGAAAGAATTGATTGATGCGGGTTTTGAGACAGGCCATGCGTATGGAAAGGCGTTGAGGACGGTTAAATCTTGTGTCGGCAGCACATGGTGCCGTTACGGAGTGGATGACAGTGTTACGGCGGCCATTAATTTAGAAAACCGCTATAAGGGATTGCGAGCGCCACATAAAATTAAATTTGCTGTTTCTGGTTGTACTCGAGAGTGTGCAGAAGCACAAAGTAAAGATGTCGGCGTTATTGCTACTGAAAATGGCTGGAATTTATACCTTTGTGGTAATGGTGGCATGAAACCAAGGCATGCCGATTTATTTGCGACAGATCTTGATTATGAAACATTGGTTAAATACATCGACCGCTTCTTGATGTTTTATGTAAAAACAGCAGACCGTTTACAACGAACATCAACCTGGATGATGAATTTAGAAGGCGGTGTTGATTATTTAAGAGACGTGGTGATTGATGATTCCCTGGGTTTGGCAGACACCTTTGAAAAAGAAATGCAAATCGTTGTTGATAACTATCAATGTGAGTGGAAAACAACCGTTGAAAACGAAGAGAGATCAAAGTCGTTTAATGCGTTTGTCAATTCAGATAAAGGGGATAGTCAAATTGTTTTTGTTCCTGAACGAGGTCAATTGCGTCCAGCGAATAAAGAAGAACTTTTAGCAAAACTTAATTAGGTAATAACAAACAAATGAAAACACAAATGGCAAATGAACTAAGCGGCGACGTAGATGTTTGTGCCCTTACAGATCTTACTGAAGATGCTGGCACCGCAGCCCTAGTTAATGATATGCAGATTGCGTTGTTTTATATAAAAAAACTGGATCAGGTTTTTGCAATCAGCAACTACGATCCTTTTAGCGAGGCGAATGTCCTATCAAGAGGCATTGTAGGGAGCCTTGGAGAACAACTCGTCGTGGCATCCCCTATCTATAAACAACATTTCAACCTGGTCACAGGGCAATGTGTGGAGGATGAGAAGGTCTCCATTGCAGTGTATCCAACGAAAATAGTTCAGGGTCGAGTCGTTGTTATGGATTCTTGCGCTTAGTGGTGCCCCAGTGTTAGTGAGTAAAAAAGAATTGATGATTAATTAATTGAGAGATCGGTATGTTATTTGGGCGTGACAAGAAAAATGCGATCAAAATGGTCGATAAAAAAACTGAAAAGTGGACTTATGCGACTTGTGGCTACTGTTCAGTGGGTTGCTCAATTGAAATTGGAACAGATGCAGAAGGCAAAGTGGTTGGCTCAAGAGGTGTTGGTGGGGCCGATGTTAATCGGGGTAAATTGTGCGTAAAAGGGATTTTTGAGCACGAATTATTTTCATCATCAGGCCGTGGGGATAAACCCTTGTTACGTAAATCAATTCACGAAGGATATGCCGAAACCAGCTGGAATGAAGCGGCTAGTACAATGGTGGGTGAAATCAGGCGGATTCAAGAAACCCACGGCAGAGATTCATTTGCAGTTGTATCAACAGGTCAACTATTAACAGAAGAGTTTTACACCTTAGGGAAGCTTACACGGGGTGTGATTGGAACAAATAATTACGACGGCAATACAACGCTTTGTATGGCATCCGCCGTATCGGGCTATAAAAGATCATTTGGTTCGGATGGCCCCCCGGGTTGTTATGAAGACTTTGAGCACACGGAATGCCTTATGGCATGGGGGTCTAATCTACCGGAACAGCACCCTATTATTTATTGGCGTTTACAAGAAGCACGGGAACAACGCGATTTTCCTCTGATTGTTGTCGATCCACGCGTGACGATGTTGGCGCAAAAGGCAGACATACATTTAGCGATAACACCCGGTACAGATGTTGTCCTTCAAAATGCCTTGATGTACGTGATTTTGAATGAAGGGTTAGAAGATAGAGAATATATTGACGCCAATACTGTTGGTTTAGAACAGTTAGAAATGGAAGTGCAGAAGTATGATCCAACAACTGCATCGGCTATTTGCGGTATTGATGAAGACACGATAAGAAATGTGGCGCGACTCTATGCCAAGGCTGATTCGGCAATGAGTATTTGGACAATGGGGATTAACCAAAGTACACATGGCTCCGATGGTGTAGTAGGTATTAACAATCTAAATTTATTGACGGGTAATATTGGTAAAGAAGGGGGAACCAGTTTATCGATTACCGGGCAATGCAATGCCATGGGAACCCGTGAATGGTCTTCTTGTTCCGGATTACCGGGTTACCGTGCACTTGAAAATGCAGAAGACCGTGAAGAAATCGGCAAATTTTGGAATGTAGACCCTGAGTTTTTCCCAAAAAAAAGAGGATTAGCGCAAACTGATATTTTTCCAGCCATCGAAACGGGGCAAATAAAAGGGTTATGGCTTATTGCTACGAATCCAATGACATCGATGCCAAACACAGAACGGACTCGTAAAATACTTGAAAAGCTGGATTTTCTTGTGGTGCAAGACAGTTATGCCGATGTAGAAACAACGCAATACGCACATCTGTATCTTCCTGCGGCAACATGGGCGGAAAAAGAAGGGGTATTTACCAACACAGAGCGACGAGTCAATATTGTTCGAAAAGCAGCCGATGCGCCTGGCGATTCAAAGTCCGATTTTGATATTTTTAATTTAATCGCAAAGCATTTTGCCGGAAGTGAAAAAATGAATTTCCCAGATAAACCAGCAGATGCTTTTGAAGAAATGAAAATGTTATCAAAAGGCCGTTTGGTTGATATTTCAGGAATGAACCATGATTTGATAGAACAAAAGCGAGGCATTCAATGGCCTTATACAGAGGAACAAGCGGTTAATGGCGAAGAGCCACCCAAAGGAGGCAAACGTTTGTATACGGAAAATGGTACCTTTCGTCATGCAGATGGAATGGCAAAATTAATCCCGCTTCCCTTTATAGATAATAATGAAGTTCCGGATGAAAAATACCCTTTTTGGCTCAATACCGGCCGTTTAGTTGAACATTTTCATACGCGAACGAAAACAGGTAAATTGGGTAATACAAACAAATATAGCCCTATCCCTTTCATGGAAATTAACCCAGATGCTGCCCGTGAGATGGGCATCACCCAAGGTGAATATGTTCGCTGCGTTTCTCGTCGTGGCGATGCAGTGGTGATGGCAATGTTAACGCAACGCGTGCCTCGAAATATGGTGTTTATTCCGTTCCATTTCTTTGATTGTGTTAATCGATTGACACTGGGTTTGCTAGACCCACATTCACGTCAGCCAGCCTATAAGCAGTCCGCTATTCGAATAGAGGTTTTAGCTAATCAGCAAGAGGCTGCACAATTAAGTAAAGAAATGCGCAATTTTTAATGGGTGCCTAAATTATGTTTAATGTAAGAAGTGATGAACCAAAATATGCTTTTTTGTGGGATAAAGAGACAAAGGAGACGAATCGGTATGGTAACCCCATCGACTTGGCGAAAGAGGGTGATGAGTTACACGGCGTTAGTCTCAACATTAATGGTGATTGCAGTATAGGAGACAACCCTAACCGTTATAAACAACATGGTTTTTACCTTAATGCCGATAATTGCATTGGATGTCACGCATGTGAAGCCGCTTGCAGTGAAAAAAATGATAACCCAGCGCATATCGCATTCCGGTCAGTTGGTTTTGTAGAAGGTGGAAGTTACCCAGAGTACCAACGGTTAAATATTTCAATGGCTTGTAACCATTGTGATGACCCCGTTTGTCTAAAAGGTTGTCCGACACGTGCTTACACCAAATATGTAGAATACGGTGCCGTGCTTCAAGACCCTGATATTTGTTTCGGATGTGGTTACTGCACATGGGTTTGTCCTTATAACGCGCCGCAGCTTGACCCTGTTAAGGGGCAGGTGAGTAAATGTAATATGTGTGTTGATCGTTTGGAAGTGGGCTTGAAACCCGCTTGTGTTTCGGCTTGTTTGGGAAATGCTTTGGATTTTGGCGTTATTGAAAATGTGCCTGAAAATCGTGAACAGAGTAAAACAGAGATACCCGGCTTCCCCCGTACCGATATAACAAACCCGAATATCCGCTTCCAGCAAACACGGCAAAATAAACGTGATATGACGCGTACCGATTCAATGCCGCTTAAATACCATAAAGATGAAAAAGTGGGGCATTATAAGTCAGCCTTAGACCCTAAAAAAGGTCAGAAAAAGGAGTGGAACTGGGCTAAATTGTTGTTAAGTCATGAAAGTTCACATGTTGCTTTTACACTGGTAACACAAGCAGCGGTTGGTGGCTTTTTGTTGCTTGTATTAGGCAATTTATTTGGTATTAATGCGTTTAAAACCATCAGTTCATCAACCAACCTAACACCGCTGTTAGTTGTATTTTCAGTCATCATGTCATTTGGTTTATACAAACTGAATATGCATTTGGGTAAACCTCATCGCTTCTATCGTGGGTTTTATAACTTAAGACATTCTCCCGTTAGTCGTGAAATAGCGGGTGTTAGTTTGTTTTTTTCTAGCCTGTTAGGGTTTACTTTTTTCCATAGTATGGATCTAAATTTCCTCGCCAACGTTTGTGCAGTGTTGGGGGTGATGAGTGGTCCCATTGGCTTGTACTACATGTATAAACTTTATCGTATTAAGGCTCGCCCTTATTGGGATCACTGGCAAACAGCCACCAGCTTGATAGGGACCTGCTTAAGTTTTAGCGCGTTAATTATTGCGCTATTTTTGTTGGTGGTAGCAGAGCCGTCTGTCACTGTACTCAAAACGCTGGCCACTGTGGTACTGGCAGGGTTAGTGATTGACGCGGTAGGGCACCTGTTTCATGCCCGATACCTAAAGACAGGGGAAGGTGAAGCTCAGGCGTCCTGGTATGAACAGACGACAACGTTTGCATGGCCTTTTTATCTTAGCCAGGGGCTTTTAGTGGTTGCTATTATAGCGGCTTCTCTCAATATATTGGATCCAAGTGTCTTTACTTGGGTAGTACTTTTATTAGCTTATTTAGGGTTCGCGGTGATCAAGCGATCGCTATTCTTTGCCTTAGTTATTCCCACTACAATGCCCGGCGCTTTTTTCTGGAAAAATCAAGGATTCCAAGAGCATGCTAAAGAAACTGGCTTAGCAAAAATGCCGCAAGTGGGTGTTGAATACGAAGTCCATCGAGTCTTTAAGGTGAGTGAGCTTATTAAAACAATAAAGGAAACGTCCTTAAAAGAAGCCCAGACGCAGTTGAAGTCTATTTTTATTTGGAAAAATACCTAAATGAAAATAAGGCTTAAACGCCTTCTCGAGACACTTAATCAAGGGTTAATAGAACGAGAAACGCCGTTAAAGTTGATTGTGTTATCGGCGCTTGCTGGTGAAAACAGCCTGCTGATAGGCCCTCATGGTACTGCGAAAAGTGTCTTGGCAGAGCGATTGCATTGGGCTTTTAAAGAGGGTGATTATTTTGAGCGTTTATTAACGCGTTTTTCTGTTCCAGAAGAACTGTTTGGCCCCTTATCCATTAAGTCATTGGAAAATGATCAGTACCGGCGGTTGACTGAAAATTACCTCCCTTCATCCACCATCTCGTTCATTGACGAAATTTTTAAAGCGAACAGTGCCATTCTTAACGCGTTGCTCACCATATTAAATGAGCGCGAGTTTGATAATGGCGATAAGCGTTATACGATACCCCTCATATCAGTTGTTGCCGCAAGTAATGAATTACCCGATGAGGCCGGTTTGGCAGCTCTTTATGATCGGTTTTTATGTCGGTTTCAAGTTGACAGTGTTTCATCTGAACAATTTCATCACCTTTTAAGGTTAACGGATGAAGATTTTCAAGCACCTGATAAAGCGAACCAGCTGACGCTGGAAGAAGTAAACCGCATTCAGAAAAAACTAACTGACATTACAATAACAGATGAGGTGATGGATTTATTGCAGGCCTTTAGGCTGCATGCTGAAACGATTTCTTTGTATATATCTGATAGGCGTTGGCGCAAGGCTGTAAAGCTTTTAAAAGTCGCTGCTTTTACCAACGGAAGTGAATCGGTTGGTGTCTGGGAGTGTTGGTTGCTTCAACATTGTTTGTGGGATGAGCCAGAACAAAGGGAGATCATCGCCAATTGGTTTGAAACGCATTTAAGCTTGGGCAGCAGTGGATTTAATTTTGAGCGACTAGATAAATTAGTGTCGACTTGGGAAACGGTGTTACATAAAGATTCAACAACAGAAGTGGCTGTATTAAATGAGAAAGGCCAACCCTTGTATCTGAATGCTCTTGGTGAGCAGACGGCCCAAGCCTCATTCATGCAACGACGTGAGCGCAACGGATTACCTTTGTATTTAGCTCCGCCGGGCCAAGCTGATAGAAGTCTTGCTGATCAAGGTTACACTTATAAAGAGTTGTTAGAACAGTTTTTTGATGATCGTTATCAACAAACCCACATCAAGGGTAAATGGCGTCATATAGATGAGTATGTCGCCGATCCAGATAATGTGCTGATCACCGAAGTGTTTAATTCACCTTGTATAGAATTTAAACAACATGAACGCGGTTTTATTGAAGGCCGAGTACGTGAGTTATCCCATTTAAAGCAGGATATTGAGCAATTTAAAGAAAAACTCATTGCTCAGCAGTGCAATTTGCAGACAGATATCGGCGAACACCTTTGGCTAGACCCTGCTTTTATCATAACGGCAACTAATAGTTTGGAAAAATCGATAGAACAGGTAGAGAGTTTATTGAACCGTTTGAGTGGTTTATTAGATCGTTACAAAAACTTACCCACAACGGATGAGTAAATTAACCAGGCTGATATGAAGCACTTGGGGTTAATTGAACAGCGTTACCAAGTTCTTGATCAATTGCCTGATTCACTGTACAGCATCGTTATTTCATTGCCGCATGGTGATTTATTAGAGCGAGTGAACGGCGTTTTACAATGGCGTGAAGCCTTACTTAAAGGTGATCTTCCCCATCATGACGAGCTGTATTGGCCAGAACATCGAATTAAAATAACGTTACTTAAAAGGCTGGAGGCAATAAATATCGCCAGTTATTGTCGTGAGCAAGAAACATTAACAGATCAAGTGTTGCTTGATATTTGTGAAGGGGTCGTCACCGCAGAAGAGTATTTTAAAATAAAACCGGATGGCTTTATTGATAAATTAACTCAGCAGCAAACTAAGCGTGAAAGGGAATCTGATTTTAAAAACCAGGATGATGGCCCGGTACAGGATTCAAAGCAACAAGGACAAGGACAAGGACGATCTAATCAGATCAATACATTGGCTAAAGCTAAACACTCTGATGCCTTTACGCCAGATGAACATAGGACGCCAACTGATAACACGAGACTTGTTAAATCAGAGCCTTCTATCGATTTGGATGAAGAGGGTAAAGCTGATCCATTATTGCCGACTAAGGATGAAACAAACGCATGGGCACCAAGAGAGGTTAAGAACGTTAGTTCATTAAAAACAAGCGCATTAGTGTCTAATATTGAGGTTGACCTAGGTAAAAAGTGGCAAGATTTAATAAGTCATTGGGATGAGTTTTCCCGTTCCTTTTCTGATTCTGTTGGTTTATCTGGAAGAGGATGGGATCTAACGAGCGGACAATTAGCAACTCAAGATTGGCAAGAAATTCTGTATTATCGAAAACTGATTCAACCGCTACCAGAACTGAAAGCACTAATCCGTCGACTGGGGCGAAAAGAAACGATTGAAGAGAAGGGCACTTATCATACAGGTCAGTCGAAAAAACAAAAACGGAGGAGGCAAGGTGTGCCTCGTGTTGTTATGGAAACGGGGGGGCTGGAAAGGAGCAATGAGATCAGTCGAATGTTGCCGGTTGAATATGCAAAATTAGGACATCAAGCTCTAAAACCCCTATGGCTTGCTCGCTATGCAGAACGGCAGCTCCTTTGTTATCAGTATCAAGGTTTACGGTTTAACAAGAACGGCCGACAAGAGGTTAATTATGAAGAAGACATAAACCCTGAGAAGCAGGAAATAATGGGTAAGGGCCCCTTTATTATTTGTTTAGATACATCGGCTTCTATGCAGGGAAAGCCCGAGAGTATTGCTAAGTCTCTTGTGCTGGAAATCCTGCCTATGGCATTGAAGGAACAACGCCCGTGTTATCTGTATATGTTTTCAGGTCCTGACGACGTTGTTGAATATGAATTAGATCTTGCTAAAGCGGACCTAAGTGATTTATTAACGGTTCTCAGAACCTCTTTTCACGGGGGAACCTATGTGGTGGCTCCTTTGCTTAAAGCAATACAGAAACAGAAGCAAAAAGTATGGAATAAAACAGATATTTTACTGATCAGTGATGGGCGTTTTCCTATGCAAGACCATGTCATTGAGCAAATAAATGAGTTAAAAAGCAGTCAAGGTCTTCGCTTACATGGGCTGCTCTTAGGTGATTGGAGAAGCCCAGCTATGCAGGCAGTCTGTGAACCGTTGTACTTTTTTGATTCTTGGGGCGCCGTTGTATCTAATAAATGAAAACACCTAAAGAGCTGGTTTTAAACAGTTATTTCAGTGGCGTTAGAATGTTTTTTCTATGTATCAGTAATGCTTTTATATCAAGATAAAATCTCTTATGAGATAAGCGAATTTTTTCCTCATCTTTTTCTCTAAGGACAATTTCAAGCTGTTTGGCCGATTTTTTTAACGCGGGTGTCCCGCAATAGGCTGCCGATCCATGGACTTTATGTGTTATTTCAGCGGCTTCAATAAATTCCTCTTGTTTGATTAAGGCTTGGACCTTTTTATTTTGTTTAGGTAATTCAGAGAAGAACTTTTCCAGCATGACAAGCATAAAGGCAGGATCAGAGTTCATACTCCGCTTTGCTAAATCATAATCAAAAATTTTATTTTCGGTGTCTGATGGATTGTTTTTATTGGGTAAAACAAAAGGCTGTATAGCATAATCATGTTCTTTTAGAAGTTGCTCAAGCAAAGTAAAAAACTCCGTTTGATCAATGGGCTTTATCAGGTAGCCATCAAATGAATTGATATGCTGTGCTTTTTCTTCACCAGACGTAATGTGGGCAGTAATGGCAATGGCTGGGGTTTTATAATTGGGGTTATCCGGCTGACTACGAATTTCAAATAATGCTTCGTTCCCCATTTTGATAGGCATTCTTAAATCGAACAACATGAGGTCAAAGGGTTGTTGACTAGCTTTTTCAATCGCTTGTTGCCCATCATTAACGCAG
>Ga0213864_10001237_pt1 | contig 11646 bp, 10 predicted proteins | sample PICome_5_FD_160078 | JGI IMG/M metagenome (GOLD analysis project Ga0213864, IMG submission 160078) | Coastal seawater microbial communities near Pivers Island, North Carolina, United States - PICO247 | ecosystem: Environmental > Aquatic > Marine > Coastal | place: USA: North Carolina... | reverse complement strand
ACCTTTTAGTTCATTTTTACTGGCTGTTTTAAGTAGACTATTAATTTGCGCTGAATTTGTTGATGCTTTCATCTCAAAAACACAATCAGTTAAAGAGCTGTTTAAGATAGGAACTCTAACAGCATGTCCATTTAACCTTCCTTTTAACTCTGGGTAAATTAATGAAATAGCTTTTGCTGATCCAGTAGTCGTGGGTATTAAATTATTAATTGCAGATCTGCCTCTTCTAAGGTCTTTATGGGGTATATCAACTAAAGTCTGACTATTAGTTAAATTATGAATTGTTGTTATAGATCCGTGATTTATACCAATTTTCTCATGTAAAACTTTGATTACAGGAGCTATACAATTTGTAGTGCAGCTTGCTGCTGTTATTATATTATGTTTTTCTGGTTTATATATATTATGGTTTACACCATACGCAATATTGACGATGTCATTATCATTGATTGGTGCGGAAACTATTACTTTTTTCACACCTTTGTTAAAATATTTTTGTAAAACAGAGGTGTTTTTATTTGCTCCAGTACAATCAATGACTATGTCAATATTCTCTAGATCAAGATTGTCAATGTTATTTGAAAAACTTGTTTTTATTATTTCATCGTTAATTTTAATAAAGTTTTTATCTGCTTGGAAGTCACAACCCCATTTACCATGAATGCTATCAAATTCCAGGCTGTGTAATAAAGAGGCGATATCTCCGTTTAACTCATTTAAAAACTTTATATTAAATTTTTTAGAAATTAGAAGTTTTAGGACAAGTTTACCAATCCTGCCAATGCCATTTATTGCTAAGTTGACCATTCTAAACCTCAAAACTCATAATAGATTATTATATTTATTTAATGCTGTGATAATTTAATGTAAACTTTTTTAAGGTTTATTCATTACAGATTTATTAAATTTCAAGAAATTATTGATATGAGCATTAAAATTATACCATCGAATATCAAAAACTTAAGCCAACTTCTGGATGATGGTCTAATACTCTGTGATAAACTAGGGATTATTATATCATCAAATTCCATAGCACAACAATTTCTAAACAAGAAATTGAACAAGAAAAATATTTCTGAATTTATTGAAATAGATGAATTTAAAAGTTTAGAAGAAAGTCATGCAAATGGAAATTTAAATGATGAATTTCATTTTCAAACTAATGATATTTTAAAAAGATCCCTTATTATTAAGGCTACAAAAATAGAAGATAATTTGTACGCAATTCTTTTGCTTGATATGACACTTCAAAGAAACTTAGAAAAAGTAAGACGTGACTTTGTTGCAAATGTAAGTCATGAGCTAAGGTCTCCCTTGACAAGCTTAGTTGGCTTTATTGAAACTTTATTATCTGGTTCAGTCAATGATGAAAAAGACCGTAATAAATTTCTAAAAATTATGGATGAAGAAGCTAAGCGAATGAATAGATTGATAGATGACATATTGTCATTATCAAAAGTTGAAACTGAAGAACACATTACACCTAATACAACTATTTCACTTATAGACCCTATAAAACATATTATTACATCCATTAATGAAAAAAGTTTAAATGAAGAAAACAAAATATTAATTGAGGATTTAAGAAATAATCCCAAAAAGAATTGTTTTATCAGTGGTAATATTGATGAAATTAATCAAGTTTTTGTAAATTTGTTAGAAAATGCTATCAAATATGGTTTTGACAATACTAATGTAATCTTAAGAATAGAACAGATAAAAAATACAGAGATAAAAGTTAGCGTTATTAATAAGGGAGAAGGAATACCTAACAAATATATTGATAGGCTAACTGAAAGATTTTTTCGTGTTGATAAAGCAAGATCAAGAAAAATAGGTGGAACTGGTCTTGGCTTGGCAATTGTGAAGCATATTCTGATCAAACATAGAGCGCAATTATCTATAAATAGTGTTCCAAATGAAGAAACTAATTTTTCTATAATTTTTCCAGTAATAAATTAAAACTGTAATAAAACTGTAATATTTATTAATTATTTGTTTCAAAGTCTAATTTATTTGAGAGTTTATTAATGTCAAAAAACACTGAAAATACAGATTATAGGTATGTAAATGATCTTAGAAGATTTGCTTTTTTCCAAAGTAAGTTAGTTGAGCAAAAAAAATTCTTGATTTTATTAGGTATAGCAGCAGTTTTTTTAATGTTAGTAGCTGTAGCTGTTGAGAAATATATATTATTAGGAACTGAACAAACATTTATATTAGTTGCAGCCGCAATGATTGGTGCTTACATGGCTTTAAATATAGGAGCTAATGATGTTGCAAATAATATGGGACCTGCAGTTGGCGGAAAGGTAATTTCGGTTGGGACTGCTGTTGTAATTGCAGCTGTTTGTGAGAGCTCTGGAGCATTATTAGCTGGTGGTGACGTGGTTAGTACTGTTTCAAAAGGAATTATTTCCCCAGGTGAATTTATAAGTACTACAGAATTTAGATATTTGATGTTAAGCGCATTACTAGCCGCCGCTCTTTGGATTAATCTTGCAACTTTTTTTAATTCACCAGTTTCAACTACACACTCGATTGTTGGAGGAATTCTTGGTGCAGGTCTTACTGTTGCAGGTGCCTCTATTGTAAATTGGGGGACAATGGCTAAAATAGCGGCCAGTTGGGTTATTTCTCCTGTTTTTGGTGGTGTTGTAGCTGCGTTTTTACTATATATAATCATTATCAAAATCTTAAATGTAGAAGATAAAAGAGAAGCAGCATCTAAGTGGGTTCCAATTTTAATTTCATTGATGGCTGGTGCTTTTACAGCTTATATGGCTCTTAAGGGGCTTAAAAAAATATATAAATTCAGTACTAATGAAGTCTTTATTTATACTGCTATTTTTATGGTATCTGCATATTTTCTGTCTAAGCCATACATAAAAAACAAAGTAAAAACCTTAGAAAATAAGAAAGATGATATTTATAAACTTTTTCATCTACCACTATTATTTGGTGTTGCTCTTTTATGCTTTGCCCATGGAGCTAATGATGTAGCTAACGCTGTAGGTCCTCTTGCTGCTATTGTTAGTACATTTTCACCTAACGAAGCTGGTATTGCTGCAAAAGTATCTATTCCATTATGGGTAATGGTTATAGGGGCCATAGGAATTGCTTTAGGCTTACTTTTATTTGGTCCTAAATTAATTAATACTGTTGGCCAAAAAATTACTAGATTAAATGCACCTAGGGCATACTGCGTAGCTTTATCTTCTGCAATTACAGTTCTTATAGCTACCACTTTAGGTTTGCCTGTAAGCTCAACACATATTGCGATAGGAGCTATTTTTGGAATTGGTTTTTTAAGAGAATATAGAGAAAACCCAGAAAGAAAATCTTCATCAACATCACGTGCTAAGAGAAAATTAGTTAGAAGGCAGTTTGCTATTTCAATTGGTGCAGCATGGATTATTACAGTTCCTGCTTCTGCCATACTTGCTGGATCTATTTATTATTTGATTAGTATCATCTCATTTAATTAATATTTTAAAAAAAATGTAATATTTCTGAAATATTTCTTTCATATAAAAGCTTCAAATAGGGGTTGTTCAATTAAACCTTTATTTGGAGTTAAAAATGAAAAGAACAATTTTTTTGACAAGTATTATTTCCAGTTTAGTCCTAACAACTGTTGCTCAAGCTAGAGATTCAATAAGTATTGCCGGATCTTCTACAGTATTACCATTTGCTAGAATAATTGCAGAGCAACTTGGTAAAAACCCAAATTTTAAAACCCCAGTGGTAGAATCAGGTGGATCTTCCGTAGGTAAAAAAGGTGTTTGTGACGGTGTAGGTACAAAATTTATTGATATAGGTAATGCATCATCAAGAATGAAGATCAAAGAACTAGAATATTGTGAAAAAAATGGTGTTAAGTTGACAGAAATTAAAGTTGGTTATGACGGTATTGTCGTTGCTAATTCAAAAAAGGGTAAAGTTTTAAATATTTCTAAATCTGATTTAGGAAAAGCTTTAACGGCAAAGGTAGCTATTAATGGTAAATTAGTAGATAACCCTTATAAAAAATGGAGTGATGTTAATCCATCATTACCCAACGTTGATATTAGAGTTTACGGCCCCCCAACAACATCTGGAACAAGAGCATCATTTGCTGAAATGGTTAATGAAAAAGGTTATTGTAAAAAAGATGCTGATGCTAAAGCTGCTTTAAAAGCTGCTGGTATGAAGGCAAAAAAATGTCGTGCAATGAGAACTGACGGAGCATTTGTTGAGGCTGGCGAACAAGATAACCTTATTGTTCAAAAGTTAAATGAAGATACAACAGCATACGGTATTTTTGGTTTTTCATATTTAGACCAAAACTCTGATACTTTACAGGGCGCAATAATAAGTAAAACAGCTCCTACATTTGAAAATATTGCTGGAAACAACTACTCAGTATCAAGAGCTTTATATTACTACGTTAAACATCAACACATTGGTGTTGTGCCCGGAGTTAAGGAATATATGGCTGAGTGGACAAAGCATTGGGGCAATGATGGTGCATTATCTGATGCAGGCATGATACCAATGCCAAAATCAGAAAGAGATAAATATAAGGCAGCGATGACAAGCTTACCAGTTTTGACAACTGCTGACTTAAAATAAAATTTTAAACTTTTAAGGGCTAGCATAACTGCTAGCCTTTTAATTTTGGGGATTAATTTGTTCAGTTTTTACTTACTAATTGGAATATTATTAATCTCTTTTGTTTTCTTTTTTCTTGGAAATAATCAAGCAAAAATTTTAGCTAATTCTAATCAAAAAAAACTTCATTCACTTAAACATTATTACGGTCTCTATTCTTTATTGGCATCACTCATACCAACCTTGGGGATTTTTTTTACTATTACTATTTGTGATGATTTTTTATTTGCTGAGCTAATAAAAAAATATATTCCGAATGAAGTTATTAATTCTAAGGATTACAATTTTACTATTGTCTTGGCTCAGATAAATAATTCTGTTGAGGGTTTAATATTTGGAACACCGCCTGAATGGGTTACAAATGCAGCTGAAATTTGGAAATCTTGGGTAATTAAGTCAAATATTATTACAGCGGTTGTTTGTGCAATAACAATTTTTGTATCTGGTTTCTTTAGTTTAAAAAAAATTAAGTTTGAGTTTCGCTCTCGTAACGCTGTTGAAAAAATAGTAACTTCAATTTTGGCGGTTAGTTCAATAATTGCTATACTAACAACAATTGCAATTATTTTCTCTGTTGTTTTTGAATCTATTAGATTTTTTGCTTTGATTCCTTATGATGAATTTTTGTTTGGCACAGTTTGGAACCCACAATTTGAGGGAGCTGAAAGAGCTGGTTCAGGTCAAGAGGGATTGTCCCAATATGGAGCAATACCATTATTTGTAGGTACTTTTCTTATATCAATAATAGCTTTGTGTGTTTCGGTACCAGTTGGTTTGTTTAGTGCTATTTACCTATCCGAATATGCTACAACCAAAGAAAGAGCTTTTTTTAAACCACTTTTAGAAATTTTAGCTGGTATACCAACTGTTGTTTATGGTTTTTTTGCTGCTTTAACAGTCGCTCCTTTTTTAAGGTCTACAGGTTCAATATTTGGTCTTGACGTTGCTTCAGAGTCAGCATTGGCAGCAGGTCTAGTAATGGGCATTATGATAATACCTTTTATTTCGTCTTTGTCAGATGATGTTATAAATGCAGTACCTCAATCACTTCGTGATGCTGGATATGGTCTGGGTTCAACTAAAAATGAAACCGTAATGAAAATTGTATTACCCGCAGCTTTACCTGGTGTTGTGGCTAGTATTATTCTTGCTGTTTCAAGAGCGGTAGGTGAAACTATGATCGTTGTAATGGCCGCAGGATTGGCAGCTAACCTTACAGCCAATCCACTGGAAGCTGTTACTACTGTAACATCCCAAATTGTTACAATATTAGTAGGTGATCAAGAATTTGAGTCTGCTAAGACTTTATCAGCATTTGCTTTGGCTTTAACTCTTATAATAATAACACTGGCAATGAACTTTTATGCATTGCACATAGTTAAAAAATATAGAGAGCAATATGAATAAGAAAATTATTTCTCCATCAGATGCATCAAATATTGTTAGAAAATCTATTACAAAAAGACGTACTAGAGACAATAGGCTAAAATTATTTGGAAGAATTGCTATTGGTTTAGCTGTTTGTTTTTTATTAATCTTGTTTTATTCAATTTTTACAAAGGGTTATCCTGGTTTTTTTCAGTATTATGTTACTCTAGATATTAAATTTGATAGAGACAGAATTGACCCTAAAGGTGACCTTTCAGATAATTCTTTATTTGATGGTGAAGCCAGTAAAATTGTAAACGAATCTCTATATTCAATTATTCAACCCAAAGGTAGAAAAGAGAAAAAACTTGCAAAAAAAATAGTTTCCTCTGGTAAAGATGTAAGAATTGCCAAGATGGTAAAAAATAACCCTTCTTTATTCGGAACAACAACAAGCGTTAAGTTTGCTTTAGATGATGATGTCGATAGTTTTTTGCGTGGCTATATAAAAAGGGAAACACCAGAAAATGAGAGAAGAATTAGTGATAAAGTAATTCAATTTATTGATATATTAAACGAAGAAGGAAGAATATCATACGAATTTAGTGACTATGTTTTAAGCGGTAGTGCTTCAGGTAATCCTGAAATGGCAGGTATTAAAGGAGCTTTTATAGGGTCAATGTTAACTTTATCTGTATGTTTACTGATTGCATTTCCTCTTGGTGTGGCAACAGCTGTGTATTTAGAAGAGATTGCTAAAAAAAATCGAATTACAGAATTTATAGAAGTAAATATTAATAATTTAGCTGCAGTACCTTCGGTTGTTTTTGGAATAATGGGATTAGCAATTTTCATTAGTATATTTGGTATGCCCAGATCTATACCTTTAGTGGGTGGTATGGTGTTAGCATTAATGACTTTGCCAACGATAATTATTTCATCTAGGGCAGCTATAAGAGCAGTTCCACCTTCTGTAAGAGATGCAGCCTATGGAATAGGAGCTTCAAAAATTCAAGTTATTTTTCATCACGTTATCCCTCTAGCAATGCCTGGAATGTTAACTGGTACAATTATAGGCATGGCACAAGCGTTAGGTGAAACAGCTCCATTGTTAATGATTGGTATGGTTGCTTTTATAGTAGATATTCCTAATAGTGTATTAGATCCTGGTACTGTCTTGCCTGTTCAAATATTCATGTGGGCGGATTTTGCTGAAAGAATGTTTATTCAAAAAACAAGTGCAGCTATCATAGTTTTATTAGGTTTTCTAATAAGTATGAATGCATTAGCTGTTTATTTAAGAAAAAAACTAGAAAGACGATGGTAAAGGATATGATTGATGAGCAATAATAACGACCTAAAATCTCTAGATTTAACAGTAGGTGATGTGTTTGCACAAAATCCTCGTCTAAAAGCCAGGAATGTTAGTGTTTTTTATGGTGATAACAAAGCAATTGATAACGTTACAATTGATATTGGTAATAAAGAAGTGATTTCATTTATAGGCCCATCTGGGTGTGGAAAGTCAACTTTTTTAAGATGCTTTAATAGAATGAACGATACAATAGATTCTTGCATAGTTAAGGGTAAAATCACTATTGATGACGAAAATATTTATGACAAAAAAATTGATGTTGTTCCTTTAAGAGCTCGTATTGGTATGGTTTTTCAAAAACCTAACCCTTTTCCTAAATCAATTTACGATAATGTCGCTTATGGCCCGAGAATACATGGGTTATCTGAAAACAAAGACCATTTAGATGGAATTGTAGAAGAGTCTCTTAAAAGGGCTGGGTTATGGGAAGAAGTTAGTGATAGACTTGATAGTGCAGGTACTGGATTATCTGGTGGTCAGCAACAAAGGTTATGTATTGCTAGAGCAATTGCTGTCAGTCCAGAGGTGATTTTGATGGATGAACCTTGTTCAGCATTAGATCCTATAGCAACAGCAAAAATAGAGGAGTTAATTCATGAACTTGGTAATGATTACTCAATTGTTATTGTGACGCACTCTATGCAACAAGCTGCAAGAGTTTCAAAAAGAACTGCTTATTTTCATCTTGGAAAATTAATAGAGGTTGGAAGAACTAAAGATATATTTACAAGACCTCAACACCATCAAACTGAAGCATATATATCAGGTAAAATAGGGTAGGAATATAAATGGAAAATACACATATTTCGTCATCTTTTGATAAAGATCTCAATAAACTAAATGACAATTTATTAAAACTTGGAAATACAGCTCTTGATCAGTTTGAAAAATGTATAAATAATTTTGGTACTCAAAATTTAGAAGAGATAAAAACTGTTATTAATAGTGATAAAATTTTGGATGATTTGGATGATAAGGTCCAAAAGTATGGATTTGAAATTATTGCTCTTCGAGCGCCACAGGCAGCCGACTTAAGAAGAATCATTGTTGCATTAAAAATTGCAACTATTTTTGAAAGAATTGGTGATTATTCAAGAAATATATCTAATAGAACAAAATTATTAATTGATCTTAAATACACTGATTTACCTGGTATAAATATCGGTAAGATGGGTCAAAAAACACAAACGATGTTTGAAGATGTTTTGGATGCTTACATAAATGAAGATGATAAATTAGCTGTTAAAATAAGAAATTCAGATGTCAAAATAGATAAAATGCATACTGAATATTATTTAGAAATTATATCACATATGCAAAGAAAGAAAAACCTTGCCCCAACTGGTGCTCATCTTCTATTTATAGCCAAAAATATTGAACGTGTTGCAGATTATATTACCGATGTTGCTGAACAAATTTATTTTTTAGTAAATGGACGTGTTTTGTCCGATCATAGGCCTAAAGCTGATAAAACTAGTTTAAAAATACCAAATTAAAGGATGTAAATTTATTATGGATATAACTATTTTAATTGCTGATGATGAGCCAAATCAGTTAGAGTTAATGGATTATAATCTAAGAAATGCTGGTTTTTCTATAATAAAAGCCTCTAATGGTTTAGATGCTCTTGAATTAATTGAAAATAACACACCCGATTTAATAATTTTGGATTGGATGATGCCTAAAATGTCTGGAATTGATGTTTGTCGAACATTGAGGTCTAGATCAGAAACCAAATTGCTTCCTATTATTATTTTAAGCGCTAGAAGTGAAGACTCTGATAAATCACTTGGCCTAGATACTGGTGCAGATGATTATATTTCTAAACCATTCTCTCCAAAAGAACTTTTATCAAGGGTAAAAGCATTACTAAGACGTGCTAGACCCGCTCTTGTAAATGATATTATTCAGCATAATAATCTTACATTGTCACTTGGCGAGATGAAAGTTACTTATTTTGGTAATGAAGTGAAACTAGGGCCTAAAGAATTTAAATTACTTACATTATTAATGGAAAGGCCAGGTCATATATTTTCTAGAGGCAAGCTCTTAGATTTAGTATGGGGGCATGGTGTATATGTAGAAGAAAGAACTGTTGACGTTCATATGAGCAGGCTTAGGAAAGCGTTGAGGACATCATCAAAAGAAAACATAGATCCAATAAGAACTGTAAGGGATGGTGGTTACGGTTTATTTACAAATAAAATTATTTAAATATTATATACAAAGTTTTATTAATTTTATTTAAGGCACTTTTAGTTATTGATTTACTTACATAAAATCCTCCCTTTTTTTGTATCACCACTAGGTATAATTTTTATATTTTTATTTGTTTCATTCTTTTTTAAGAGAAAGTTTTTTGTATTTCTTGCTTTTTTAGTTTTGATTGTTTCTACCAATCCTTTGGTTGGGAATTATCTCATGTAGAGTCTGGAGCATCCATATCATCCAATTCCTATATCATCTATAAAAGAGAATGATGCTATTGTTGTTCTAAGTGGCATGGTTCGTAAAGTAGGTAATGACAAACACTCAACTTTTGAATTCAAAGATCCTGATCGATTTTTTGCAGGTATTGATTTAATCAAGCAATCCAAGTCAGACAAGTTGATTTTTACTGCAGGTCAATTGCCTTGGACAGTTAATGGCTTGCCAGAGGGTTATATTCTCAAAGAAAAGAGTATTTCTTTAGGAGTTCCTGGTGAAATTATAGTTACAGATAAAGTTAAAAACACTTATGAGGAAAGTATAGCTGTTACAAAATTAATACCCAATAATTCGTCTATTATTCTAGTCACTTCAGCTTTTCATATGGATAGATCAAAATATTTATTTGAAAAACAGGGCTTCGAAGTAACACCTTATCCAGTAGATTTTAAGACTTATATTCAAAAACAGACAATTATGAGCTTTCTTCCAAAATTAGAAGCACTAAATCAAACATCCCGTTTCATAAGAGAAAATATAGGAAGATTTTATTATAAGTTTTTTCTTTAGCCAGAATATTATTTTTTCACTTGATTAATGTACCAGTCATGAATATTTCTACCTGTCATTATTTCTACATCTTGATGCTCTAATATGTAATCAAGAAGTTTTTCAAAAAATAATATTCTGTGCGGAACACCAGTTAGATAAGGGTGAACACTTATAGCCATAATTTTTACATTTTCGTTAGCTTCTTGGTATAGTCTATCAAATTGAAGTTTTCCTCTTGTGAAAATCTCATCTGATTTATGGACCTGTACAGAGGTCATTACCACATCATTTATCTCAACAGGGTAGGGAAGTGTAATCATTCTATTGCCACTTTTAACCCTTAAATCTTCTGGGAGATCATCAATAGGCCAATTTGCAACGTACTTTATCCCATGATCAGATAATATATCTAATGTTTCATTTGTTTCCGTTAGGCCAGGGCTTTCCCATCCAATAACTTCAACTTTTGTGAATTCTTGTATTTTTTCAATTGCTGACTTTATATCTACATATTCGTTATCAACTTTATGCATAGGTCTTTGAATATAACCATGACCCATAGGCTCCCAACTTTCTTTTATAGCAGCCTGAACAGTTTCAGGATAATGATCAATCACAGTTGCGTTAAGAGCTAATGTTGAACAAATGTTCCTTTTTTTAAGAGTGTCTAAGAGTCTCCAAAAACCAACACGCATACCATATTCATGCCACGACCAATTAGGAAGATCAGGTAACATAGGGACACCCATTGGTGGAGGTAAAATATTTCTTGGTTGCGGTAAATCTGGGTCCCATACTTCAAGATTTACAATGACCCATAAAATAATTTTTTTATTATTTTTTAAAACTAATTTAGGTCTATTTATAAAAGGTTGGTGATATAATCTATCTCTTCGGTTCATAAATTTTTCCTAGTTAACTTTTGTCCAATTTTCATTAATTTTAGTTCCTGCGTTTCTAATAACTTTAGCAATGGGACAATACATAGCTAATTGTTTTTTTACTTCTTCCAAATCATTTTCCGAAGCATCTGTTGAGATGTTAATATCTAAGGTAATTTCTGGAAAAGGAACCTCTACTTCTTGGATAAGGCCAACGCCATCTCTGTTAAACATTGTTTTAGATTTAATATCCATACTATTAATCGTAAAACCCATTTTTTCCATTATTCTGTGAGTAATTACATTTGTGCATCCAATTAAAGATGATACTAGCGTTTCTGTTGGAGATAGCCCTAAGTTAGTTCCACCTCTTGCACTTGGTTCGTCACT
>Ga0213864_10001236_pt1 | contig 11648 bp, 15 predicted proteins | sample PICome_5_FD_160078 | JGI IMG/M metagenome (GOLD analysis project Ga0213864, IMG submission 160078) | Coastal seawater microbial communities near Pivers Island, North Carolina, United States - PICO247 | ecosystem: Environmental > Aquatic > Marine > Coastal | place: USA: North Carolina... | reverse complement strand
TGAGCGCTACTCCTTGAACGCGCTATCGTCGCGCGGCATGATATACGCTGACCAGCTCGATGAGATAAACAGACGCGTGCTTAACGGCGAGATAGACCCGCAAGCGGCTAGGCTTGTCGCTGACAACTACAAGTGGACGGCGGCTAGGCTTTTGCCAAAGGTGTACGGTGACAAGCAACAGGTCGACGTTACGCATGAGGCTGGTGGGTCGTACCTCGATTTGCTACAGCAGGTCAATCAAGCGGCTCAGCTAAAGCACGCCAATGTCGTTGAGGCTAAAGCTATAGAAATTAAAGAAAACACACATGATAAAGTACGCGCGCGCGATGAAATTAACCAAAAATCGGTTAACAAAAAGATGCACAAAAAACAGGCAAAACAGGGCAAATGACGCAAAAGTTATCCACAGGCTTTGTAAGTCATTGTTTTTGTTATATACCGAAAAAACATAATGGACATTATGCGACATTTTCTGCATCTCTGACCGAAAATAACCAAAATCTGGTTAACCCCCCCCTTCGCTCACACGCGGGGGGCGGGAAGAAAAATATATACCCTTACCACCCCCCGTCGGAGCTGACGCATGACTGACACCCACGCCACCGTCGAAGCAATCGCCGCACTACGCGAAGACCCCGCCCTATTCGTTGAGACGGTACTGCAAGCCACGCCGCAAAAGTGGCAACGCAAAGCCCTAGACGCCATAGCGCAAAATGACCGCGTCGCCATAAAATCCGGCCACGGCGTCGGAAAAACCGCATTTGAGAGCTGGGTCGTGCTGTGGTGGCTGATGACGCACTACCCCTGCAAAGTCGCCGTGACGGCCAACAGCGCGCACCAGCTATCCGACGTGCTGTGGACAGAGATAGACCGCTGGGCGCGCAATATGCCGTCGGCGTTCAAAGACCTGCTGGAGTTTAAGTCGGACAAAATATCGCTCAAGGGCGCAACCGACAGCTTCGCCGTGGCGCGTACCAGCCGGCGCGAAAACCCCGAGAGTTTGGCGGGTTTTCACTCGCCCCATAGTCTGGTTGTGGTCGAAGAGGCGTCCGGCGTGCCAAACGTGATATTTGAGACCGCCAGCGGCGCGCTATCCACCCCCGGCGCGAAAATTATCATGTGCGGGAACCCCACGCGATCCGACGGCTACTTCTACGACGCGTTCCATAATGACCGCGACAAGTGGCACTGCATCACTGTGTCTTGCGAAGAGGGCGAGTACGTCGACCCCAAATTTATCGCCGAAATGGCGCAGAAATACGGCGACGAAAGCAACGTGTTTAAGGTGCGCGTCTTGGGCGAATTTCCGACGCAATCCGACGACGTGCTGTTGCCGTTGCACCTGATCGAGGACGCGGTGACACGCGACGTCGAGGCCGGGCCAACCACCCCCGTCGTATGGGGGCTGGACGTCGCACGCTTTGGCGGCGACCGGTCGGCACTGGCGAAGCGTCAGGGCAACGTGCTGATCGAGCCGATCAAGACGTGGCAGAACAAAGACCTGATGGAGCTGGCCGGTATCGTGCTGAGCGAATACGACGCCGTGCCGTACAGCCAGCGCCCGCAGGCCATATACATTGACGCAATCGGCCTTGGCGCCGGTCTCGCCGATCGACTGCGCGAGCTGGACATGCCCGCGGTAGCTGTGTCGGTATCCGAGACTGCGTCGCTAAAGGATCGCTTCAACCGACTACGCGACGAGCTGTTCTGGGGCGCACGCGAGTGGTTTGAGGCGCGAGACTGCCACATACCGGACGACGGCACGCTGATGGCGGAATTGTCGGGCATACGGTACAAATACCTGTCGACCGGCAAGCTAAAGGTCGAGAGCAAGGACGAGATGAAGCGTAGGGGCCAGCGTAGCCCCGACGTGGCCGACGCGTTTGTGCTGACCTTCGCGGGGCAGGGTGCGGTTGCTGGCGGCTACTCAAGGGGTTATAATCACAATCGCACACTGAAACCGAAGACGAACTGGGTGGTTTGATGGCACAAGAGTACGAATACGGCTTCTTGCCGCAGGATGAGGGTTACCTCGGCCTGTTGGGCAACCTATTCTCGCCTGTACGCCGTCCAATAATTGAGGCGCCAGAAACCACTTATTTGGACGCTGACGGCGTAAAGTACCCGCAATACAGCGAGGGCGTATACGGTGAGCCTGAGTTTGGGCTTGAATACATGCCCGCGTATCGTGCCGTCGCCGGTTTGCTGTCTGACCCCGTCGAAGCCGCCAAGGCTATGCCAGAGGCTATGCGCCAGTCGGCAAATGAGCAGATACTGGCGGGGCTAGACATTGCCACCGGTGGCACCGGCGAGCTTGTGACTGAAGATGGCGACAGGATTAGCTTTGACCCGCTTGCCGTCCCCGCCACGTCAGCAATCGCACCAGCCGTTGCGACTGCGAGGGCGTTGCCAAATGAGACAATACTCGGTAGCGGGTATGGCAAAATAGGGCATAATCAGCCGCCAGTCGTTGTCGGCAAAACACCGTATGTTGTGACTAACGAGCTTCGCGGCACGCAATTTAGAACCGCAGAATTACCTGACGGTAGCCGCGTTTTATTGGATGCGTCTGGTCAGCCATACATTGAAGACAAAACTATAAACAAGCTACTAACCGGCACGCCAATTACAGAGATGTCGTCGGTATTCACGCCACCGTCTCGCGGCATACTTGTTGATCCCATTGAAGTATCGCCAGAGGATTTTGAGGGCCAGTGGATGGTAAACGCCGCCGGTGACCGCACAAGATACGGCAACCTAAGCGAAGTTAATGGCATACCGCTTTACGGCAGAGGCACAGACTTAGAGGGCGGTGACGAGTTTATGCAAAGCCAGCGCGCCGCGTGGGCCTCGGCTCCAACAGCTATATCCGGTATGGAAAATCAGGTTAAGTCGATCAGAGGCGGTTTGCTTGGCCCAGAAGGCAAAGACGCGCCTATTAACTTAATAACAACAAATATGGCCGAGCGTTCTGGCGACTTTGCTGTAGACACCGCTGAAACTATTATGCGGATGATCCCAAATATGGACATCAGCAAAAAAGACCTAAAAGCGTTTGAGAAAAAAATAAAAGAAAAATACAAAGATTTTCCCGGTTTGTCTGACCCAGATGCCGCGCTTGAGTGGCTGAATAAAGATAGATACACAAAAGGCGCCGGTAACCGCAGACTGTTTTTTGCCCAGACTGCGGCGGCCGGAGATTTTCAAAAACGTGGATTTCCAGATATGGGGTCTGTAAGAGCCGCAATATCACGCCCAGAGACGCGTTTTATGCCGTATGGTAGAACTGGTGCGGCTATTAGCCGTCTGGCCGACGAGGGCGAGCTTGCTGTTCGCCGCCGGTTAGAAGAAATTGATAACCCGCACAAAACATACCCAGACATGATCGGTAAACCTGACGCATATCTGGGCGGTTACGGCGTCACTCTTGATCGGGCTATGGCCTTCCCAGATACTTACTCGACTTTGCTTGGAAGAGGCTCGGATCAATCCGGTATAAGACGTGTTTTTGATATTGGACGTGAGGCTCAGTTTATGACGCCTGAGCTTGTTGATCTTCAAATGAGATATATTGAGGAGCAGAAAAGACTGCTCCGCCAATACGGTTTGTTAAATGACGTGTATTAGTCATACCAGTTTTCGATATTATCTGGGTCTAGACCCAAGGCGCGACACAGATAATCGTCTATGCCCTGTAATTCGTCGGCAACCTCGTTTAACTCTGACAAGCTCATTGGCTTGCCTCGGCGCTGATGCACGCCGTATTCTTGAACCATATTCATTATCGAGTTGCGGTAGACTAATGCGTCTTCTTTGCTTATTTTTACCATATTCGTTACCCCTTGCTTAAAAAACAGAGTTTACACTATATCGAAGTAATATCAAAGGCAAAACAATGGCACCCCGCAAAAAGAAAAACGTAAGCCTGTCAGTCGGTCGCGGTGAGAAGCTGTCGGTTAAGCAGGGCGGTGGACTTACCGCTAAGGGTCGTGCAAAATACAACCGAGCCACCGGCTCAAAGTTAAAGGCGCCCGTGACCGGCAAAGTAAAGCCGGGCAGTAAGGACGCCAAGCGGCGCAAGAGTTTTTGCGCCAGATCGAGGAGCTGGACTAGCCCACGCGGCAAGGCGGCTCGACGCAGATGGAAGTGTTAGAAAATGGCGGCAGGACTACACTACTTTCGTGACGGCACAAAATATCGTGGCGCCGTGCATAAGCACAAGGACGGCACAATTATGACCGGCGCGCGTATGACACCGAAAAGCAAAAAGGTGTTACACTTCAGTCAGCTATCTGACACAGCAAAAAAGAAAGCGAGAAAAAAGTAATGGCTTGCATGAAGAAAAAAGGCAAGGGCGGTAAGAAATATGCCCGGTAGAGGTTTGTACGCAAATATCCACGCCAAGCGCAAGCGCATTGCCGCTGGCTCTGGCGAGAAAATGAGAAAGCCCGGCACGCGTGGCGCGCCGAGCGCAAAGGCTTTTAAGAAAGCCGCAAAAACTGCGAAAAAGAAGAAGGCGAAAAAATGATTGTATGTGATAATTGCCCATACCGCGGGCGTTGCGAAATTAAGCAACGCTGTATCCAAGGCAAGAACCCAGCCGTCGAGACTGTGGCTACGCCTCGCCCGCCAAAGACCGTGCAGACCACTAGCGGCCACAGCGAGACCGCCGCAAAGATAAACACGCCGGTTAAGGGCGCGTCCAAAGGCGCGAAGAAGAAGACGCGCAAGGTGACTATGCAATGATGGTGCGGCGACCGGTGGTGGGTCGCATACGCCGCGTCCAGCCCCCGCTAGAACAAACAAAGGAAGTGTGCAATAATAGCACAGCGGATAAGGCTAAACCCGCGCCAAAGCGCGTGGCTAAAGGTGCAAAGAAAAATGGCAAAAATGGATGACTATCAGCTCGGCTCGATAGTGTCAGGTGAGATCACCGACGCGTTGAACCACTTTGACAGCGAGTACACCGAGGAGCGCCTACGCGCCCTTGATTTTTATCTGGGTGAGCCGCTGGGCAACGAGGTCGAGGGCCGGTCGTCTGTAGTCGCCACCGAAGTCGCTGACACGGTTGAGGCTATCATGCCCAACCTCATGCGCGTATTCACGGCAAATGACAAATACGTCCGCTTCGCGCCACGCACTGCCGAGGACGTCGAAGCCGCCGAGCAGGCGTCGAATTACGTCAACTATGTGATTAACCAGCGCAATGACGGTTACAAACTGCTTCACACGTTTTTCAAGGATGCACTGTTATTTCGTATGGGCGTCATCAAGTTTTTCTGGGAAGAGCAGGAACAGGTCGACGAGGAAGAATACAGCGGGCTAAGCGAAGACGAGCTGGTCATGTTGATGAACGATCCCGACGTCGAAATCGTCGAGCAGGCCGAAACCGTAATGGAAAGCATGTACAGCGAGGAAACCGGCGAGATGGTGCCGCTTCGCTCTGAGTACGACCTAACCGTCCGCGTCACACGTCGCGAGGGCGAGATTAAAGTCATCAACGTGCCGCCCGAAGAGTTTTTGGTGTCACGCCACGCGACGTCGCTTGAGGACGCGCACTTTATGGCGCACCGCACGTCGCTGACTGTATCCGAGCTTGTGGCTATGGGTTACGACCGCGACTTGGTCGAGAAGTACGCCGGCGAGAACGAACTGGACACCGACCGCGAGGTAAACAACCGCTTCCAAGACATCGAGGCCGCGACCGGCGTTGATCCGGCCGACCCGACTTTGCGCTCGGTCATTTATCACGAGTGCATTATGAACATCGACTTTGATGGCGACGGCATCGCCGAGCGCCGCCGCATCTGCGCGATTGGTTCCGACGGCGCCGAGATTTTGCACAACGAGCCGTGGGATCACATCCCGTTTGCGGTTGCGTCGCCTATCCTGATGCCGCACCGTCTGGTCGGTCGCTCGATCTACGACATGACCGAGGACTTGCAGGTCATTAAGACTACGCTGATGCGCCAGTATCTGGACAGCGTGTATTCGTCGACACTGCCGCGCATAGCGGCCGTCGAGGGGGCCGTAAATCTCGATGACCTACTCGATGCTCAGGCTGGCGGTGTGATCCGCGTAAGACAGCCGGGCATGATACAGCCACTGGCTGGCGCGTCTGTGGGCGGCGAGATACGCCCGCTGATGGATTATCTCGACACGGTTAAGGAACAGCGCACCGGCATGTCAGCCGCCTCTCAGGGCCTCGACGCAAACGCGTTGCAGTCGTCTACCGCTAGTGCGGTTGCCGCTACGGTACGCGGCGCGCAGATCAAGCTGGAAAGCTACGCGCGCACAATGGCCGAGACCGGCGTGAAGGATTTGTTCAAGGGCATCTTGGCGCTTGTGCTAAAGCACGACACCAACGACAAGATGCTACGCCTCAACAACAGCTTTGTGCCGATTAACCCAGCCGAGTGGAAGTCGCAGTTTGACACCATCGTGCAGGTCGGGCTTGGCACCACAGACGACGAAACCAAGATCGCGTTCCTGACGCAGATTGCGGCGAAGCAAGAGCAAATCCTGATGCAGTTAGGCGCCGACAACCCGCTGGTGTCAGCGCCGCAGTATGTAAACACACTGCGCTCGATTGCCGAGATTGGCGGCTTTAAGGATGCCGACCAATTCTTCAACCCGCCGCAGGTTGTCGCCCAGACGCTGGCAATGCAGAAACAGCAGGCCGCACAGCAACAGCCGCAACAAGACCCGGCGGTTATCGCGGCACAGCAGAAAGCGCAAATGGACATGCAGATCGCACAGCAAAAAGCCGAGGCCGAGATCGCGTTGAAGCGCGAGCGCATGCAGGCCGAGCTTGAGCTTGAGCGCGAGAAGATGGTTATGGAAATGGACATACGGCGCCAAGAGCTAGAGGCCGAGGCGCAACTACGCGTGGCTAAGGCTGTGACCGACGCCGAAATCTCAACGAACCTGCCGAGGGCATAACGATGGCTATGAAGAACCCACCACGCCGCACCACGATCAAAGGCCAGAAGCACCTGCTGGCGTACATCACGCCAGAAGAGGCGGCGCTGTTGAAGGCACGCGGCGGCTCTGGTGAGTTGCACCACGGCATCCCGTCATATCCACCATCCGCAAGGGGCGGTTCCGGGCTTGATGGTAGTGGCGGTGGCGGCTACGAAGGGGGCGGCGGCGGCGGCGGCAACGACAATGGTGGCGGTTTATCTGACGAAGACATCGACCAAAGCGTTCAGCAGGATATCGCCGCCGCCGCCGCCGCCGCGCAAGGCGTTGACTTGGGTGGTTATCAGTATGACGCGGGTTTCGATAGCACTGCTCGCGGAACCGCCAGAGACGTTTACGACACAATGATGGGTATTCGGACGGCGACAGGTTTAACTGCGCCAGAAGCCAGAAATCAAATTATGGGGTATGTGGCTGACCAGTTACAAGACAGAAGAAATAAAGCTAGAAGCCTTATGTCTTTTCCTGTGAGTTTATTTGGCAAGACATACCGAGTGCCGTCTATTATTGGCAGTATTGGCGGGCTTCTTTCAAATTTTAATCTCAGCAATATAGAAAACGCGTTACAAGACCAAAACGCATACCCAGCGTTTGATGTGACAGGCAAGCTACAGGGCGCATACGGGCCGGGTCTGTTTGGGTTTGGTGAGGTGTATACTGGTAATCGGCCTAACCAACCAACCTTTGACGATGGAAGAGGCCCAGACACCGTACCCGCCACAACAAACCCCGTAACCGGCGAACAGCAATGCCCAGACGGCTACATGTTCGACGAGGACTTGCAGGCGTGCCGGTTAGCCGGTGGATTGCCCGGTGGCGATGGCGAGGTTATGACAACGTCAGGCCCGTATGAGGCTGGCGACTACGCGCGTATGGGTTTGCTCGATGTGGCACCTATGGGTATGGGGATGTTTGCCCAGCGTTACGGCGCTGGCTTTGGCACGCCGCAGGATTTCAGCTCGGCTAACTTAGCTTTCCGGCGCGGCGCGGCTACACGTCCGCAGTATTTTCAGCAGGCGCCCGACCTAACAGGGTACACACTTTTATCGTAGGGAAAAATGGACAAACACAAACTAAGGGACAAGCAGGCGCGGGCCGAGAAGGCCGCCAGCCTGCTACGGCATGAACTTTTTATTGAGGCGTTTGATCATTTGGACGCAAAGTTTATCGAGGCGTGGAAGTCGAGCGAAGTTGCCGACACTGAGGCACGCGAGCGTATTTATAACCTAAGCCAAGCACTTTATGCTCTAAGGGGGTATTTCCAAAGCGTGGTCGAGGATGGTAAGTTGGCAGAGGCGCAGATAGAAGAGTTAAAGCGCCGCAATATTATTAACAACATAAGGTGATGACATTATGGTCGATAATCCGAATGGAACCGACGTTTTATCAATGAATGACGCATTAAACCTTCTGGGCAATCCCCCTGCGGATACTGCGGCAGAAGAGAACGAGGCTCAAGACGAGCCTCAACAGCCAGAGGCAGAGGCACTTGATGCCGCCACCGATAACGCCGACGAGGCGCCGGATGACGACATTGAAGATGATGATGCCGACGAAGGCGAAGATGACTACTACGATGATGAAGACGACGAAGTTGTCGAGGAGCCTCAGCAAACCTATAAAGTCAAAATTGATGGCGAAGAGGTAGAGGTAGACCTAGACGAACTGCGAAACGGTTATCAGCGTCAGCAGTCATTTACTAGGAAGTCGATGGAATTGGCTAACCAGCGCAAAGCCTTTGAACAAGAGGCGGCCGAGGTTAAGCAAATGCGCGACACCTACGCACAGCAACTTGAGTTGTTGAGCGCCCAAATCCAACAGACAGTCCAGCAGGAACCTGATTGGAGAGCATTAGCCGAAACGATGAGCGAGCGTGACTTGTTCCTAGCTAAGACCGAATGGGATCAGTACAAGGAACAGCAGAAGACAGTCGAAGCCGAAAGGCAACGCGTCGCAGAACAGCAGATGCAGGATCATCAGCGCAATCTGGAAAAGCACTTACAGCACCAGCGCGCCGATATGTTGCAACGCATACCTGACTGGCAGAATGACGACATTCGCGAGAATGAGCGTCAGGAAGTCATCAAGTACGCACAGCGTCGTATTGGGTTCAGTGAAGAAGAGATCGCCAACGCGTCTGACGCGCGGGCTATCGAATTGCTTTACAAGGCGTGGAAGTGGGACAACCTTCAGTCGAAGAAACCCGCCGCCAAAAAACGCACCCGACAAGCGCCAAAGATGGCTAAGGCAGGACGCCCAAAAACCAAGCGCGAAGTTGCTACCCGTTCTCGGCAACAAGCGAGAAAGCGTTTTGAAGACGCTGGAACCGTGGATGCCGCCGTTAATTATCTAATGGGCAGATAGCCCAAGGAGTAAATTACAATGACTGTTTTTGCAACAAGCGCGGCAGTCGGCGAAAAGGAACAGCTCGCCGATATTATTTACCGCATCGACCCTGCTGAAACACCAATTTTCAGCAACGTAAAAAAAGAGACCAGCAATGGTATCTTTGTGGAATGGCAGGTCCAGGAGCTGACGGCGGCGTCAGCTACCAACTATCATAATGAGGGAGCGACCACTGCGACTGCGGCGGCGACTCCAACATCACGCGTTGGAAATTATCACCAGATCTCCAAAAAGGTCTTCGCAACATCTGGCACTCTCGACGCTGTCGACACTGCCGGGCGTGAGCGTGAACACAACTACCAAAAAGTGTTAAAGGCCCTGGAGCTTCGTCGCGACATCGAAAAGGCAATCGGTGACACCGACGTTGCCCGTGATGGCAATGACCCTCGTAAGTCAGCGTCTCTGACTTGCTGGATGTCAAACGGTAGTGTGGGCGCAACCGGGGCGTTTGCTGTTGGTGCCGACGGCACAACAACAATCACGTCAGGTACCGCACGCCCATTAACCCTGGCGCTCATCGAAGATGGGATGCAGGATGCCTGGGAAGACGGCGGTAATCCTCGTCTGATGGTTGCGTCTGCAACCAACCGCGCCAACTTCTCAGACCTGTCAGCGTCTGGCAACTTGGTGTCTAACGACGTAAACATGACTGCCGCTAAGGAAGTCACATATGTCGGGTCTACCAGTGTTTTCTTGACCGATTTCGGTACGGTCGAGGCGGTTCCATCTCGTCTAATGGGTAACGACCGGGTGTTCTTGATTGACCCAGACTATGTGTCAATCTGCACACTGAACGGCCGTAACTTCCTTGAGGAAGACTTGGCTAAAGACGGCGACGCGACCACCAGTCACCTGGTGACTGAGTGGTCACTCAAGCCTACGGCCCCCAAGGCACACGCTGTTGTGTTTGACCTTAACGGTTCGTAATATCATTGAGGGGGCGGGCGACCGCCCCCTCTCTTCTAATTCATAGGTGGTAATATGAAGCGCGTCTTATACACAGACCCACACACCAAAAAAGAAGTGTACCTGCACCAGAACAATGACGGCTCGACTGTCATTGAGCAAAAGCAACGCTTCGACACGCTGGTGAAGCTAAACCGGCAGATGAATAACGACTACTCCAAGGGCAACATGATCGGCAACACCCAGCGCCACATGCAACATGTAGCGGAAATCCCAAACGTCGTGTATAATCACCTGATTGAGACGCTTGGCACGCCGCAGGAAAACCCGAAGGGTTGGAAGGCGTGGCTGAACGATCATCAGAACCGTGACTTTAGAACAGGCGGCGGAAACATATAATGGCAGTCGATACATACGCAAATCTACAGCTCGCCATAGCCGGGTTTCTGGCTCGCGATGACTTAACCGCACAGATACCCGACTTCATCACAATGGCTGAGGCGCGCATGAGCCGCGAGCTTGAGACGCGCAGTCAGGAAAAGCGCGTGCAGGCCAGCACCGTTGGCGGCAACGAATACCTAGCCCTGCCGGTTGACTTGCGCGAGGTGCGTGAGGTGAAGCTAAACACCACGCCGCTGACCGTGTTGTCTTACTACAGCCCGTCTGCGCTGGACACCAAGTTTTCGTCGGGCGGTCAGGGTAAGCCACTGGGCTACAGCATCATCGGCGACGAAATCAAATTGCGCCCGATCCCTGACACAACCTACACGGTCGAAATCGTTTACATCGGCACGATTGATGCGCTGTCAGCTACAAACCAGACTAACAACATCCTGAGCCGGTCGCCGGATGCCTACCTTTACGGCGCACTGGCCGAGGCGTATGCTTACCTGCTAGATGAAACGCGTGCGTCGCAGTACCTGCAACGGTTCAACCTTGCCCTTGAGGAAATCAAGGTCGATGAGCAACGCTCGCATTATGGCACCGGGTCGTTGTTTATCAGCAGTGTATATCAACGCCAAAATTCAGCAGTGGAGAGCTAAACTATGTCTGCTATGTCCGACTACCTTGAGAATGAAATTCTCGACCACATCTTAGGCACCGGCGCCTACACGATGCCAGCAACTGTTTACGTCGGCCTGTCGACTGGCTCGTTTAACGACGACAACAGCGGCACCGAGCTTACCGGCAACAACTACGCCCGCGAGGCTATCAGCTTTGGCGCGGCCGCATCTGGCGTCGCATCAAATGACGCGGCGGTCGAGTTTAACGCCGCCACCGGCTCTTGGGGTACAATAAGTCACTTTGGTCTCTTTGACGCGTCAAGCTCAGGTAACCTGCTAATCCCCGGCGCA
>Ga0213864_10001231_pt1 | contig 11656 bp, 10 predicted proteins | sample PICome_5_FD_160078 | JGI IMG/M metagenome (GOLD analysis project Ga0213864, IMG submission 160078) | Coastal seawater microbial communities near Pivers Island, North Carolina, United States - PICO247 | ecosystem: Environmental > Aquatic > Marine > Coastal | place: USA: North Carolina... | reverse complement strand
AGGGTCACGGCCTGGCGATGGCCATGCTCAAGACCCAGCCAGCCGCGAGGGCGAAGGCGGCTGCGGGCGCCCGTCAGCACGCGCTCCAGGGCGTCAAAGCCCTGGTCCTTCGCAAAGAGGGCGAGCCCCGGCTCGAAGCGGGCCACGGACGGCGCCAGCTCCGGGTCCCCGGGAGCGATGTAGGGGGGATTCGCGAGAATCGCATCGATGGGAAAAAGGCTCGATGGCAGCGCTTCATACCAGTCGCTCTCGAAGAAGGTGACCGCAAGGCCTAGGTGCGTGGCGTTAGCCTGCGCCACGGCGAGGGCGTCGGAACTGACATCGCTTGCGAAGACCGTGAGCTCAGGCCGGGCGGCCTTAAGGGCGAGGGCCAGGGCCCCGGAGCCCGTGCCCAGATCAAGAATGCGCAGGGGCCCGGGGGCAAGGCGTCGAAGCAGTCCCTCAAGCAGCACCTCCGTATCGGGCCGGGGCAGGAGCGTCGCCTCGGTGACGCGAAGGGTGAGCCCGGCAAAGTCCACCACGCCCAGCAGTTGCCCAAGGGGGGCGCCCTCAGCAAGGCGGGCAAGGCCGTCTCGACAGGCAGTAAAGGCCTCTTGGGCTAAGGGCTCCCGGCCGTGGGCCAGAAGCCAGGTAGGGGAACGGTCGAGACGATGGGCCAGCAGGGCTCGCACCGCGCCGGGGTCGAGGCCGAGGGCTCGGCCCTCGGCGAGCAGGACGTCGACGGTGTCCGTCATCCCTCGGCGGCGGCGAGCAGGTCCGCTTGGTGCTCCCGGAGAAGGGGGCTAATGACCTGGTCGAGATCCCCCTCAAGTATGGCTTCGAGGGCGTAGAGCGTGAGATCGATACGGTGATCGGTCATGCGCCCCTGGGGGAAGTTGTAGGTACGGATGCGTTCCGAGCGATCTCCCGAGCCCACCAGATTCCGCCGTTGATCGGAGCGGGCCTGCTGGGCTGCCTGTTTTTCCATGTCCGTCAGCCGGGCGGCGAGGAGGCCCATGGCCCGGGCGCGGTTCTTGTGTTGGGAGCGCTCGTCCTGGCACTCCACCACGATACCCGTTGGCAGGTGCGTGATGCGAATGGCTGAATCGGTTTTATTGACGTGCTGCCCGCCGGCGCCGGATGCCCGGAAGGTATCGATGCGGAGATCCTCCTTGTTCAGCTCGACGTCGGCGGTCTCCTCCGGTTCCGGGAGCACGGCCACGGTGCAGGCGGAGGTGTGAATGCGTCCCTGGGATTCGGTGGCGGGCACCCGCTGCACGCGATGGGCGCCCGATTCAAATTTCAGCTTGCCGTAAACGCCGTCGCCGCCGGCCAGGCGCACCACCACTTCTCGGTATCCGCCGAGCTCCGCTTGCCGCTCCGAGAGGATTTCCGACTGCCAGCGCTGCTGCTCCGCGTAGCGCAGGTACATGCGCAGAAGATCGCCGGCGAAGAGGGCGGCTTCATCACCCCCGGTGCCAGCGCGAATTTCGAGAAAGACGTTGGCCCCATCCTCCGGATCCCGGGGCATGAGCAGCTGCTCGAGGGCTTCCTCGAGGCGGTCCCGTTCGGCCTCGGCTTCCCCGAGGGATTCCTTGGCCAGGGCCCTTAGGTCTGGGTCGTCGTCGCTGAGCAGCTCCCGGGCTCCCGCGACCTCGCCCTCCGCCCCGCGCCACCGCTGAAAGGCCACAATGATCGGGTCAAGCTCGGCGTATTCCTTAGAGAAGCGCGCGTAGCTGCCGGCATCCTGGCTGGTTTCCGGATCCGCCATGAGGGCGGCCAATTCCTCATGGCGATCCTTCGCCTCTTCTAGCCGAGCTAAAAGGCTGCTTCTCATGGGGTGTAATTCCTTGCGTTGCGCCCGGGGGGCGCAGGCCTATTCGTCGTGGTAGCCAGCGTCGAGGCCAAGAAGGCGGCGGCCGTGGGCCACCACCTCGTGGCGCCCGGCGGCGCTCGCTTCCCGTAGCCGCGCCGTGGGCAGGTGGGTCAGCTTATTGGTGAGGGACCGGCTGAAGCGTTGGAGCACCGCTTCCGGAGCCTCCCCGGCCCGTAGCCGCTTCAGGGCACGCTCCAGCTCCTCTTCCGCCTGCGCTTCCGCGAAGGATCGGTAGGCCCGGACCGTCTCTGAGGCCGCGCGTGCCCGAACATCGCGAAGATAGGCGCTGACGCCCTGCTCAATAATCTGTTCCGCATCCTGCGCCGCGTGCTCTCGCGCCCGGCGATTCTCCGCGATGATATCTGCGAGATCGTCAACGGTGTAGAGGAAGACGTCGTCGAGCTCCCCGACCTGGGGCTCGATGTCCCGGGGTACGGCGATATCCACCATGAACATGGGACGGCGCCGCCGAGCCTTCAGAGCGCTTTCCACCATGCCCTTGCCCAAGATGGGCAGATCCGCTGCGGTGGAGGCGATGAGGATGTCAGCCTGGGGGAGGGCGGCGCTGACATCGGAGAGCAGGATAGCCTCAGCACCAAAGCGTTCCGCCAGGCTCCGCGCCCGCGCGTAGGTACGGTTCGCGATGGTCATACGATGGACGCCTGCCTGCCGCAGGTGCTCCGCGACCAGCTCGATGGTATCGCCGGCGCCGAGTAAAAGCGCGCGCGCATCGCCTAGCTTGGTGAAGATGGATTGGGCGAGGCTTACCGCGGCGTAGGCTACGGAAACGGGGTGGCGCCCGATGTCCGTATCCGTGCGCACCCGTTTAGCGGTGCTGAGGGTGTGCTGGGAAAGGCGGTCGAGCTCCGGGCCCAGGGTGCCCGTATCCCGCGCAATATCCCAGGCATCCTTAACTTGCCCCAGAATTTGCGGCTCCCCGAGGACCATGGAATCGAGCCCCGCGGCCACGCGCATGGTGTGGCGCACTGCGGCTTGATCGTGGTGTAGATAGGCCGATTGGGAAAGCCGGGCGCGATCCATGTGGTGATAGCTGCTGACCCAGTCCAGGATCGCCCCGGGATCGGTGTTGGGCGCCCAGCAGTAAAGTTCGGTACGGTTGCAGGTGGAGAGGATAGCCACTTCTTCGAGGCGCAGAGACTCCCGCAGCGCCCGAAGGGCATCGGGGAGCTGATGGGTCGGAAAGGCCACGCGCTCGCGCAGTTCGATCGGCGCCGTGACATGATTAAATCCGAGAGCCAGCACACTCATAACTAACGTCTAGGTAAACACCCACCCCCGTGACTGAAACCGCCCTTCTTCCATCCCCCCTTCGGAGCGACGCTTGGACGGCCGGGTGTCAGGACAGCTTGACACCTTCTAAGGCGCCCATTGTGGCGGAAAATCCCGCCCCTGTCCTCCCCCGGGTGGAGCGCTCCTTTCGGGCTCTTGGGGGGGTGCTACTGGCGCTTTTCCTGAGTGGCTGCGCAGTAGCGCCCAAGCCCCTCCCGCTCCCCCCGGGGGAAGCGCCGGTCATGGATTTTCTGAGCGCCGAGGGGGCTTTGGATTCCGCACCGGCCGGCCCTCCTCGGCCCATGTCCCCGGCGCTCATGCTCGCCCTCATGGCGGCGGAGCGGCAGCTTCTCAGCGGAGATTTAGACGGCGCCCTGGCGGCCTACCGGGCGATTCTGGAGGCTGAGGGCAGCGCCTCGGACAGCGCCCTGCTCCAGCGCGTGCTGACCCTCGCGGGCTACGGGGAAGATCCCGCCCTGGAGCTGACCCTCGCCCGGGCGCGCCTGGCCCAGAAGCCTGACCGTGCGGGGCGCCTGGCCCTGGCCCGAGCCCTTGGGCGGGCAGGCAACTACGGCGAAGCGTTGCAAGCCCTCGCGCCCCTCGCCGCCGCCGCGGGCCCCGAGATCTTTGATCGCTTCGTCGATGGCGTGTTGGCCGGAGACGAGCCGCCGGCGGCGCGGCGCTTCATGGCGCAGAGCCTGGCCCGGGAGGCCTTTCGCGAGGGCACAACCCTTGCCCTGGCTCGAGCCCAGGCCCATGCCGGGGCCCGGCTCATGGTGGCCCTGCAGCTCTATGAAGATGCGCTCATCCTCATGGCCGACGCAGGCCTTTCCATGATGGATAGCCCCCAGGCCGTGAGCTGGCGGGCGGAGGCGCTCGAAGGCACGGGGCAGCTTCGGGCTGCTCTGGCCCAGCTCGAGGCGGGGCTTGCAATCTTCCCCGATGCTGGGGGGCTGCGCTTTGCCCGGGCTCGACTTCAGGTGCGCTTAAATCATCTTGACGAGGCGCGAGACGATTTCCTCGCGCTGCTCCAGCGCAGCGGTGAGAACGCCGATCTGCTCCTCGCCCTGGCGCTGATTCACCTTGATCAGAACCGCTTGGAGGAGGCCGGGACCTATCTAGACCGGCTAGAAGCCCTCGGCGGGCGCCCGGCGCCGGTCGCCTTTCACCGCGGGGAAATCGCCGCTCGGCAGGGGGCCCTGGCTGCGGCGCTGGCCTACTGGGAGACCGTGCCCCTTGGCCGTGAATACGGGCGCATGCTGCGTCGGGCCGCCTACTGGCTCGGGGCCAGCGACGACCGGCGCGCCCTCCTGCGTTTCGCCGATGGACAGTTTGCGCGCTATCCCGACGCCCGGGAGCGCACGGCCCTTGCGCTCTCGGACGCCTTGCTCGCAGAGAACCAGGGAGCGGAGGCTGCTCGAGGCGTATTGTCCCTGGCACTCCAGATCAAACCCACCCCATCGCTCCATTATCGACGGGGCCTCCTTGCTCAGCAGGCGGGGGATTTCGCGGCCGCGGAGGCGGACCTCCGGGCCGTGCTTGCGCTGGCCCCGGTGCATGCCCAGGCGCTCAATGCGCTGGGATTTTTTCTGGCAGAGCGGGGCGAGCGCCTTGAAGAGGCGCAGCGCTTAGTGGAGCGGGCCCTAGAGCTGGCGCCGGGAACCCCGGCTTTCCTTGACTCCCTGGGCTGGGTGGCTTTTCAGCGCGGCGCTTACGAGGCGGCCTTGCCGCCCCTTCGGGAAGCCTTCGAGCGCCGGGGCGACGGGGAAATCGCGGCGCATCTGGGAGAGACCTACTGGCGCCTTGGCCGTCGAAACCGGGCGCGCCAGGCCTGGCTTGGGGGTTTGGAAAAGGACCCGGAGGATCCCGTGTTGGTGGAAACGGTACGGCGCTTACTGGGGGATCGGGCCCTGACGGTCATGCGTCGCCAACTCAGCCGTGGCCTGGGGGGCGTGTAGATGGTCCGTTATCTGTGGGGCCTTTTGGGGGTTCTCTGGCTGGCGGGGTGCCAAAGCGCTCCCGTTGAAACGGGCCTGTCCCCGGCGCAATTCTTCCTCGAAGCCCGGGTTTCCCTGCGCAGTGAGGACGCGTCCGGGCGCGGGCAGCTCTCTTGGGTTCAGCAAGGTGAGGCCTATCGCGTGACGGCCTTCGGGCCCTTTGGAACGGGGCTGGTGGTGCTGGAGGGGACGGGGCAGAGCGCGACCCTACTGCAGAACGGCCAGGTACAGGTGGTGGCGCCCGACGCCCTCCTGGCGGGCTGGATGGCCCGGCCGCCCCCCTTTAGCGCGCTACCCCACTGGTTCTTAGGCCGGCCCTCGCCAGGGCATGGTGCGGTGCGGGGCCGGGGCGAGGGACGCTTTGAGCAGGCGGGGTGGGCCGTGCGCTTTCGCCAGGACGCCGCGGGGCGGCCGGAGCAAGTGATCCTGACCCAGGGCACCACCACCTTCACCCTGGCGCCCTACCGCTGGGAGCGCACGCCATGACCGAAGCCCTAACCCTGCATCCTTGCGCCAAGGTGAATTTGTTTTTGCATATCACCGGGCGGCGGAGCGACGGCTACCACACGTTGCAGACGGTGTTTCAGCTGATTGATCTGTGTGACGAGCTCACCCTTCGCCCCAGCGTAACCCTGGGCTTTTCTCCGGATAGCGATCAGCCTGGGGGCGAGGACGACCTCTGCCTCCGCGCTGCGCGGGCCCTGCAGGACCATTTTGGGGTTAGCTACGGCGCCTCCCTGACGCTGAAGAAACGCATCCCCGAGGGGGGCGGGCTCGGCGGCGGCTCGAGCGACGCCGCGGCTACGCTTCTAGGCCTTAATCGGCTTTGGGGTCTGGGGGCGCCCCGGGCCCTGCTCGCGGAACTGGGCGCGCGGCTGGGCGCCGACGTACCCGTATTTGTGCATGGGCAGACGGCCTGGGCTGAGGGGGTGGGGGAGCGTCTCACCCCCCTGGGTACGGGGGAGCGCCATCTTGTGGTGCTTCATCCCGGAGTTTCCGTGCCGACAAAGGAAATCTTTTCCGCGCCGGAATTGACACGGGATACCCCCCTCAGCAGAATACCCGCCTTTTTCGACGGCGGTGGTCATAATGACTGCCTGCCGGCGGTGCTAGCCCGGTACCCCGAAGTGGGGCGGGCACAGGCCTGGCTCTCGGCTTTCGGGCCGGCGCAGCTCACGGGAACGGGCGCCTGTCTCTTCGTGCCCCTGCCCTCGCGAGGCGCCGCCGAAGCCTGCGCGGCGGCAGTGCCCAAGCCCTGGCGGGCATGGGCCGTGCGGGCGCTGGCGGAAAGCCCGGAGCGGGCGGAAGGAAAGAGCACCGAAGCCTAGGGTTTCGAAACACGTTTTATTGGGGTGTCGCCAAGTTGGTAAGGCACCGGATTTTGATTCCGGCATTCGCAGGTTCGAGTCCTGCCACCCCAGCCATATCTCGGCGCCTTCGGCGCGAGTTGAGGGGTCGCCCGTGTCTAAGCTGAAACTGTTCACGGGTAACGCCAACCCTCAGCTGTCCCAGCGGATTGCGGACCGTCTCGGCTATAGCCTGGGTCGAGCTCGCGTGGGACGTTTTAGTGATGGCGAAGTCGATGTGGAGATTCAGGAGAACGTCCGAGGTCAGGACGTCTTCATCCTCCAGTCCACCTGCGCGCCCACGAGTGATGCCATTCTTGAGCTCCTGATCATGGCGGATGCGCTCAAGCGCGCGTCCGCGGGGCGGATCACGGCGGTGATGCCTTACTTCGGCTACGCCCGCCAGGATCGCCGGCCTCGGTCCGTGCGAGTGGCGATAAGCGCGAAGGTGGTGGCGGATATGATCGCCACGGCAGGGGTGAACCGGGTGTTGACGGTGGATCTGCATGCGGACCAGATCCAGGGCTTCTTCAACATCACCGTCGACAATGTGTACGCCTCGCCGGTTCTGGTGGAGCATGCCCTCGCGGCAGGCTACGAGGATCCGGTGGTGGTCTCCCCCGATATTGGCGGGGTGGTGCGGGCCCGAGCCATCGCCAAGCAGCTTGATGATGCGGACCTTGCCATCATCGACAAGCGGCGCCCCCGGGCCAACGAAGCCCAGGTGATGAATATCATCGGCGACGTGGCTGGGAGAAGCTGCATATTGGTCGACGATATCGTCGACACCGCCGGAACCCTGTGCAAGGCGGCGGAAGCCCTAAAGGCCATGGGCGCGAAGTCCGTGGTGAGCTACTGCACGCACCCCGTGTTGTCCGGCGGGGCCGTGGCGCGCATCGAGGCCTCCGTGCTCGATCGGCTGGTAGTCACGGACACCATTCCCCTGAGTCCGGAAGGGGAAGGCAGCGAAAAGATTGTGCAGCTCTCCTTGGATGAGCTGCTGGCGGAGTCTATCCGCCGCGTAAGCAACGAAGAGTCCATTAGCGAACTCTTCGGCTAGGCGCTAGCTGCGCCGCATGGTGCCCAAGGCCCAATTCCGGGCGGGCAAGGGGAGTGGCCGCGGTGTGCGCGGCGGGGCGATAACGCTCCCCCGTTAGAGAGGTGTTGTCATGACCGACCAATTGGTTTTGAACGCCGAGCCACGGGAAGATGTGGGGAAGGGTGCGAGCCGCCGCCTGCGTCGTCTGGAAAAGCGTGTGCCCGGTATTATCTATGGGGGGGAAGCAGCACCCCAATCCGTGTCCCTCGAAGCTCGGGAACTGGCTAAGGCTGAAGGCGTTGAAGCTTTCTACTCCCAGGTGCTAGAGCTCAACCTCAGCGGCAAGAAGATCGCTGCGGTGGTGAAGGACCTGCAACGCCATCCGGCGCGCGGCGACATCATGCACATCGATTTTCTGCGCGTGAACGCCAATCAGCCCTTGACCGTGAATCTCTCGCTCCACCTTGTGGGGGAAGAGGACTGCGTGGGTGTGAAGGCCGGTGGTCGCCTGAGCCAGAATATGAACGAAGTGACCGTGACGGCCCTGCCGGCGGCCCTTCCCGAGTATCTGGAAATCGATGTGTCTGCCCTTGAGGCGGGTTCGTCCCTGCACCTAACGGACATTGTCCTCCCGGAAGGGGTTACGATCCCCGCCCTGGCCCAGGGCAGTGACCACGACCAAGCCATCGTGTCCGTAGTTGCGGCGCGTGGTGGTGCCGCGGCGGAGGCTGCCGAGGACGGTGAGGCTGCGCCCGCCGAAGACGGCGGCGAAGAAGGCTAAGGCCGAAGGGCCAGGGCCCCTTCGGGGCTCTGGCCCCTTGCATGACGGGGGCCCAGGGCCATGAGCACAGCAATTCGCCTGCTGGTGGGCCTGGGGAACCCCGGCGCTGAGTACGAACAGACCCGCCATAATGCGGGTGCGGACTGCGTCTCCTTCCTTGCCGCCGCCCTCGGCGTCTCCCTAAAGGCGGAAAAAAAATTTTTCGGTCGCCTGGGGCGTGCCTCCGTCGGAGGGGAAGATCTCCGGCTCCTCATTCCCGAGACCTTCTACAATGCGACGGGTCGCGCCGTGCTGGCGGTGGCTCAGTTTTACCGCATTCCCCTCGAGAATATTGCGCTCTTCCACGATGAGCTTGATCTGCCTCTGGGGGTGGCCAAGCTTAAATTCGGAGGCGGGCATGGGGGCAATAATGGGCTGCGGGATACGATCAACGCCTTTGGAGGCCAGAACGCCTTTGCGCGCCTGCGCCTAGGCGTGGGTCACCCGGGGCATAAGGATCGCGTGACGGGCTATCTGCTTTCCCGGCCCCCAGCCGGGGAGCGGGACGTGCTTTCCACCGTATTTGAAGAGGTTCGGGCCGTCTTACCGCCCCTGGTCGCGGGGCAGTGGGAGCGGGCGGCCACGGCGCTACACTCGGCCACCCGGCCAGGTACCCTTTCGGAAGGAAAATAAAGCCATGGGATTTAAGTGCGGCATCGTGGGGCTGCCCAACGTCGGCAAATCAACGCTTTTTAATGCGCTGACGAAGGCTGGCATCGACGCGGAGAACTTCCCCTTTTGCACCATCGAGCCCAATACGGGGGTCGTGCCCGTCCCTGATCCGCGCATGGACGCTCTCACGAAGATCGTGAAGCCCCAGCGCGTGGTGCCCACCACCATGGAGTTCGTGGATATCGCCGGGCTGGTGGCCGGAGCGTCTAAGGGAGAAGGGCTTGGGAATCAGTTCCTGGGCAATATCCGGGAAACGGACGCCATCGCCCACGTGGTGCGCTGCTTCGACGATGAGAACGTGATCCACGTTGATGGGCGCGTGGACCCCCTCGCCGATATGGACGTGATCAACACGGAGCTGCTCCTTGCCGATCTCGACACCGTGGAGAAGGCCCTGGCGCGGGTATCCCGGGCGGCAAAGGTGGGGGACAAGGACGCCAAGGCCGAAGCGGATTTCCTGGAAAAGATACAGGGGGCCCTGGAAGCGGGGACCCCTGCCCGGGTGGTGCTCGCCGAGGCTGACGATGCGCTGCGGGCTCGGCTCCGGCTCCTGTTCTTACTGACCGCGAAGCCGGTGATGATTCTGGCGAACGTGGACGAGGACGGGCTGGCGAGCGGCTCTCCGGCGCTCGCGGCCGTGGAAGCCCGGGCCTCGGAGGAAGGGGCCGTGGTCGTCCCCTTCTGCGCAAAGCTGGAGGCGGAGCTTGCGGAGCTGGACGACGAGGATGCGGAAGCTTTCCTGGCTGACCTGGGGCTTGAGGAGTCGGGGCTGAATCGCGTGATCCGCGGCGGCTATGGGCTGCTGGATTTGCTCACCTTCTTCACCGCGGGAGAGAAGGAAGTGCGCGCCTGGACCGTACGCAAGCCCGCCACCGCGCCGGAGGCTGCGGGGCGCATCCACACCGATTTTCAGCGCGGTTTTATTCGCGCCGAGGTCATTGGCTTCGAGGACTTTGTCGTTCACGGCGGTGAGCAGGGGGCGAAGGACGCCGGCAAGTGGCGCCTCGAGGGCAAGGACTATCCGGTGAAGGACGGCGATGTGATCCACTTCCGCTTCAACGTCTAAGCCCGTCCCTTGACACAATGCGGGGGCGGGTTGAGAATCCGCGTCCCTTCTTGGCTACGTAGCTCAGCTGGTTAGAGCACGGCACTCATAATGCCGGGGTCCCCTGTTCGATCCAGGGCGTAGCCACCATCTTCCTAAGACGCATCCGGATAGCGGCGAAGCCCCAGGGGTTCGCCGGCATCTCCGTCATCAAGCGCGTAGCATCCCGTACCCCGTGGGCCCGCCCAGCTGCCTTCCCGAGCTCCGTCCAGCACAAGGCGCCAAGAGCCTTCCCGGGGCCATTGGGTCAGGGGGGTGCCATGGAGCGGCAGGGCTTGGGTGCTGAGCACCGCCGGTGCGCTTTGGAGCAAGGACACCGCGGCCCCGGCGGCGGCGTCGTCGGCCCAGGTCGTGAGCAGGGTCCATTGAGCGGACCCCTCGTAGGCAGCGAGGAGCCTGCCCCCCAGGGGCTTGGCCCGCCCTTGCCCTTCGCCGTTCCACCAGGCTAGCCAGTGCTCAAAGCCCGCTTTTGCGGTGACGCGATGTTGGGAAAATAGCAAAACGGCCATGGCGAGGGCTCCCCTTCCGTAAGGGCCTACCGTGGCCCCTTGCTTCAGCCCGCGCAAGGCCCTCGCCTCTTTAGGCGCATCCCCCCTTGGGGTAGGCTTGCGTCCACTTTTGGGTGGGAGGAAGAGTGCCATGACCATCATTCGCCAGGACGACCTCATCGCAAGCGTCGCCGATGCGCTTCAGTACATCTCGTATTACCACCCGCTGGATTTCATCCAGGCTGTGCATGCGGCCTATGAGCACGAGGTTTCCCCCGCCGCGAAGGACGCCATGGCGCAGATCCTCGTGAACTCCCGCATGTGTGCCGAGGGCCACCGGCCCATTTGCCAGGATACGGGCATCGTCACGGTCTTCGTGAAGGTGGGGATGAACGTGCGCTGGGAAGGGAATTTAAGCCTCGAGGACATGATCAACGAGGGAGTGCGCCAGGCCTACCTCCATCCCGACAACGTGCTGCGGGCCTCCGTGCTGACCGATCCAGCGGGGGCACGGCAAAACACCAGGGACAACACTCCGGCGGTGATCCACGTTTCCCTTGTGCCCGGGGACACGGTGGACGTCGCCGTAGCTGCCAAGGGCGGCGGTTCGGAGAACAAGAGCAAGCTCGCCATGCTCAACCCCTCCGATTCCATCGTGGATTGGGTGGTGAAAACCGTGCCCACCATGGGGGCTGGCTGGTGTCCCCCGGGGATGCTCGGCATCGGCATCGGTGGCACGGCGGAGAAGGCGGCGGTGATGGCCAAGGAAGCGCTCATGGGTTCTATCGACATCCATGAGCTCCGGACTCGCGGGCCTGCTAATCGAGTGGAAGAACTGCGCCTGGAGATCATGGATGCGGTGAACGCCCTGGGCATCGGTGCGCAGGGCCTTGGGGGATTAACCACGGTCCTCGATGTGAAAATTTTAGATTACCCCACCCACGCCGCCTCCCTGCCCGTAGCCATGATTCCGAACTGCGCCGCCACGCGCCACGCGCACTTTGTGCTCGATGGCTCGGGCCCGGCCCTCGAGCCGCCCCCGGG
>Ga0213864_10001230_pt1 | contig 11661 bp, 12 predicted proteins | sample PICome_5_FD_160078 | JGI IMG/M metagenome (GOLD analysis project Ga0213864, IMG submission 160078) | Coastal seawater microbial communities near Pivers Island, North Carolina, United States - PICO247 | ecosystem: Environmental > Aquatic > Marine > Coastal | place: USA: North Carolina... | reverse complement strand
CAAGGGTGCTGCCCTGGAGCCACCACACGTTGCGCAGCATCGCCCCCTGATCAGGGCGTGCCACCACAGTAACCAGAGAACCGGGGCGGCCCTTCTTCATTAGTAGCGGCTGACTGAAAACGTCCAACGCTCCCGCATGCCGCAAGGCATCCATCAGCACCGCCAGATCCTCCGCCGTGGCGTCGTCGATCTGAGCCTGCTGCACCAACACGCTCTCCTGCTGCTCACCAGCCAACGCCGAACCAGAGTCGGCCAACACCAGCCGCAAGACATTGGCGCGGTCCAGTCGGCGCGTGCCCAATCCCACCCCAATGGCCCGCGGCAAGAGCGATGGTGCCTGCCCGAAACGGCTGGCCAAAGCAGCCATCAATGCCATCCCCGTGGGCGTGGTGAGTTCTGCCTCTGGAAAACCGGCGCTGCTGGCCAGAGGAACCTGGCGTAAACGCGCCAGCTCCAGCACCGCCGGCACGGGCACCGGCAGGAGGCCGTGGGCAGTGTTCACCGAGCCATGGCCAGCAGGAGGCGGAGTGCAGATCAGCTCCTGCACTCCGAAATATTGCAGCCCGGCACACACCCCGCACACATCCACCAGTGCATCCACAGCCCCTACTTCGTGGAAGTGCACCGCATCGGCAGGATGACCATGCACCTGGCCTTCCGCATCCGCCAACAGAGAAAACACCTCGAGCACCCGCGCCTTCAGGGCTGGCTGCAAGGGAGCGGCGCTGAGCTGATGGCGCAGCTCCCCCCAGTGTCGATGCGGAGGCGACGCTTCCAGAAGCTCTACCTGGAGCTGAAGACCTTGCAGACCGGCACTGTTGGTGCGCTCCAGCCTGAGGCGGTAAGCCTCACCAAGTCCCAGGGCCTGCAGCGGCGCATGCACCACCGCCTCGGGCAAACCAAGGTCAAACAGCGCTGCCAGGAGCATGTTGCCTGCCAAGCCGGTGGGGCAATCCACCATCGCCATGCAGGAAGCTGCACTCATGGCTGAGTGCACAACAGTTGTTCAGCCTTCTGCTCAAGATCACTTTGGCGACGCCGCAGCAGCTGCTCAACCTCACGGCGGGCACGACGCTGCTCCAGCTGGGCCGTGGCGACGTCATACCCCGAGAGCCCCCACAAGCGGCCCAGCAAAGCCCGGTCATCGGCACCACCGCGCGAGACGCCGTAAACAAGGTGCTCCGCCACCATGCCAGCCTGCAGAACCCGGCTCCAGCGGCGCAAATCGTCTAAAGACATCTTGGCGTGATCGGGCGGCTCCAATTGCGTGGTGCCATTGGCCTGCAGGCCCTCACGCAGGCAAGCGCGGCTTCCGATCAGCACCTGCCGCACCGGTAAAGCGTTCTCATCAGCAATGAGCACATGACCTGCTTCGTGGATGGCAATCCTGCGAAGACGAGCCCTCCCTATCCCAGCGGGTAGGGCCTCAGCCAACAGATGTCCGCCAATCCCACCAAAGCTGGCGGCATCAAGGGTGAGTGCCGCCAGCCCGCCGCCAGCGGCGAGGGCAATCCACCAGGCCGATAGGCCCAGGGGAGGACCCACCACGGCCAACACGGTGACCGCTGCCACCGCAGCCCCTGCAGCCGTGGATCCCTGATCAGAGGCCGGCGGCCGCTCCGGCGGCACCATCGTCAGCGCCGTCCGCCGCCACCAGAGCGGCCGTTGCGTCCTGGGGGCCGGCCCCGGCCTGCCCGCTGCGGCACAGGAGCGATCACTTCATATTGCTCCAGCTGAAGCTGCTGACCATGGCGGCGCAATTCAAGAGACACGAAGTGGCGCAGGTGCTCGGGTGCAATCTCGCCGTGCAACTGCAGCTTGAACGGGGTAGGGCGCGTTCCATCAGGCCGTGGTTGCTGGCGGATCTTCACCACCAGATCGCCCTCTTCAGGGCGGGTGTAGATCAGCTCACCGCGCACCGAAAAATAACCATCACCTTCCGGCAGTTCGTCGGCAGGAGCCGGGAGATTTTCTCCATCCTCGGCGCTCTGTGTGGCAATGGCAGTCGCCGCCAGCGTGCTGGGCTCCCACACTCCCACCAGCTGCAGATGCAGCTTGCCGGGCTCGCGGTATCGGGGATACGCCACCCAGAGATGGGTCTTGGCCAGATCGAGATGACGACGCATCAGGGTGAGCACGCGGCCCAACACCACAGCCTCGACCTCCGAACCATCTTGGGCCTGGATCACACCACGGGTGAGTTGGTCGGGATCTTCAGGCACATAGATCCCCCGCACCAGACCAATGGCCCGGTACTGCATCGGTTCGGTAACCGGCGAAATGGGGTGTTGACGCATCGTGGCTGAAACCCTCTGGGCACTCGTGTGGTCAATGGCCCCAGGCCAATGTAACCAGCCCTTGCCATTGCACCAGACTGAGAGGCATCGATGCGCTGAACCATGCCTGCACGCGCCAGCACCCAAGCACGCGGGTTGATGCTCAGCCTGGGAGCACTCGTGCTGATCAGCACATCCCTGGCAGGAGGGTGGTGGTGGGGGCGCAAAAGCCGCAACGAAGGCAACGACAGATCTAGAGCCGCGATTGAGCAGCAGGCCAACCAGCTTCGTCAGCGGCTGACTGACGGCACAGCGCAAAATACCGAACAGCAGCGGCTGGTGCAGTTGCTGCTGTTGCTGGGTGAAACAGAGGAAGCCCGCACCCTGCTGGAGCAACTGGCCGATCAACAACCCCAACGCTGGCAGCTGCGTCTGCTGCTGGCCGAACTACACCGCAACACCAACAACCGCACCGCAGCAGCGCGGGAACTCAGACAGCTGTTGAACCTGCGGCCTGATCGCATCGAGGCCCTGCAACTGCTCACGTTGCTGCAGCTGGAGCAGGGCCGTGGAAGCCAGGCACAAGCCTTGCTCCAGCAACGCCTGGCACTCGGCCGTAAACCAGCCCTGCAACCCCAGGTGCTGCCCATCGGACTGCTGCTGGCTGACCTTCAGCAACGGATGGGACAACGCCCTGAAGCGATCGCCACCTACAAGCAACTGGCCACGGAATTCACCGCCGACCCAAGACCATTGCTCGGCTTGGCCTTATTGCACCAGGAGCAAGGGAACACCAAGTCAGCTCAGGAGGCCATGGCGCAAGCACGCTCACGCCAACCGGGCAGCCAGGACGAACGATTGGACCGCGTGGCCGCTAGCTGGGGCATCGCGGCTGTACGCAACCAAGTGCCTCCTAAGGGCGCTGAGCGTCCAGATCTCTGAGCGCAGCATCCACAGCATCGCCAGGGGGCGTGGCATCATCCATCGCCATACCGCGCAGCAACTTGTTCATCAGATCAAGCGGGTTGGTGGAGTTGAGGATGGAGCCGCTGCTCGAACTACCAGAGCCACCAGGCCCGTAATCCAGTACCTCTTTTTCCTGCGTGGACATCTCCCAGGAGCTGTAATCGGCCCGCACCGGCAGCGGCCCAAGTGCCAAAAACGCAGCCCCAGAAATCGAACCAATCAGGGCAACAAGTAGGTGTGACGTGCAGGTTCGGTTCATCGCCACCGGGAAATTGAGGTTGGACGATGGTAAGCAGAGCCTGAGCCATCTGGCTGCGAGAAGCTGGGGGCAACGCTCACCACACCCCTTCACCAACGGGCCATGCGCATCGCCAGCTGGAATGTGAACTCCGTGCGCACCAGGCTCGATCAGGTGATCCAGTGGCTGGAGGCCGAGCAACCGGATGTGCTCTGCCTCCAGGAAACCAAGGTGGCCGATGCGCTCTTCCGCACGCAGCCTTTGAGGAACGCGGCTACCAATGCGCCATCAGTGGCCAAAAGGCCTACAACGGCGTTGCGCTGATCAGCCGACTGCCGATGGAAGATGTGCAGATCGGCTTGGACGCTCTGCTGAGCGACGATGCCGATGCTGCAGCTCTCAGCGAACAGAAACGGGTGATCAGCGCCTTGATCGACGGCGTGCGTGTGCTGAATCTCTACGTACCCAATGGCAGTTCGCTCAAGAGTGAGAAGTACCCCTACAAGCTGGAATGGCTGGCCTGCCTAAAGCGCTACCTGGCGGTTCAAGAGCAGGAAGGTGATCCCCTCTGCATGGTGGGCGATTTCAACATCGGCCTGGAAGAGCGCGATCTACCGGAATCGGCCCGGAACAAGGGCGGCATCATGGCCAGCCCCCCGGAACGCCTTGCCCTGCAAGAAGCGCTGGCGCAACGGCTGACGGATGTCTTTCGGGTGTTTGAACCGGAGCAGGGGCACTGGAGCTGGTGGGACTACCGCAGCGGAGCATGGGATCGTGATCAGGGATGGCGCATCGATCACATCTACCTCTGCGAAGCCTTGCTGAACTGCGCCACCGGCTGCCAGATCCACAAGCACGTCCGGGGAAACGTGCAGCCAAGCGACCATGCACCCGTGATGGTGAATCTGGCCTGGCCGGCTGAGGAGGATCAGGAAGATTCCAGCTGGCTGTAAGCGCTTCAGAACACCTGGGCCTGCGGTGGCAGAACAATGCCATCCGCCTGCAGCTGCGCCTGACGGCGCAGCGATTCTCCGCAGGTTTTGGGGGTGGGAAAAATCTTGGCTGGATTGGCCAGCGACTGAGGATCAAACGCCTGCCGCACCAACTGCATGGTTTCCTGATCAGCGGGCGTGAACATCCAGTCCATGTAGCAACGCTTGTCGCTACCAACCCCGTGCTCACCGCTGATGCTGCCGCCGGCCTGAATGCACAAACGCAAGATCTCGGCACCAAGCGCCTGCACACGCTGCTGAATCCCTGGCTCATCAGAGCGGTAAAGAATCAGGGGGTGGAGATTGCCATCACCGGCATGAAACACGTTGGCCACCGCTAAACGATGCTCGGCGCTGAGCTGCTCGATCGCCGCCAGCACCGAAGGCAGGGCGGTGCGGGGCACCACGCCGTCCTGCAGGTAATAGCTCGGGTACTGGCGCCCTAACGCCGAAATCGCACTCTTGCGTCCCTTCCAAAGACGGGCACGCGCCTCTTCGCTCCAGGCCTCCCGCACCGCACCGGCACCAGCCTCCAGGCAAAGGCGGCTGGCGATCTCAACCGATTCCTTCACCTCGAGCTCATGGCCATCAAGCTCGATCAGCAAGACCGCCGCGGCCTCGCGGGGGTACTCATCCATGCCGAAGAAATCATCCACCGCCTGAATGCAGGGGCTGTCCATGATTTCCATGCCAGCCGGCAACACACCGGCACCTGTGATCAAGCGAACAGCTTCCCCGGCGGCTTCCATCGAGCAGAAATCGGCAAGCAGCACGGCCACAGTCTGCGGGGTGCGCAGCAGACGCAAGGTGACCGCAGTGGCGATGCCCATCGTGCCTTCACTGCCGATGAACACCCCACGTAGATCCAGCGATGGCATTTCCGGTAAGGAGCCACCCAGGCACGTGACGCTGCCATCGGGAAGCACAACCTCCATCGACAAGACGTGATTCGAGGTAACGCCGTACTTCAGGCAATGAACGCCGCCCGAGTTTTCCGCCACGTTGCCGCCGATGCTGCAGGCAACCTGGCTGGAAGGATCCGGTGCGTAATAGAAGCCATCACCCGCTACAGCGCGCGTGACCCAGCTGTTGATCACACCAGGCTGAACGGTGATCCGCTCGTTCGCCAGATCCACCTCAAGCACGCGGCGCATGCGGCTGGTGGCGATCACCAGCGCCGGCCGCTCTGCCAAAGCACCACCGGAAAGCCCTGTACCACTCCCTCGAGCGATGAAAGGCACATCCTGCTCAGCGCAGAGGGCCACCGTTTGCGCCACCTGCTGGGTGGTTTCCGGAAGCACCACCAGAGGGGGCTGATGGCGGTGCAAGGTGAGGCCGTCGCAGTCGTAAGCCAGCAACTCCTGACGCTTGGCCACCACGGCACGCTCGGGAAGAAGCATGCGCAAACGCCGTTCCAGCAAGGCCCAGTCAGGCGTCACAAGGTGAAAATGCGGTGCGAAGACCTTAACGAGCTTCGCCTCAGTGGACTCAAGGGCGGGTAATTGCGTAAGGATGGGCAACGCTCAAGCTCCGTCTGCGGATCCCGTTTTGACCTCGGCACCTGTTTCAGCTCCCGTGCACAACACCACCCGTTCCCAGGAACTGTTCAGTGCCGCCCAAAAGCTGATGCCGGGTGGCGTGAGCTCGCCGGTACGCGCCTTCCGTTCTGTGGGCGGCCAACCGATCGTGTTCGATCGCGTCAAGGGCTCCTATGCCTGGGATGTGGACGGGAATCGCTACATTGATTACATTGGCAGCTGGGGTCCTGCGATCTGCGGCCACGCCCATCCAGAGGTGATCGCCGCCCTGCATGACGCCCTCGAGAAGGGCACGAGCTTCGGCGCTCCCTGTGCCCTGGAGAACCAGCTGGCAGAGATGGTGATCGACGCTGTGCCGTCGGTTGAGATGGTGCGCTTCGTGAACAGCGGCACCGAAGCGTGCATGTCGGTGCTGCGCTTGATGCGCGCTTACACCGGCCGCGAAAAAATCATCAAGTTCGAAGGCTGTTACCACGGCCACGCGGACATGTTCTTGGTGAAGGCCGGCTCCGGTGTGGCCACCCTGGGCTTGCCCGATTCCCCCGGCGTGCCGCGCACCACGGCGGCCAGCACCCTCACCGCTCCTTACAACGATCTAGAAGCGGTGAAGAAGCTGTTCGCTGAGAACCCCGGCGAGATTGCCGGCGTGATCCTCGAGCCAATCGTTGGGAACGCTGGCTTCATCACTCCCGAGCCCGGCTTCCTCGAGGGCATTCGCGAACTCACCAAAGACAACGGCGCCCTGCTGGTGTTCGACGAAGTGATGACCGGCTTCCGCATCAGCTACGGCGGTGCCCAAGCCAAATTCGGCGTTACCCCAGACCTGACCACCATGGGCAAGGTGATCGGCGGCGGCCTGCCCGTGGGTGCCTACGGCGGCCGTGCCGACATCATGAGCATGGTGGCGCCTGCCGGCCCGATGTATCAAGCGGGCACACTCAGCGGCAACCCGTTGGCGATGACGGCCGGCATCAAGACGCTCGAACTGCTCAAGCAGCCAGGCAGCTACGAACGTCTGGAAACCATCACCCAGCGCCTTATCGAAGGCATCAAGGATGGTGCTCGCAGCGCCGGCCTACCGATCACGGGAGGATCGATCAGCGCCATGTTCGGCTTCTTCCTGTGCGAAGGCCCCGTGCACAACTTCGAGGACGCCAAGGCTGCCGACACGGAGCGTTTCGGCAAACTGCACCGCGCCATGCTCGAGCGGGGCATCTATCTGGCACCTAGCGCCTTTGAAGCAGGCTTCACCTCACTGGCCCACTCCGATGAGGACATCGACGCCACGATCGCGGCCTTCCGCGAGTGCTTCGCCGCTGTGGCCTGAAGCCACACCATGCATCACCGGCAGCGGGGTGCTCTGAGGCTCTCAGCCGTGCTGGCGACAGGGCTCGGTTTGGTGGCGGTGCTTGGCGCCCAAGCCGATCCAGCCAGCCGCCCCGTACCCGCTGCCAGCGCAGCCGACGGCACGCTTCAACTCGGGGCCGTTCTGGCTCTTACTGGCAACGCCAACCTTTACGGCCAGGATCAGCGACAGGGCATCGCGCTGGCACGCCAATGGGCCGCTGGGCTCAAGCCCCAGCGATCACTTCATCTGCAACTCGAGGATGGCGGCAGCGATGAAGCCACCGCAATCGGTGCTTTCAATCTGCTGATTCGCCAGGGCGTTCTGGCCTTGATCGGGCCAACGCTCTCTCAGCAATCGTTCGCGGCCGCTCCCATCGCCCAGCGGCATGGGGTGCCTGTGGTGGCGCCTTCAAACACCGCCACTGGCATCCCCCAAATCGGCACCTTCATCAACCGCGTTTCTGCGCAAAGCTCGGTGATTGCGCCGCTGGCCATTGCCGAAGCCGTGCGGAGGGATCCCAAGCTGCAGCGCGTGGCGGTGTTCTTCACCCACGACGATGCTTACAGCACTGCTGAGGCAAAGATCTTTCAGCAAGCACTCAACGATCGTGGTCTGCCGCCGGTCAGCGTGCAGCGCACGCAACTGTCCGACAACGACTTCCAAATTCCGATCACCGCGGTCCTGCAAACCAGACCAGAACTGGTGGTGATGTCCATGCAGGCGGTGGCTGGCGGCAACCTGATCCGTCAGCTCAGGGAACTCGGCTACCGCGGACAGATCGTGGTGGGCAATGGCTTCAACACCGCCAACATCTATCCCATCTGCCAACGCTGGTGTGACGGAATTCTGATTGCGCAGGCCTACAGCCCGGAACTGAACACACCCATCAACCAAACCTTCCAACAACTGTTCGCACGCACCAACCCCGATCAATCCCCCTCCCAAATCACGGCTCAGGCTTGGACGGCCTATCAAGTGCTGTTCGAAGCCGTGCAGCGGCTTGAACAACGCAACGGCTTCCAAGGGCGCAACCTGGGCCAGGCACGCGATGCCGTTTTGGAGGAACTGTTGCAGGGCAGTTACGAGACACCGCTCGGGCTCATCCGCTTCCGATCGGATGGTGAAGTGGTGCAGGAACACTTTTACGTGGCCGAAGTGCAGATGGAGCCCGATGGCCGCAATGGTCGCTTTGCCCTGGTGAGCAGCACCACTGTGGACACATCGAAGCCACCAACAACGCAGCAATGATTGAGGTTTTGCTGCAAACACTGCTCAATGGCGCTGCCAGCGGCGGGGTGTACGCCTTGGTGGCGCTGGGTTACACCCTGGTGTTTTCGGTGCTGGGAGTGATCAACTTCGCCCTCGGTGCGCTCTTTTCCCTTGGTGGCTACCTCACCTATCTGCTGATGGGGGGAAGCATTGGCAACAACGGCGGGCTTCCCGGATGGGGACTGCCAATCGGACTCCCCTTTCTGCCGGCCCTGCTGCTGGCGGCGGGGCTCACGGGCCTCGCTTCATTGGCGGTGGAGCGCCTGGCCTTTGCACCTCTGCGACGCCGCAACGCTGAATCCCTTCTGTACCTGATCACCAGCTTGGGTGCCGGACTGGTGCTGGTGAACCTGTTGCAGATGCTGATGGGCGCAGAAGGCTATTCCTTCCCAACTGCGGCATTGGCAGGCCTGCCGGATGCGGTCACGATCGCTGGAGCCAGGATCCGCAGTGTGCAACTGCTGCTGCTTGGGGTATGCGGCGCAGCTGTGATCGTGCTCACCCTCTGGCTGGAGAAGAGCCGCACTGGTCGTGCGTTGAAGGCCGTTGCCGAAGATCCCACCACCGCAAAGCTGCTGGGCATCAACAGCGATGCGATGCTGCGGCTCGCCTTTGCGATCAGCGGTGCTTTGGCCGGTCTGGGCGGTGGCTTGATCGGCGTCAGCATCAGCCTGCCTGGCCCGTACGTGGGCGTGAGCTATGGGCTCAAAGGACTGGCTGTGCTGGTGCTGGGCGGCTTGGGCAGTGTGCCCGGTGCTATCGCCGGCGGTCTGCTGATGGGCCTGGCCGAAGCAATGGTCCCTACCGAAGCCTCCGGATGGCGGGATGCGTTGGCCTTCGCCATTCTGTTCATCGTGCTGCTGATCCGTCCCAGCGGATTGTTGGGGCAGCGTGTGGTGGACAAGGTTTGAGTGATGGAAACCCTTTGATCTGATGCCCAGCTGCCCATTCACTGCTGAGGAGAGTCCCCTGTGATCGATAACGGTCTACTGGTGCAGATGCTGCTCGGCGCCCTGCTGGGCCTGTCGGTGTACCTGCCACTGGCCGCTGGCCAACTGTCGCTCGCCACACCGGCGTTCTACGCCGTCGGTGGCACCTTGGCAGCGCTGTTATCCACCCGCTGGTCGGTGCTCGGTGCCGCTGACAACGGCACATTTCCGTGGTCAGCGTTCGGCATCGAAGTGGTGCTGGGAGGATTGCTGGCCGGTGCCATGGCCCTGGTGGTGGGCTCTCTGGTGCTACGGCTGCAGGGGATCTACTTGGCCATTGCCACGATCGCCCTGGTGGAAATCGTGCGCGTGGCGATTCTCAACCTCCCCTTCACCGGCGGGGCGATTGGCATCTTTGGGATTCCACAGCCGTTTGCTTCTGCTGCGGGCTATCTGATCCCAGCGCTAGCACTGCTGGGGCTAACGGGCTGGATTTGCCATCGGTTGGAACTGATGCCCTTGGGGCGGGCCATGGCTGCCATCCGAGATGATGAACTGGCAGCACGCTGCATGGGAATCAACACCACCCGGGTGAAACTGATTGCCTTCGTGCTCAGCGCCATGGTGGCCGGCAGCACCGGTGTGCTGGCAGCCCACTTTCTCAACACCTGGAATGCACGCCAGGGAAGCTTCGACACCGGTATCACGATGCTGGCCTTTGTGATCCTCGGTGGCTCGCGCACCTGGCTTGGACCAGTGATCGGTGGTCTGGTGCTCACCGCCGTACCCGAACTGCTGCGCCCAGTGGGCGATGCACGGCTGGTGCTGTTTGGTCTGGTGATCTTGCTGGGACCGCTGCTGTTCCCTGAAGGCCTGGTGAGCCCTGCGCTGCTGGAGCGTCTGGGGCGGATCGGCGCAGGCGACAGATCGGCGCCTTCAGCGGTTGGGGAACAGCAACCATGAACACACAGAACTTGCTCGAAGTGCGCAACCTGAGCTGCCGCTTTGGTGGCTTGGTAGCACTGGATCAAGTGAGCTTCACGGTGCTAGGCGGTGAAATCTTCGGCTTGATCGGCCCCAACGGTGCCGGTAAAACAACCCTCTTTAATCTGATTTCCGGCCTCACAACCAGCAGTGGCGGTGACGTGCTTTGGCGGGGCGGGAGCATCAGCGGCTTGCAGCCCCATCGCCTCAACCGCCTGGGCATCGCGCGCACCTTTCAAAATCTGCGTCTGTTTGATGCACTCACGGTGCTGGAGAACCTGCTGGTGGCTCTGCAACGGCGGCCCTCCTGCAGCAGCATTGCCAGCCTGCTTGGCACCAGGGAGCACCAGCGGGCCGAACAACTACGTCTCGAGCGAGCCTGGCAGCTGCTGGAGGAGTTGGGACTAAGCCAACTCGCCGAACGCCAGGCCGGCACCTTGGCTTACGGCGACCGCCGCCGCCTGGAGATCGCGCGGGCACTGGCGACCGAACCGGCCCTGTTGCTGCTCGATGAGCCCGCCGCCGGACTCAACCCGGCCGAGAAAGAAAGCCTCTGCGCGTTGATTGCCCACCTGCGTAAACACCATCAACTCACCGTGATGGTGATCGAACACCACGTGCCCCTGCTGATGCGGCTCTGCGATCGGATGGCCGTGCTGGATTTCGGTGTACGCATCGCCCTGGGATCACCAGAACAGGTGCAGCGTGACCCCAAGGTGATCGAGGCCTATCTGGGCAGTGGAGGAGGCCAATCGTGAGCACAGCACTGCTGAGGCTGGAGGGTTTGCAGGTGCGCTACGGCAGCGTTCAGGCCCTCGACATGCTCAATCTTGAGGTTCACCAAGGCGAGCTTATTTGCCTGTTGGGCTCCAATGGGGCCGGCAAGAGCACCACCCTTCGGGCCATCTCAGGACTGGTGAGAAGCCAGGGGCGCCTGCTTTGGCGTGGCGCTGAGCTGGGAGGCATTCCTGCGCACCGCATCGTGCGCATGGGCATCGGCCATTGCCCTGAGGGGCGACGGGTGCTGAGCCGTCAAAGCGTGGCGATCAATCTGGAACTGGGGGCATACCTGCGTCGCGACACCAGAGGCATTCGCGCCGATCTCGAAAGCTGTTATGCCC
>Ga0213864_10001229_pt1 | contig 11661 bp, 9 predicted proteins | sample PICome_5_FD_160078 | JGI IMG/M metagenome (GOLD analysis project Ga0213864, IMG submission 160078) | Coastal seawater microbial communities near Pivers Island, North Carolina, United States - PICO247 | ecosystem: Environmental > Aquatic > Marine > Coastal | place: USA: North Carolina | collected... | reverse complement strand
ACCATTAACATGTAACTTAGAACTTGGCGAAGTAGTTCCTATCCCGACATTGCCTGAACTGTCTATTCTCATTCTCTCACTACCACCAGTATCAAATGCCATAGTGTTGATTGTGTCGCCACCATTGATGCTGTAAGCTACTGTGTCTGAGCCACCATAAATAAAATCTAATTTTGAATAAGCTGAATAACCTATGGTGTCTGTCTTAAGTTGTAGTCTTGCACCACCACCTGACGTACTTTCAACTCTTGCATAAGATTCACCTGATTTAGCTACATGAAGTTTTTGTGCTGGCGAAGTCGTTCCTATCCCTACGTTGCCTGAGCTAGTAATTCGTAATCTTTCTCGTTCAGTGGAACTATTGTATAGATGTGTACTAAATGTAAATGCTCCTGAAGGTGAAGCTGCTGTTATATCATTTACGACTTTTATATTTGCAACTGAATGTGGACCTATCCCTGTAGTATCAGAAGTCCAAAATTCTATTTTCCCAATTTGTTCATCTGATGATGTCCATCCAGTTCCACCGGGACTTGCTGTATCTCTTATAGTTAATACAGGCTGGCTTCCTTTAATTTCTAATAATGAGTTTGGAGAAGTAGTTCCTATGCCAACGTTGCCTTCTTGAGTGATACGCATTTTTTCAGCGACACTACCACTATTAGCAGTATGGAATGATAAATCACCACCTTGTCCTGAATCTGTATTTGTCTCTACGTCTGCCTGTATTCTTGCATAAACTGCTTCAGTAGCATTAGCTGTGTTAAAGCTAAAATCTAAAACAGAAGCTGCAGCAGTAGATGAATTAGGTCTGTATAGGTTTAATAACTGATATGCATTATTTTCAACATCAAGAGCATAGTTTGGCGAACTAGTTCCTATGCCAAGACCCACATCAGTTAGTCTCATGCGTTCTGTTGTGTCTTGTTTGAATATATGGTCTCTAGCTGCTGATGATGTGGTATATGTTAAATGACTACTGTTTGCAGAAATTTTTGCAGAAGTGCTAGTATCACTATCAGTAAAGGTAATTTTTGGCACATCGTCTGTTATGGTTATATTGTTACTTGCAATAGTGCTTGAAGCAGTAACAGAACCAGTAACATCTATACCTGTTGAGGTTGTGGCTAGTTTTTCATTACCTGAGTGGAATAATCTGGTAGCTCCACCACTAAGCATATCTAAGCCTTTATAGGCTATGTTGTTGTAATGGCTGCGTAATTCTAAACCACCAGTATCATCATCACCACCTACAGAAACAGGAACAATAGAACCTAATTTTTTAGAAACATTACCATCTGTTAAATTTAGATGTATGGAATCATTGATGTAAGTTGTGCCAGATATATTAGCTGTACCATTAACATGTAACTTAGAACTTGGCGAAGTAGTTCCGATGCCGACGTTGCCATTCGCTGCAAACTTAACTCGGTCAGCACCATTAAGTAAGAATCTTAAATCTGTAGTATGTCTATTAAAAATAATAGCTTCTTCAGCATCATTGATACCGACATCAAGCCCACTACCATTATCTGTGTTAGTAAATCTTAAATAGTTAGCACCACTATCAGCTTGATGTAGTTGTAACTTGGTAACTGGCAAAGTAGTTCCTATGCCAAGTCGCCCATCTGAAGTTAAACGAGCTTTCTCAGCACCATCTATATGAAACTGTATGTTACTGTCTGCACCTGCATTATTAACATCTGCACTTAAAAATAAATTATCTGAGTTAGCATATATTTCAGCAGTTCTATCAACATCTGAATCAGTTAAACTAATTTTTGGTAAAGAGCCTGAAATGCCTATACCACCAGTAACATCTATACCTGTTGAGGTGGTGGCTAGTTTGTTATTGTTATTATGTTTGAGTAATACTTCTCCATCTTTAACAACTTCAATACCTCTTTCCCCAGAAGTATCACCAATAATTATTTTGTTACCATTAGTTGTTAAATACAGATTGCCTGTTCCATTATCTGTTAGATAAGAATTAGAACCATCGTGGTAGATTTCTAAATCTTGACTAGCACCTAGTCTAATCTTTTCGTTATCGCCTAGGTCTATTTGGTCGGCATATACCACACCATCTATGTATAAGTCTTTCCATTCCTGTGAAGAACTGCCGAGGTCATAAGTATCGTCATCGTCTGGAATAATGTTTGAATCTATATCAGCTCCGAAAGAAACTGTGTCGGTTGCTGCGTTACCAAAGGTTAGATTACCGTTGACTGTCAAGTTACCTGTGACTAAAGCATCTCCTGCAACGTGTAGTAATTCTGAAGGCGAAGTAGTTCCAATACCAACGTTGCCTGAACTGTCTATTCTTAGTCTTTCAGAAGAACCATCTAAAATACCAAAGGCAGCATTAGCATTATTAAATATTCTGCTAGTTTGACTGCTTGAACCAAGAACTATTTCAACTTGTGAATTAGTTGTTTGAATATGAAGTTCTTGTGAAGGCGAAGTAGTTCCGATACCGACTCTATTGTTTGTGGAGTCTACATAAAGCGTATTAGTATCTACAGTTAAATCACCAGAGACTGCTAAGCTTGATAGGGTACCAAGACTTGTGATATTTGTTTGAGCTGCAGTTAGAACAGAGCCTGTTAGATTTCCTGTAACATTACCTGTTACATCGCCTGTCAAGTCTCCTGTAACATTTCCTGTTAAAGGTCCTGAAAAAGCTGTTGCTGTTGCTGTGCCTGTGATAGTAACTCCACCACTAGCTGTGGCTAGTTTTGCAGAGTTATCATAAAATAATGTAGAAGCACCACCTGATGAAAACCTAGCAAGTACTTCATTACTCATATCTCTAAGTTCTATTTCATTACTTCTTAATCTTAATTCACCAGTACCATTTTCATCTATATATGAGTTGGAACCATCGTGATAAATTTCTAAATCATTACCGGTACCAAAGTAGGCTTTGGAGTTGTCTGGGAAGTTTAGGTGGTTACTACCAAAGGTCCAATAGTCATTGGTTTCATTCCATAGTAGTGAGACATTAGTTGACGTACCTCGTTCTACTTCTATACCACCGTTTTGTGATGGTGTGCCTGTCTCATCTGAATTAAGAACAATAATGTTATCACCGATATTAACTTCGTTACTGTTGACTGTGGTTGTTGTGCCAGAGACAGTTAGATTACCACCGACTGTAACGTTCCCTGAAGTATCGACTGTGGTAAAAGTACCAGCTGCTGCTGTGGTTGCACCGATAGTAACATTATCTAATGAGCCACCATTGATATCAGCAGTATCGGCTACTAAGCTATCTATGTTAGCTGTGCCATCTATAAATAAATCTTTAAACTCTAACGAGCTTGAGCCTAAGTCAATGTCGTTGTCGGTTACTGGTAGGATAGCTCCATCGGCTATGTAGAGCTGTTGAGTTGATGTTCCTGAAACATCGAGCCAAAATTCTATGTGGTCATTGGTTGTGTCTATTAAGATTTTGTTGAGTGGTGTTACTAAACCAGCATCACCTATTAGGCCGATAACTGGTCCTTCAGCAGCTGTGCCATCGTGTTTGTGTCCTAAAGTATTACTAAATACTGTTAATAACTGGTCATATTCGTTATTAAATAATGCTGCTGTAATGGTATCGCCATCACTAAATGTACTTTGTCGGATATATCCTGCCATGTTTTATCTCCTGCCTGAAGGTATGTAATCTACATAGAATCCATTCACAATATAAGGTGCATTGGAATCATTACTTGAGAATCTAAAATTGTTACTGTGGCCACTACCAACTAGTGATTCTCTAACTAGTGGTTGTTCATCTGCACCAAAAATTGCTGAGCCAAATATAGCATTACTAAATGTTGCTGGTTCTGGTACTGAGTCTAATAAAATACTATCTGGTTGTGGGACATCAATATTACCAAAATCAAACTTAACTGTTAGTGTTGGTTGTACTGTCCCTTCTGGTGTTATAGATATCTTAATATAATGCAAAGTTTTTAAAGTACCAAAGTCACCATAATCATAGTCTGGTGTTTCATATATAGCATTTATGTTATCACCATCAAAACTATGACCAACATCATGCGTATAAACAAAACCGTTAGTATCGCCATGGTAATAAACCTCAACACCGTTATGGTCAAAGTTTGAATTAACATCTGTTACTTCTAAACCTTTCGTTTCAGACCATTGAAACCCATTAGGTCTTAATGTGCCAATAATCCCTTCTTGAGCTGAATTAACTGAGAGGGGATTAGTGTAGTACAATCTATACTGTGACTTTTCTCGAATAACCAAACTAGTAATAATAAAGTCATCAATGTTTCGAGCTAGGAGACTAAGTAAAGGTTGTATTTGTTTTGATACTGTCCCTAACTCTACGTCACCAATTCTAGCAGTACCAGCAACTGTTCTGATACCATCTGGTGCCAGAAAGACTAAGTCACCACCAATCTCTTGAATACTGTAGCCACTTAAACAACCTACGTTTTCCGTAATAGGGTCTATTCTAATATTTGATGAATCATTAATATTAATTAGTTTATGAATACTGTTTTCAGCAAATACTATTAAGTCTTCACGGAAACCTTTAATACCAACTACTTGGTCTGATATAGTTACCGAACCTGCTCCAGTACCTGTAAAATTATTAGGGTCATTATAAACACTGTAGTAAACTGTACTTAAATTATTTTCTATTCCTGCTGCTATTAAGTGATGGTCATGGATAGTAATATGTTTAACTCCATTAGTACCATCAACTGTTATTTCTTTACTAAAGAATGTTCGGGTATTTAAGTTACCAGTTCCTTCCATTCTAAAGCTATAAACTTTATTAGCTCCATCGGCTATTAGTAGTTCACCATATTCAAAAGTTGCACCTTCAAATAAAGCAAAACTACATTGCCCTTGTCCTGTTCTATTTAAGACACTACGACCTGTAAAGGTTGTGTAGTCATCCCCACTATTAGATACTGAACTTCTATTAATTTGTAGCCAAGTAGCTCCATCATTACTAAAATAAATATCATCACTAACACAAACAACAACTCCATCAGCATAAGGAAAGACTCCTAATATGGTTGCTGTACTACCTGCTGGTTGTGTCGGAGTAACTTCACCAACTTTATATTTAGTATAACCATTTATTCTACGATACCCACCTTCAATAGAGACTTCAAAGTTTTGTAGTCTAGAAGCAACCCCGGGAGTTTTTAATAAGTCAATAGAGTTTGATGAGGTTACAAGACCACCATCACATGCAACTGTATAAGGTTGGGAACGTGCCATAAATTAAAAATATCTTCTATCATCAGTCATATACTTAGGCTGAGGATTCATTAAGTTTGATTTCATGCTCTTCATAGCTTTTCTAAAATCATCTAAAGCAAAAGCTGCTTGTTGTGGTGATTCTTTAAACTGCCATACATAATATCTAACTCGTGAAGTTATAACATTACTATATTGTTCTGGGAGGACTATAGTGTCACCATGAGCTGATAAAGCTGTTGGCTTATTAAAAGCATAAAAATGTATATTATAAACTTTATCAGGTATCGGACTTAGTCCAAACTTTCTACTATCTGGAGATTTAATAACATATCTAGGTTCTCCATAAACCTGTCCATCAGCATCATCGGCATTTTCTGAGTCTCTATAATTACTCTTCCAATCAGCTAATGTTAAAAACTTTAAACCTTTAGAAACATAGGGAGCTGATTCACCAGCTACATTAATAGTTGTCATATAAAAATCATCCCAATCTATTGAAGCATAATCATCAGCTAAACTAGCACTACCAGATTTTAATAAGTACCATCTAGTACCGGCAACACTAGGAACAGTTACATTACCATAGAAAGGGTCAGTAGCTCCACTAAGACCAGCAGATAAAAAAGGTAGCTGAGGTTCTTCATTAGCAATATCAAAGATTGCTTTATTAACCATATCTTTAACAAAAGCTTGAATACCTTTAGCATTTGCAAAAGTTGATGTTGTTAAAGGAACTTCATTCAGTTCTCGTAATACTTCGTTAGTAATTTCTAAATATGTGTTTGCCATTATTTTTTATGTTTCTTTTGAATTTCAAAGTTAGCTGATAAGCTTGCTCCTTTATGGGGCACAAACTTACCAGTATGTTTCATAAGCTTATAAGACTTACCGGACTTCATCCAGTGATAGCCTTTAGGTGCTTTAACCTTCATTACTTTTCGCCTTTCATCTTCATGGTATTGTAGGCTGTTTTACTCATACAAGCTTTTTCCATGTCTTGAACAGAAGCATAACCACCTTTATTATAAATAGCTCTTCCGCCTTTTTTAAGACCACTTCTACCCATAGTATCTTTTTTTATTGGCACTATTGGTTTTTTATTACTTTTTCGTATAATTTTTGTAGATGTCCTTGTTCCTTTATTTGAAACAGCGTTAGGTTTTCCTATTTTAACGTTACCCGGTACTTTAATCATTTTATTCTCCTTTTAATTATTAATTATTTTTTACAATAACTTTTTATTTACTGTTTTTTTTATATAAAAATGGAAGGCTCCGAAGAGCCTCCCTAGTCACTATTACTGTGCTCCGAATTGATAGAAAGCTTTTACTAAAGCTTTTGGTCTAAGAACTTTTGCTCCATAGACATGCAATCCTCTAACAATATCACCAAATGAATCTGGGTCTCTAATGACCTCAGTTGATGTAATTGTTTGAGCAGTAGAAACTGATGACATGTGTCCAGCTAGAACTTGTCCACCAGAAGTAATTGTTGAAACAGCTGGTACATTATTTGATTTGTACATACTGAATCCTCTTAACTTACCACTAGATACAAGACCATTTCTAATTGAACCTTGTCCTGCGTTAAAGTCTACTGATAGTAGCTTTGAACCTGACTGTGATAGTTGCTCATAAAAGTTTGGTGGAGCAACAAAATATCTGCCTTCTTCAGGCACATTTTGGTCATCAAGTAATCTTGCCATTCTTGCCATTAAATCTAATGGGTCTGAAACATCTAAGTCAGTAGAACCAGTGCCATCATAAACTCCAGCACCTAAACCTGTTGCATTATCTGCACCAAGTACATGGTCAGGACCAGAAGATGAAACACCAGCAAACATTTTAGCCATAACACCTGAGTCAAATGCATCTCTTAATGCATAAGCTGCTGATGATGTTGCGACTTCTTTGAAGTTGATGTGTGACATTTGACTTTCAATATCATCTACGATGAATTTAAAAGCATTAGCTACGTCAACGATAAGAGTAGTTTCTGCATCGGTAAGCTCTTGCTTAGCAATAGTCCCTCCTCTTTGATATTCGTCAACAGTAATTACTGGCTCATTAATAATTTTAACGGTATCACCGTATCCTGAAATTTCACCTGCGTAATCTGTGTTTGTAATTGCTTCGACAACAGAGGCTTTCCTAAAAAAGTTTAAAACCTTTTTGGAATAAATTTCAGGTAAAAAATTAAAGTTACCAGCAGTATTAAAGTTATGGTTGCTTATCCCATCAAAATTGGGATTAGACGTATTAGCTGCCATTTTTTTTTCCTTAAATTATTTAAAAAGTTTATCTTTGAATTCTGCCTTCATGCATGGCTTTACTGATTTCTTCTTCATATTTGTCGAATTCATCCATGCTCATAGCAGAAATCTCCTTAGTAGTCCAAACTTTCTCTTGCTTAGGTTCAACACTTGTTGTTTTAGTTGAAACCATATCAGCAGCAGAAGATTTGGTCTTTCTAGAATTTGACTTCTTCGGTTTAGAGTCCATACCAATATCTCTTTTAAATAAATCTATAGCTCTTGAAGCTAGGTCAGCATCATCAGCATTTTTATATACCCAATCTTGAATAGATTGTGGCTGTGATTTTGCCCAGTCATGGAAGTCATCACTGTTTCTGATATCTTCAAAATCAGGATGTCTGTCCGTCAATCGCTTTTCAGCATCTTTACGAATCAGTTCTTTTTCTCGTTGTTGGAGAGCTTCTAACTTAGCTTCAAGGTCTTTGGACCTTTCAGAAGCTTGTAAGTGTGAAACTGTTTCAACAACTTCATAAACATCTGGATACTCTTTTTTAAACTCTTCAAGTTCCTCTTGAGACTTCGGAGCTTTGTAGGTTTGTCTATTTTTAGTAGCTTCTTCTAGTAGCTCTTGTTCTCTTGATTTAAACTCACTAAGCTTTGTATCGTAATGTTTTTTTAAATCATCGTATCGCTTTTTGTAGTCTGGTCGCTTATAAGGTTTATCCTCACTTGCTTCCTGTTCTACAGGTTGCTCTACTTCCTCATTACTAGTTTCTGATTGTGGTTCTGTAAAAAACATACCATCAGCACTTTGAAATGGTTTATCTGCTTCGTCACTATGCCATGATTTTTTTTCGTTATAAGGATTGGCATTTTCCTCTTTTACTTCAGTAGTCATATTCTTCTCCTACTCAGGGCTTCGTTTAACAAGGTAGCTGCGTATGTCGACTGTGCAGGGCTTGTCTTGTAAAGGTAGCCTTTCGGTTAATCTATGATAGGGTGCTTATGACATAAGGTAGCCCTATCGCCTAATATTAGCTTACGGGTGAAGCTTTACCAGTCATCATTTTTCGAGTTCGTATTTCTTCGACTAACTCTTCTTCCTCTTGCTCAGTTGCTTGAGGTCCAACAGTTTCTCGTTGCACACGAATCTCTTGTTTAACTGGTTCTGGTTCAGTAGGTTCAACCACAAAAGTTTCACCTTCCAGTACTTCGCCTCCGTAAACAAATCCTTGTCTTTCATCTGCTCTTTGTTCTGCATCTTTCATCATACGCATCAATTCATCAGCTCCGATTTCTTCTACAGCTTTAGCAGTAAAGACAAATTCTCCGTCAGATAACCTTGCAGGTATGCTGTCGGATATGCCATTACCCGGACCCTCAACGAGTCCAGCTCCGGCAAACTCTTGAGCAACATCAATCACTTTATCAAATAGTAAAGCTAGTTGCTCGTCTTGTTCTAGTTTATCTTGAAGCATTTCTTCTTCTTCTTCAGACAATGCTTCGTCTAATATAAAATCTAAATAGTCCTCTTCCATATCTTCATCAGAGGCCATTTGTTGTTCTTGTTGTGGTTGCATAAGCATAGCCATTTGACTATCAACATCACCACCTTCTTGGAAAACACCACGACCTTTCAAGATATCGGCTTGAGTAATTTTACCGTCTTTGTTTAAGTCTGGGAATTTAGCCATTATTTTTCCTTAGCTCTTCCTATATTAAGGGCAAACCAATCTAAAATTTTATATGCTTTCCCTACTAATTTATCATCAGCAGGTGTTGGTGTTAATGCAGCTATCAATGAACAAATTGATACTAACCACGGTATAACACTCACGAGTTTAAGTATTGTATCTAATAAATCTAACATTTATTTCTCCTCTTCTTTTCTATTTAGAGCTTCTTCAACCTGTAATGGCAGTTGCTCTATTCGTACCAGAGAACTCACTTTCCCCTGCAACCGGTACATTTCCTGTTCCGATGTTGCCACCACCAGTCCCTGTAGGTCCAAGGTCTTGAGGTTGTGCAGGTGTTCCAGCAAGGCTTCCCATAGGTCCCTGTCCTTGACCAGCAAGTTCAGCTTCCGGGCTAACATTTTGTCCAGCATTTTGCATTCCTATTATTTGTGCCATCATAGCTGCTTCTTCAGGGTCATTCAGAATTTCATCTGGGTCTAAATCCAAGCTATAGGCAAGTTCACTAACCAATTTAGAAATCTTAACAAATGGTGCAATAGCAGGACTCTGTGCAGTTTGTAAGAACATTGTTAGTCTTTGACTTCTAACTTCTTTCTGCATCAAGCTATTAGTACCTGTTGCTCTAACTTCTAAATCACCTTCCACATCTAGAGAGCCTTCAAAGAACTGCATGTTCCATTGAAAGAAAGACTCGCCTAGTGGTCTTAATAAAAAGTCATCTAAGTTTTTGACAACTGTTTTAATATTTAAACTAGCAGCACCAAGCAACATGGACATACCTGAAGCAGTCCTTGTCATACTTTGTACACCAGTTTGACCATGTGAATATGATGGTATGCCGGTCTGTTCGTCAGCAAGTTGTCTAAACTTGTCGAACATCATCATATTCTCTGGAGCAGTATTTGGAAACTTCACACCATGTATGGCTTGTCCCGGCATGCCAGCTTGTCGCCTGAATATTTTACCCGGATATATTTCCATAGACTGCCCACCAACTAAAGCTGATTCATCCACATCAAAGACGAGAGAACCAGCCATCGCTAGATTATCAACAGCCATTCTTGCATGACCATTCATAATCTGTTGAGAATCATCCATGTTTTCTGCTACTCCGATACCAAAGAAGTTGTATGGGTTTCTTTCGTATGGGAAAGCATGATAAGGTAAACGGTATGGAGTAAATGGATTTATCACAGCTCTTAAGAGTTGATTACCACAGACCCATGCATTAATCTGTACCTCATCTAAATCATCTATGCTATCGTCAAGTTCAATCCCAACTTCTCGTGCATACTCAGCATCCATGATACCCCAGTATTCAAGCACTTCAAAGTTAGACTGATACTCATCTTGTCTAGCATCATCTTTTAATTGATTTTCAAAATCTTTTTCTTGATAGTTAGGCCCTTCTATTAAACAACTTCTAATAGCATCCTCATTAAAATAAGGCATATTACGAAGCTGTCTGAGTTGTGATTTATTCATCTTGTGTCTATGCACAACATACTCACACTCTTCTATGCTCGTAGCTGCTGGGTCTGGATAAAAATCCCAACAACTAACAAACTCTATTCTTGGTACTCTAACTTCAAGAGGGTTGTAGCTTCTTTCACCATCTTCACCTACTTCCCATTTGTTTAGTTTCTTGTTAAAGTTAAACGGTCCTTTAATTATTCCTGTACCCAGTAGTGATGCTTCTAATAAAGCATTTCTAATTTCTGATGAACCTTTGGATTCATCTATCTGGTCATGGATAAGTTTCTCCATTCTTCTCGCAGCTTTCTGGGCTGGAGAAATTTCTAAAGCTTGTGGGTTTGGACTATAACCTTCAACAAGCTGGTCTGCTACTTTATCTTCAATAGGCTCACTAAAAACTCCTAAGCCAAAAGTAGCTCCGGGTTTTAGAGTTCGACCATCGCCTTCATAGCCAACATCGTAAGGGTTGTCTATTCTATTGCCAATATCATCTGGCATCTGCATACCACTCTGAGGACTTTCAAGTCCCATCTGTGGATTGTTGATATCTAGATTGGCTTGGCCAAGTTCTCCTTCAGGTATTTTAGTTTCTTGAATGCCGATAGGAAATTTACCGGTACCAAAGATAACATCGACTAGTTGACCATAGGCTGCTAAGACTTTTGTTTTAGTAATCTTAACAAACACTCGAGACTTTTCTGAATCTCTAAATTTGACTGATTTGTTGTATAGACCTCGGTAGTTTTCGTAAGAACGCAACCACCTCGTTTCATCGGTATTACGAGCATCTTCTGCTTGGTAGAAACGACTTTGAATAATACCAACTAAGTTTTGTTTTTGGTTTTGTTCTAAATTTAAATTCTTACCAGCTTCACCTTCAACATCTTCGTAAAGATTATCTGCTGTTAAAAATGTATTGTCGTTGTCTGCCATCTACCCTAATATCCAAATGTTGAATCAGCTGGTTGATGCATTTGTCTTTTCAACCCTCTA
>Ga0213864_10001227_pt1 | contig 11663 bp, 10 predicted proteins | sample PICome_5_FD_160078 | JGI IMG/M metagenome (GOLD analysis project Ga0213864, IMG submission 160078) | Coastal seawater microbial communities near Pivers Island, North Carolina, United States - PICO247 | ecosystem: Environmental > Aquatic > Marine > Coastal | place: USA: North Carolina... | reverse complement strand
TGACCGGTTTGATGATTGTCCCAACACGGATGAGGGCGTCACCGTCAACGAGGGTGGATGTCCGAGTGAATGAGGTGGTTGAATGAATGTCGGCAACGTCGTTCTTTTGTTGCACATCTTTTGCGGCGGGATTGCGCTTCTGACAGCAATGCTCGCATTTCTGACGGTGAAGGGGCCGAAATTTCATGCAAAGGTGGGTCAAATCTACGCTCTCGCCATGATAGGTGTCGGGTTGACTGCGGTGGTATTATGGTTGCAGGGAAGTACTGATTTCCTTCTTTTCATCGCTTTCTTTTCGACCTACATGGTCCTCGTGGGTTGGAGGCTTGGGCAGAATCGAAAAGGTTCAGTCGGAAACATCGATCAAGCGCTTGTTGGCATGGGAATCATCGGAACATTCGGTCTTCTTTTCATTTCAGCAGATATTGCGTTCGGTGGTGTTGGGCCCTGGGATGAAGAAGCCAGTTTTGCCATTGTTCCGCTGGTGTTTGCGTTGATTTGTGGTTTCTTGACTTTTTTTCAACGCCATTCCATGAAAAGTGGGACTGCCCCACGCGGGAAAGAACGAATTCGACTTCACGGTATTTTCATGGGTGCGGGAACCATCTCAACCGTCACGGCATTTTCTCTGACCGCAGTAGGTGGTGGGATTGTGATGTGGCTTCTACCGACGTTCATTGGAACTCCGCTCATTCTCTACAATTTAGGAGGCCTTCGAAATGGGCGTGTGCAAATTCCAAGCAACTCAGAATATGCTTAAGCCCCTCACGACACTCTTTGATGACACGCCTGTCGCGTCAGTACCCTCGTCAACACTCACAACGAACCAAGCGATGGGTTTGATGAGAGAATCGATTGTGCTTGTCGGTAATCCTCTGGAGAAAAGTACCCCTCAAATGCACCGTTCGCATCAACAGCGACAACAGCTTGTGGCATTCGTTCATTCACTGACTTGATGACATCGGCAATGGATTCTGACATGGAGACCTTGAGAACATCCATTTCCATGACTTCTTTGCAAGTGGTCTCATTGACATCAACACCGTTTCCAATGGCCTTCAACATTTGACGTTGACCAATCACGCCCTTGACTTGATCGTCATCGTCCAAAACAACAAGAATACCAGAAGGAATGCTGACCAAACGTTTGCATCCTTCGACCAATGAATCATCCAATCCAATGGTTACGTGTTCATCATCAAGTTCCAAATCAGCAACAGTTTCGCTCATGTCTGTTGCTACACGTGACCGTTCAAGAGGGTTTTGACATCACGCTACGATTTTGATGATACGATCACACCCCGTGCATTGTATCCGAATCGGTCGTAGATCTGATGTAACAGGATTCGACGTTTGACACTTTGGACATGCAATGGTTGGGAAATTTTCAACAATGATTTCTGGAACTTTTCCGGGGGTTTGGTTTGCACCAGTCTTAGGCGAGATCACTGCCGTTGCCCACCAAATGAACACAATACCGCTACTCGACGCAAGGATATACAAAGGCTGGAGTGCAAAGAAATGGAGTGCAAAGACAACGGGAACAAGAACCATCTCAATCATCAATGGGTACTTTGAGCGATTTCGCACCATGACAAAGGCAAACCAAAGTCCGGCACCAAGGATAATAGTCATGGCAAATGTCAGGCCAATCGGTGCATGAAGAATCGATGTTGTCGGTTGAGAATCCAGTGTGAACTTGTCCGATTGGGTCAATCCTGTAGCCTTGATGGTTGCAGATTCGCCCCAAGGGAATCTGAGATAATTAACTTCAAGGTCTTCCGATTGTTTGAGTTCAATGAACGAAAAGGAAGTCATCGGACTTGATTCTATGTTGATCAACAAGTCGTACGTCGACCATAGTGGAGATGGTTGTGGACTCATGAAGGCACTGTTCAATATTCGATAATTGAGTCCGGATGTCATAGGCGTGAGTGAATCAATTCTCAATTTTAGGGGCGCATTTCGCACCCGATTTTCACCCATGAGATCCAGGGTAATTGCAAAGGTTTGGGCTTCGGAGAGATCGCCAACAAGTTCATCCGATTCCAAACCGAGTCCGAATTGGAAGAATGTGATGTAATAGGAGCTCATGTAATCTTCAAATTGGCTTATTTCTGTGCTTTCAATAACTCGACTTCCGCGTTCTGCATCTTTGATGTTGCCGCCGTCAAAATTTTTCAGGACGGTTGAAAGAGGAATCGTTTCATCACCAAGATGGTCTAATCCCCAACGCATCCAAAACGCCATTTCTCCCTCGATGGTGAGAATGGTCGTTTGTGCAAGTCGTAAACCCCCATCTTCAGATTCAAGTTCCATCGAAATCGAAACATCGAGTGGTGATCCCTTCCCGTTGGTTCGCAATGGTTCGTTCAGGGGGTAGTAGCCACCACCATCGCCTGAACCATCAAAGGTTTCGATCTCAAAATTCGTTGATCCAGTAAGCGTTAACCCTTCTTGGAGTTCATAGGAAACCGATACACCGACCGTTTCGACACCACCCGCCGCTCCATCCCATGTCCAAATGACGAGAATGGCGTCCCCATCGAGAACCTCGGTTGGGTCTTCTGTTAGTGTTACCCCGTTTACTTGGAGTGCAATCGAATTTGAGAAAACCAGCGCCTCCATGCCGAAGGGGGATTCAATTCGAACTGCAAAATACACCATATCACCCTCAACCTCGGGTTCGTCGAGTGTTAAATCTATGAGGGGTAATTCTGCTGTTAGAGAGGACGCGTGTTCTTCACTGCCCCAGAAAAATTCGACCTTTGCACCAGTTGCTGGAACATTGAAGACAATGGCTCGTGCATTTACGCTTAGAGAAATTTCAGAGGTTCCACTGACTGATACTTCGTCGATTGGAACATCGATTGAGATCGTACCTGACCCCTGTGCGATGAACGATTGGTCAACTCCAAGGAAGGCAGTAAATGAGGAACCTCCAATCGTTACAGTTGCAGACATGTTGAGATTCGCTCCACCTGCATCCGATATGGTGTATTCGAGATTGACCGTCCAAGTTGATTCAGGTACTGTACCTGGCCATGCTGAATCAAGGCTCCACTTTCCAATCTGTTCCGAAGATGTAACAGCAGTCTCAAACGAAGCAGAGGATGATGTTTCCGATAACAAATCATCAAATGGAGACAGCGTCAAATCTCCGTCACCAAGGAGATAAAGATCGACTTCTGATGCCTCGCAACACACCTTTGTGTCTTCAGCATGGGCGGTGGATGTCAATGGCGAATATGGTGCAACCAGCGAGAGCAAGAAGCAACTCAAGAGTAGGAAGACCCGGCCTTGCATTCTCTCCACAACGCCCGGTCGAGAAAGAGGCGTATAACATCAACGCCGATATGAGCGGAACAAAACAGTATTTTTACTCAAAGAGCTTTATCGAGCAATGTGCCAAGTTCCTTTTCAAAGAGGCCAATGAGTGCTTCACCTACTTCACCTTGAAGTTCATCAGGTAGGAGGCGCAATCCGAGACGGGTTGCTGCACGGGTGGCCTTCAATTCAGCATAAACAGACCTCGCCTTCTGGTGGAAATAGTAGGCTACTGCTTCCTTGATTTCGGCATGAAGGTCAGGGTCTTCCTCAATCTTGTTGCGGATGTGTGCCTTCAGTTCGTCCTTAACAATGTCTTTGAACGATTCAATGATCAAATCTTCTGTTGACATGAGGTCTTGTACTCGTTCGCGGATGCTTCCAGTGAGCAATCGTTCAATGGCCATGATAATCCCAGTACCTTTTGATGTTTCAATCCGTCGATGAAGGCAATCGTCCTGTCTTGAGAAGTTCATCAACGAATTTGCCTGCATGCAAAACCGCAGCATTAGCATCGGTTGGCCAAGCTTTCATCGATCTGTAAAGAATGGTCGCTAAATCAGTTGGTTCATTGGGAATACGCATTCGTTTCCAAATCAATTCCTCCAAACGGGCAGTTGAGAGACCTTCACTGGAAAGAAGCGGCAGGCTGTACTCAGAGAGTGCTTGTGCCCGCTTCGATGCATCCATATCATCCCACAATTTCTGTAACCGTTTCAGGCGACGCTCCGATGCAAGAGGAATCATCGCCACGCTCGAATCTTTGATTTCAGGTAATGGAGCGACTTGGATAGAGCCTTCATCGCGCAGAAAATCACGAACGAGCGTATGAATCGGATCCATCGTTGTATCGAGACTTTCCATAAGCCATTGGCCACAACCCGAATAAGGTCGACATCGTTTGGTTCGTGCCCCGTTTGCTGAAAGGGCTGATGCGATAACGGAACATTGCAGTACAACATCAATTCGGCCTCGACGTTTTGTTGATGAGTTACTAAATTCGACTTCAACGGGTTGGGGTGTCAAAAGCATGGCACTTGGATGGGAGGTTTCAACTCGATTCCAAGCATCGATGAAGAGAATATTTGCTTCTGCTTGTTTTGGAACTAAATCGAGTTCATCTGGTGGTATGTGAGCGTTTGGTGGAAGTATTCGACGAGCGTATGAAATCCCTCTGTCGAGCAAGGCTGATTCAAGAAAGCCTAGGGCGATGATGGATGACAAGTCTGCCGTTGTCACCAACAGCAATGAATCGGATTCGAGGAAAGCAACAGCTTCGTCAATGACACCATCAAGTGGTGCAAAAAACGAGGCTTTGCGCATATCGTTCATGGCCGACCCATCGAGGCCTTAACCCCGAGACAAATGAATGCTCCCAATCACTCGACGATAAGTCGGAGTTGGTCGCGCTTGTACTTCCAATCAGCAGGTAGTCTTCCTTCTGCCTTGTAGTAGTTGCTAAGTCGACGAATCTTCGCCTCAGTCAACTCGAGCGAACGCTTGTTGTGAATATCTCGATGGTTTGTTGTGAGGTGATCGATGATGCCAACAGCTTGTCGCATGAGGTTCATGAGATCTTCTGGATAAGAACCACCAAGGTCGTTCTCAGCGAGTACGGCTCCAATGCGCTTTCCGAGAACCAAACGAGCATCTGGAACAGCATGCTTGTCTCTCAAGACAATACCAATTTGCGAGGTGCTCATGCCCTCTTTCGCATACTTGAGGACTAAGGATTCAATCTCCTTCGCATCCGTGTTGGACCATGCAGAAGGCTCGTTCATGAACGGCTTTGAGGAACCGCTTTTTCCTTTTCGAGAAGAATACATTCGTGCCATATGAACCACTCGGAGCAATCTTGCGACCTGCTTACCCTTCTTAACCACATCGCTTCATGCGGTCATCGCTTCTGGTGCATTTTCGCCAAACGACCTGGCGTACCTGCCCACTCCCATCCTGGTGCGAGACTTCGAGCCAAACCTACAGGTTCATCACCTTGGAGAACCAACAAGTCTTGCCCGAGGAGGATGTTGTTATCGTAAGAATCGATGATGCCTAGATGTAAATCTCCTCTCCATTTGATGGCGGATTGAAGATGCACTCGAGGAAGAATCTTGTTCTCAAAGAGTACATTGATCGCTTCTTTACTGAACGAAAATCCTGCTCGGTCGTAGAACCATAGAGCAATCTGTTTACCATCTTTTTCAATTTTCCAACGTGGGGGTTTGCCTCGTATGCGGCATCCATTGAGCCATTCATCAGAACCGTAAAGGTAGCGAGAGATACTCTTGAAGCGATCCATGTTGATGGATTCGCCCTTACGTCGTCGGACGTGATGATGTTGTTTGCAATGATTGACAGCATCACTCAATCGCTGGAGGGACGTTCTTGAACCAGAGGAATCGCCTTGCCGTGTGTCAATGACTTCGATACTTTTGGTATCGAGATCAACCCCGCTGTGATTGATGATGCATTGGTACTCGTGCCTATGCACAAGAGAATTCACCATCGTTTGTACTCGGTTGAGTTCGTCTTGTGTCCAATCTCCAGTCACTGGGATGTCGTAAAACCCTGCAGGCCAAACATCCTCGAGATCTCGAGGAACCAGGCCAAGCGGCGATGTGACCATGACTTCATGATATCCATTACTTCCGATTGCATCGATGAATTTACGATGTGATTTTGACAAACGATACGGTTTTCGTTCTGAGCAAGGAAGGAGGATGAGGACATTGTCAAGTCCATTAGGAGCCATGTAGCGTTCATTCATGAACTCAACCCAAGAGGAAACCTGTGCATCGAGATGGCTTTCTTGAGCCATGAACTCAATCGTTTCTTTACCAGCAGGATGGAGGCGTAAAACATCTCCCTTACTCTTCATCAAAGCATCAAAATGACGCATGTGTTCAACCAATCGAGGGCTGTTGAGGCTTTGTTGTTGGGCAAGACGGCGTAAGGTTCCAGTTTCAATCGCTGAATGAACAGAGCGTATCGATTGATGGTAATGGTGCATGGCGACATCCATATTGAACGATTCACTTTCAAGAGGTTCCCTTGGGCCGTAGGTGGTTAACAGATGATTTGAATGAAGGGCAAATCGAGTTCGTGTGGTGTCGAACAGGTCGACTCCAAACCACGCAAGAACTGCCACGTTGTCTGCGCCACCAAGACCAGGCGTCCATAGCAAAGCACCGGGGAAACGATGTTTGAGGGTTTGAATTGCCGTTACGAGTTTGCCCGATTGTGCGGCAAGCTGAACAGCATCGACGAGAACGACAATATTCGGTTGCAAATCCTCATCCAAGAGTGAAGGATCATGGTGCAAACGTTGCCACGAGACAGGGAGCAGTGGACCCGAATCTGCAGATTCTCCAGCATTTGCCTCATCGAGAGAGGGTGGAAGAACATGGCCAACAGAGGCACGCATTGTTGGCCCGGCTTGTTGAAAATCGGGTGGGATGAGATGATGTTCCGTCGATACCGTTATCTCTGCAGGAATGGTACGAGTTTGTTGACAATGAAAGGCTGCCAAATCTTTGCATTCCTCTTCATCATCCTCTGTTGCGATGAGCGCAGGCGTCTTTACAGCAGGAGATGAACGGTCGCCTAAGCCCCACACACGGGCGTATCGATGGCGATGAAGTACTGTACGCCCAAGTCCTTCTGCCATGGCTTGTGCTGCAGCGGTTTGTTTTTCAAAGATGCCACGGATTGAAAAGAAAGTGTTGAAAGACTAGGCCATCGAGCCTTCAACATGGAGGGAAGATTGCGAAAGTCGTGGTCGCTTACTTTCCTTACCTTGGCCATCCTTCTCCTTAGCAACTTGACTCTCGTCCATGCCGAGGATCCGTCGAACGAGTTCATCATCGACGATCGTCTTCAAATGATTTCACTCGCTTCAGATGAGACATACCAACAGACCATTCAATTGGAGGAAAATCAACTTGTTTCGGTCAATGTAGGGTGCAGTGCTTGTCATGTTCAGCTAGATGCTGGCGACTCAAGCCAATCTTCAACATCGTCTGTGACCTACAAAGCAATGGAGAGCACCACTGCTCAAATGACAATCTCATCAAGCACAAGTGAGACAATTTCAACCTCGATTATGATTGTTGATGATGGAGAATTATTGAGTCAACGCCCAAGTCCACAAACGAGCATCGATGTTGTTGATTCAAATACGTGTGCAAGTCCAGTAGCATGCATTGACATGCACCGTGGAAATCTCAAAACCATCCTCTCTGGGAGTTACAATTCTCTTGGTTTTGACACAGGTGGTGTTGAGACAAGTTCTGAGGAATATTACGGATTTGAGGTTCAAGAAGATGAAACGATTGAACTCACACTTCATCATGCTTCGGATGCTGTTCGATTTGACTTCTACATGCAAACCGATACGACGGAACAACTTCTCGATACGTTCATTGAAACGATAACAGGAACCAACCCGAGCCTCTTGCAAGATGCTGTTTATCTTCCAATTGAAGAAGACGGTCGAATCATCGTCAAAGTTTCAACCTCTGCACCATTCTCCGCTTATGCGCTTCAGCGGACAATACATACCCCTCAATTAACGATGACTGTCGACAACACTACATCACAATTTGAGCAGATTGGCCATGGCACCTCAAAAAGTGCTTTTGCACTCGATGCGACAGGTGTGGTCAAGCTTGCTCCTGTTATTGAGGACATTACAGCAACACTTTCTGTCAGAATTGGTGATGCATGGGTAGACATGCCAGAACTTGTTGTCGAGCGAAATACCGTTGGACGAATCTATGTGTATCCAAACACAACCATGGCCATGCTCCACATTGAGAGTAGCGTCCATTGGGTTGATGTCACCATCGAGAGTTCAGCCGATGGAAATACAACGAAGGATGCGCCAAGTTATCGACCAACAAACCTCGATGCATCCGATTTACCAATCCTGTATGCAGAAAACACTGTGGACTACCATGGTGAATTGACATTGGCAACGATGGATACTTCCGACCATTACTGGATTTCAGTCGATGGATGGGTTGATTCCGAACATCGTCTCCACATCGTGATCGATGGAAACAGTCCTGATTTACTCGTTGAAGTGCAAGAACTTGATCAAGAAACAATGGACGTTCTGCAAGAGTACATCTTGACCCCAGACATGTTTACCAACGACATGGATCTGTACATCTCCGTCAGCCCAGGCCTTCATTTGATTGAGTTCTACCATGCCAATGAATCCGTTCTCGAAGATCAAAACTGGAGCAACGATCTCCCCGCTTTGGAATACGACATGGGCATCACCAAAGTAACAACTGAAATCGGTGAAGAGCCGTGGTTTGCCCCTTCAGATGAAGCCAAGTTTTGGGGTTCAGCCGTTCGATGGATTCTTGGCATTGGGATGATGCTTCCTGCCATCTATCTTGTTTATTCGATGAGAAAAACTCGACGTGATGCTATACGAATCGGCGCTATGAAACAACGACTCGCCATGCTGACGAGGATCCTGAATGAGGGGAGTGAATCACCCGAAAAGACAAGAAAATCCTTGGTTCGTTCATTGGAAGCAGTCGCAACACTTCCCTGGGATTCTGCCATTGCTTCTTGGGGTGAGCCAGAACGTTCTTACTCAACAGACGGCACCTCAATTGCCGTTTGGAACCTTGATGCTCGATTGGCAAAATCCTTGGGCAACTGGCCTCTTCTCGTCGGACTCAACACACAACAAGAAACATGGGAGATTGCGGCTTTCAGATTTGATGCCCCATATGGACAAGCCCTCACTGTCGAACATGTGGAACCGCGCCTTCTGCACCAAGGAGAGGAAGTTTTTGTTGACACAGTTGCAAAAGGGACGACCGTCTTCCTCACTATCGATCTTGCAGGCGAAGCAACGCAGGTTGATGTTGAACTCAATGGACATGTTGACGGCGTTCCACGAGGAATGCGAATTCCAACTGCCTTAACTCGATTTTCCGAAGAAGAATGATCATTCGTTCGCTCTGCGTTCCGATGCATCATCGAGAATTCGTTGAACTTGATCCTCTGGATTCAAACTCGATTTCATGGATTCAAGTTGCTTTTTGTCCGATTTTGAGATTTTATCCGGAACGTGGAGTTTGAGAAGGACAACGACGTCTCCTCGTCCACTTCTTCGCATGTGAGGTAGTCCACGCTTCTTGATTTCAAGCGTATGGCCGGCAGACGAACGAGCAGGGACAACAATGTCGAGTTGCTTACCATCGATGTGGTCGATAGTAACTTTTGTTCCAAGAATCAAGTCAGGATATCCAAGTGGAAGTGACATAATCAAGTCCGAACCATTTCGTTCGAACCAAGGGTGGGTAAGAACTTCAATTTCAATAAGCAGATCTCCTTGTGACCCCTTTCCTCGTTCTGCTGGTTGGCCTTGTCCACGTAATCGAAGACGAGTTCCATGCTCTGCCCCGGGAGGTACATTGAATCGGATGGTTTTTTCTTCGATTTTGTGACCACGACCTGAACAATCGCCACATGGCGAATCGATTACAGACCCTGACCCACCACAATCTCGGCAATCTTGAATCACCTCGTTGACAAACGGTCCAATCTGTTGACGGACACGGACACGACCCTGTCCTTGGCATTGTTTGCAATTGGTTGTGTTGCCGCCCTTGGCGCCCGTACCAGAACACGTTCCACACTCTGCTGGTAAATCAAGCTCAATGGATTCTTCACTGCCAGTGATGACCGTGGCCAAATCAATACTGTGACGAACAAGGATATCCGAACCTCGCATGTCTCGACTTCGTCCGCGCCCACCTCCGAAGAAACCTGAGAAGAAGTCGCCACCAAGAAGGTCTTCAAGATTGATGTTGAAACCACCGCCTGAGAATCCACCAAACGGATTCCCTACTGGTCCATCATGGCCAAATCGATCGTAGTGGGCTCGCTTCTCGGAATCTGACAAGACAGCATATGCTTCTTGAATTTCTTTGAATTTCTCTTCCGCATCTGGCTCTTCACTTCGGTCTGGATGATAACGTCGTGCTAATCGCCTGAAAGCATTCTTGAGTTCTTTTTCTGTTGCCGACCGCTCAACATCGAGAACTTCGTAATAGTCTCGTTTGTCAGTCAGTGTCCCACCCAACTGATGCCAACAGGCGCTCCACTAAAACTTCACGTTGAAATGAAGGTCAAAGTGTTGTACCGCAGGATTGGCAATAGCGCTCCGATGGTGGGTTGTTTGCCCCGCATGAAGGACAACCCCCCGATACGGTGCCTGTGACAGGTGCAACGCTACCGCCACTCAGCATTGCTAAATCTTCAATCGATTCCTTACGCTGAACTGGAATGGTTGGTGTATCGCTAGTAGTTGTCGAAATGACGCCACCATCATCACTCATTGATGTCATCGTCAAGTCATCATTTGTTCGTGATTCTGAAAGTGAAGTCTTGATTGGTGCGATTGGACGTTGAGCAATCACGGGTGTTTCCTGAGCGTTTGCACGAAGTCTTGCTAGGCGGCGCTCTTCCCGTTCTACGGCTTTATCCTTACCAAACCACCCAAAGACTGTGTCGATGACGTTATCCATCCAACTTGACTGTCGAACCGAACCAACTGTTGAATCCACCATTTCATCCATATCCGTTCCTTCACCGCTCATTCGACGAGTTGCCTTTTGCACAAATCCTTGTTCGGTAAGCATCTGTACTTCAGAGGTCACATCCTGATCCAATTCCAATTCAGGAGCTTCTCGACCAAATGAACCAATCGTTGTATTGAGGTGTTCTTTGTTAATGTGTGTGTCTTCTTGCAAAGGGGCATCTTTCTCCCATACACCTCTTGCTTCAGCATCATAAACATGTTTCATTTTCTTCATAATTTCTGAGCGACGGTATTCGTGATCCTTGGTAACTCGCGTCCTTTTCAAAAGCAACAATCCAATAAGCAAGCCGAGGCCATACCAGACGACATTGTACAACCAGGAGAGGGAAAGAAGTTCTGCAAGCGGAGTTACAATGACATGAAGGGATCCCAGAACCAACAAAGGCAACGCAAAAAGGCCAATTGAGGATGCTTGTCGCGTTGCCATACCATCAACTCTGCCGTATTCTTCTTATGCGTTCGCCTTGATTGTGTCATCATCGGTCCTTGGAAGCACGTCCTTTGCGAAACAACCCATCAACCAAACCAATTGTGAAACCTGAATGCAAAAGAAGGAGAGAAAATGGTATGCCAAGAATATGGGCAATTCCGTACTTAGCATTGGCCAATCCTGAAACTAAGAGAACTGCACCATACATAGCAATGGGAACTAAAGCCCACGTTGAATGAACAAAAAGAAGGATGCATGTTGAAACAATTCCAAACA
>Ga0213864_10001222_pt1 | contig 11673 bp, 6 predicted proteins | sample PICome_5_FD_160078 | JGI IMG/M metagenome (GOLD analysis project Ga0213864, IMG submission 160078) | Coastal seawater microbial communities near Pivers Island, North Carolina, United States - PICO247 | ecosystem: Environmental > Aquatic > Marine > Coastal | place: USA: North Carolina | collected... | reverse complement strand
CATACCAGCCACGTAATAATCCCACGAGAGGAATCAATACATTTCAAGAAAGCGTCTTAATTTAGTACTGATTCCACACGAGTTCCCATGTAGCATACCGCTTGGTACTCAACACGTGTCTCATATGGAACTTCAATCTGTTGTTCAAATCGGGCTTGGGATCGCACTTTGGTAAGGCTTTTAATTCTGGGAGAGTTCTTCTTTGTTCATGGAAGGCCTTTCTTTACAGGTACGGTACTAAAACGATACACATACAAGTCTGTCCAAGACCGGTACAGGTACGGTACTAAAACGATACACATACAAGTCTTTCAATACCGTACCGTTCAGACATGGGGATTATTTCAAAAAGTAATTTCCCCCCGATCTTCTTTAAGACAAGATTAGTACCTTTTGTCATTATTAGCGTATGTCCCCTTGACTCTTTCAATGCCGTACCGTTCATACTCAGGGGATTATTTCAAAATGTAATTTTCCCAGCCTTCTTTTCGACAAAATTAGTACCATTTGTCACATTTAGTGAAGGTAAGTTCTTCTGATAAAGTCCCTCTAAATACCTTTATATTCTTTTAATTTATATCTAGATTATGTTTCTAACATCTTCTTGTTACTCTATATTTGTCTGTCTGTTTTAATGTCTTCCAAGTTTCATTAGGGGATAAGACCATTTTCATAATTAGCTCGTCGATCTGTTTTGAATTGTATTTTTCATTTAGCGCTTTGGCCAAAGTTGTATTCATGATATTCTTTAATGTTTCTTCAGAATATATTGCTGTAGTCTTCTCCGCGATATCTGTTATATATGTAACCCATTCTCTACATTCTAATACTGCTTTTGATGGAACGAATCCATTGATATTCTTATCAAACTTTTTCCCGAGATTCCTGACTCTGTCGGTGCTCATTCCGTCACCCATCCAGTATAAGGATGAATTTGTAGGAAACATTATGTTTTTATCTCCTATAGTTTTTGCTCTGCTTGTTGCAACATATAGTAAACCTGGGCATCTATTCTCATCTGCTTCACTTCCACAATTAACAATCAAATGGTTAATGTGGTCATCATCAGTTTGACCAGCCTCAAACCCCTGAAACTTATGTATTGTCACAGCCCACGCTGGAACGAGTGGTAAATAATGTACGGTGCAACATCCGTAACAGCATTTTCTTTCGAACACTGGAATGGGAACATGCTGAAAAGAGTAGGTTAGCCTATACTAGTAGATTAATATCAGGTCAACATTATTCTTACCGTTGGATTGTTCTTATCCCATACCGGCAATCCCATTGAAGGTATGAATTGAGGGAAATCCACAATGACGTATTCCGGGAGATGATATCCCTGCTTGTTATTCGGTCCTTCTCTTGTGTTGTAAAGTATTTCGACCACTGTACCTAATGATCCATTAAATAACCCCATCTCGGGAATGATATTAGTTTGATCTAGAGATACCTTCGCACCAACACATATATCACAATGTGGTACATATCCGATATTGCGAAAGTGTCCAAGTGCTGGAAACTCTCTTGTACTGGTGTAATGACAGTCTATTCTTGCGATAGGTATATTCTTCTCTTTTGACATTTGACGTAATTTTTCATTATTAATCAATATCCTGTCATCATTTTTATAGCATAGGTACATCACATTGCCTTTCTCTTCAAGTTTTTTAATGAAATCCACGGGGTAATTTGATACATGTAAGTTTGCCAAACGTGTTACATCTTCTTCAGTGGGGTTGGCCTCGCGTAATCTCGTTAGTAAACTTAGAAAGTCCTTGTCTCCTGAACTCACTCTTTTGTTTTCAGTTAACATAAATACAGAGTCAACCAGATTATGTACCACTAAGTAATCTCCATGACTTCTTCTCAACTGGTAATTTTTCTCAGTTGTTGATGACCTGATTTCACTTTGTTGGGAAGATCGCTGGAAAGCATCTATAGCTCCACCTCCGTTCACTCTCATAGGTTTAAGCTGATAATCATCACCAAATACAATAATGACTGGTATACCTCCCCAATATTGGTCACTATTGTGGCCGCCAAATGCTGTAACTCTCAAAATCAATTCAACTCTTGAAGCTATTTCGGTCGCCAACATGCTTCGTTCGTCTAATATGAAGACAAGGATTCTTTTTAATTCTTTACGTAATGTCTCTTTCTGTTCTTCTGTCAATTTATTCCGCTGATTGTCTATACTCATCTTGAGAAATCTATGTAAAGTACAACCTCCAACATTAAACGCAGCTCCTCCAGAAGGTGCTGTAGTACCAACTGTATCATTGCATTGTGTTAAATGTTGGAGAATCGTTGTTATTGTATTGATGACGAAGGATTTTCCGGTACCGGCTGATCCCATAACAGTGGCTCGTAATGGTTTATATGCTGGGTCATTCGTCAGAAACTTAATCACAGTATCAACTGCTGCCAAAACTATTCTACGTTGACCTTCATTGGTATCTTGGACAGTGTATGCCTTACCATCTTTCCTCATTGGTGTTCTTAACATTTCTGGAGAAGTGACTGGCACCTTGATTTTTTCATAATACTCGTCGCGCGTATTGAAAACATAATTCTTGGGTAGAACACTTTTAATGACATTGCGATTTATAGTGGAATTTGTTTCACTCCAGTCATGTCCAATTCCAATATTCACCTTGTACCCACCCAGCATATCTCCTTCATTAACACCTTTCTTGTCTGTCATTTTTGAACAATTCTCATGAGCCAAGTGCTGATCTTTATCTTCTTCATCCATCATATCAATATCTGGATCACTTGTCTTAGCTTCTTGTGCTAACACTTCGACACGGGTTTGCTCTGCTTGACTCACAGCCATGTGATATTGTGTCACGACACAACTTGGGACACTTTTATCATCAATCATTCGAAGAAAAGTCCGTATAGTCAAATCTTTGTCAGCTAATATATCATTCAAAGAAATCCCCCTACCCCAGGGCTTATGTAAAAAAAGGATTGCTCTTGCATAATTATAATCGACTGGGTAACATGGTTTAAATTTCAAACCTGAGCCAATAAGGATCCTTTTCTTTTTGGTAGTATCATCGAGGTCTTCACAAAATACCTGATAGAAGAATTGTTGTAACGATAAAGTGGCATGGGCTGATCCACGTTGGATATATTGAGTCACCAAGTCTACTTTTCTTTCTATCTCTCTCTCATTGGCAGATTGTAGCTTTTGACATCGAGCTAAGCTAACATAAGTGAATAAATCTGATGAAATGACCAATTCATAATCCATAATCTCATGTACAGCTTCTTGTAAAGGAATTAATCTCGATCCAATTAACTTATGTAGTGCTTTCTTTGCCAAATGTTTAGTACCATTTTCCAGGTCAGAATGGCTAGACCTGTAGGAGAGATTTCAAAATGACACCAGATAGATTAGGGGAAAATTACAATTTGAAATAATCCCCTAAGGTTTCGACATGGAACTTACCAATAAATCAGATCTTGAATCATCTGATTCTCTTCTTTCAGAGTTTTATTCTTTTTGACGGTGTATCCAGCAATGTAACATATGATTGCGTCAATCTCTCTCATATTTGGAAACATAGGATTTGTATCGAACAACAAGCATTTAACATCAATGTTTGCGCGCCAAATTCTTAACAAATCAATTGAATGTTGAACCAATCTTTTTGAATGAGATCTCTTCATGTGTAAATGCTTTACGCCCTTGGTATCAACATGCAAAATGCTCGTTGAGATTTGAGGCATTCCAGGGGTATCACCCTTCCCTCGCTCGGTCTCTTTTCCGAAACCCTTATTACATTCTCTTGGAGCAGTCTTACTTTTGGATTTGAGGCAGTAATCATTACAAATGTGACACATACAATCCTCAGCAAGAATAATCCCGTCATCGATTTCTTCGGAGTCTGGAACCTCACTGAAGCGTTTTTTCAAAGGTGATGTATTTGGATCTGGGCCTTTCTTCATATCATTATAGAGTTTCAAATCGGCGGTGTATCTGAATGTTCTCTGCATGTAAGATGAAACAGCATTACCTTTCTGTTCAGGTGTCTTTGCGTTGTGATATTCTTTCAGGTATGCGTGGTCATTAGAGATACCAAGAATGTGTAAGTGTATTTGTCCACGACCAGGAGCGAATTCAACCCGACTCCAATAATGTACTATACCAAAAGCAGGTCCTAGAACATTCTCTATAAAGTTTTTGGCCCTCTTGATAAAGAATTCATTGACATATACTGAAAATCGTTTCACAGATTTTCGCATGGCTGCTGTATCTCCGTCTTCCAGTAACTTAGCTTGAGGTTCATTCTTAGCCTTCCGTTCAAGAGTTATCATCAATCTACGAAGGTCTGGCCACCAGTTTTCTGCACAGGACAAAGTAATGAAGAATGTAGGAGGACCATCTCCGTTACTAACATGATGATTAATCCATTGTTCTAATTCTTTTCCTTTTTGTCTCCAATAGCCATCTGAACCTCTAATTTGTCCTGAGTGATGTTGGAGCATGCGAATAAAAGTATCATTACCATTTCTTATTTGTTCTTTTAATTCTTCCAACGTTGGTGGTCTGTGATGAAAATAATTCTTGCTGTTGAAGAAAAAATTCCCTTGGGAATTGTTAATTTCACGCACTTTTTTGTTGTATGTATATAACGTAAACAATTGATCATTTATAAATCGTCCATCATAATAACGAATACATTGTTTAGCCCAATGTTTCATTGGAATCTTTCCTCTTGTACTATTCCAAACATCTCCTTCACCACCAGGAAATAACCATGGGAAGGTGTTTGCCATTATTTGTCGTGATTCATCATATTCACTGTTAGTAAAACGAAAAAAAGCAAAATGTGAGAAATTATGAAAAATAGGTTAGGGGATTATTACAAATTGGAATTATCCCCTAACTCACGATACGGGATCCTCAGTGTTTATGGACGGGAAAGTCAAACAGTCCCCAAGTTGAGATGTACTAATTTTTGCTTCGATTAGATCCAGTAACTTAGAATTGCACTCAGGGGATAAGTTGACATCTTCAGATATATCAGTTTGTATAATGGATGCTTTCAGATCATCAGTATCATTTTCATCCACTGTATGAGCAATACTAACAAATTCTTCGACTTCACTACATTTGTCGGCAATCTTTGATGAAATATTGATTGTATTACCCAAAGGTGTTATATTCATTGATTTCTTTGTGCCCATCCAATTTAAATTTGATTCTCTTATTTCAATATGAGAATAGCCAGTATGGTGTATTTTTAACCACTTCAGTGCATGGAGAACATTGTCTTTACGCACCTTCAATTGTTGTGGGAATGACTCAATGTTATTAGCATTGCTCAAAAAGCGTATGAAGGTAACCACTGATTTGTGTTGACGTGGTAAAACATCACAAACTTCGCTGATATCCTGAGGAAAAGCAACACAATGACCTCTTAAGCCATAGACACCATTTCGAATGTGATGAGAGGGTATGAATGGTTGATATCTTCTAATCAGTAATTTTTCTGCCATTGTAAGATTTGAAAGAACTGATGGTATATCATATCGAACTATGGGCTTTCCAGTTGCATCAAATATTAGTTGTCCTGACTCATTACGCTCGTACCAGACTGGGTGAGATTTACTATCAATATAATAATTTGGGTTGCCTTGAACCTTATCGTTTGATTTACAGCCTTTACATACTACTGAATCGACTGATGAAGAATTGTATTCAACAACAATTAATAAATTCGACAGACAATGAGGGCATGTCGAAATTGTTAAGCATCGATTGTTATATTCAAATTCGAAAGCCTTTTCACGAATTAAAAGCTCCCTGGTAGTGAACTGTTTTGATGCCTTGTTTGGAGAATTAAAATAATTCACGGTAGACTGGATATTCAATGAAATGCGGTCTTTTTGTCTCATACGGGACAACATTACATTCAAAGATGCACGTTTAGACTTGAACTCAGTGAAATTCTCACATTCGGTAATACCAGATTCATAAAATCGTGATGTCAGTCCAAAATTGACACATTGTCTGTATAATCTGTTGATCGCCTTGTGGGTTGTTTTTCGATCATCATTTGTTATGTTTTCCCATGTTATGTTTGAAGCGTGGATATTGTCTAGCGGAGACAGTGTAATAGATTTATTATTCTGACGCTGGGACAATTGTACTTCAAGACAGGTTTGACCAATGAGATTCTTTATACGATTCTTCTTTCTTTTATTTGAACTTTGACCAAGAGGCAGTGACTCAGTACCTAATAGGTTAGTTGGAATGAAATTAAAATCATCATATGATAACCATGAAGGATATGGATTTGTCACTAGATCACCCGTTGAATGAATTCGAAATTTCGATACCCGAATCAAATGAAGGCAACGATCGATTTGATCGTGATTACTGAGTATCAGTTTGTAACCAATTTCCGAGTCTATCCATATGATTTGATTAATGATGGCACTCTTGATATAATCATCATACATAGTGGTATCAGCTAACACTGGTTTGTACTCGATCTCATAACCAGTCATAATAGATTTCGATAGAAGATCGATATCTGAATAGAGTTCGGGAGTAAATGGTGGAATCTCTGAAGTACTACCACTTGTTTTGTCACTAATACTGTTCGTGTTATCTTTTGAAGAAGTGAATCCTGAATCTTTTGCCGTGTATGAAGTGTCCTCTCTCATCTTATCGTCAGATGGAGTACTTTCAGATGTATTATCCAATGATTGACTGTCAGAATGTAATATGTTGGTTTCATATAACTCAACAAGAGATGTCATATTAGTCACAACCCTGGATCGAACCCTGTTTTTAAACATTTCTCCCAATCTACAAACAAGTAGATATAAATTCATTCGCATAGCATATAATTCTTCAGGGTTCAGTGACGATGATATAGATGTTGTAATGATATTGTTCCAAGTGTCGTGCATATCGTTGGCGTTGAATGGGATATTAGATAGGTTTAAGACTTGATTGATTAGCCATAGCATATAGATACCCGAGTCAGTAAATGTGCAATATTTTGGTAGCATGGGCATAATTAAAGGAGCAGAACGATCATTAAATTTCAATGTTTTCGTAGTTCCATCACCAACTTCATTGTTCCAAACATGACTCAACCATTTATGTAATTTACTCGTTATTTTCATAACTACTGTCTTTCGAGTACTATCTGATGGATCTATATAGACCAAGAAAGTCTTAGATTCACCACTTGGAATTCCATGATGGCGTTGTGCGATTGCTCCTGGATTGATGATTACAAAAAAAGACCAGGGTTTGCTGGATGTAGACTGATGAGGAAGTATAATCATTTTCTTGTCCATAATCGAAATCTTCAACTTCAATGTACTTTCTTTGATTAAATCGATTGAATTTAATAATAATAATTGACTTAAGAATGTCTTTCTGAAGAAGATGATATTTGATTTTCCAGCTATGAACCAGCTCAACGTCAAATTAACAATACTATCATTCAAGTTCCCACCAGGTAAAATACTATGAAGTGTTGATTGATTAATAATAATGTGATCATTTCCAATTATATTCATGATACTTTCATCAGAGAAGTTATTCTCATTAGATCTGTCTAAACCATTGGATAATGACTTCCCTGCCGTATAAATATCATCGGTTTCACCTTTGAATGGAAATGTAACAATATGTCTGTCATCAGTTGGAGATGATATGTCTGTGTCTCTGCGAATGAATAAGTCAACTGAACCCGATGAGTTTCCAATGTCATTGTAGAATTTATTCCAACTTTCAAACAATAACATGTATTCTGAAGAATATCTTCCTGTAATAAGTTCGTTCTGCTCAATAATGTCGGTTATGGCGTCATCAGACTTAATGAAAGATCCAGTACTATGACGCGGTACACAATCGTATACGTATTTATAGAAAATCATCTTGATGACTGGAGTAGAACATGCTGAATTGGACTCACTACGTTGGGTTAATGATAAAGAGTATCTCCAATATCGTTTAGTTGTAAAGGATGAGGCCTTCCTGGATGAGGTTGTCATAGGAATGAGATTGTCTGGATGAATACTGACTGTAGAGTCAATGCAGTTTGCTGTAATGTTTGATAATATAGCTACTTCATACTTGAATGAATTTTTATTGTAACGAACAATGGAACCTTTAGCACCAGAATAGGCTTCATTGTCTGACAATACAACACGAGACGACCCTTTCCGCAACACTTTGTTATAAATAGTCTGTGAAGCAGAAATAATTGATTGGTGAATAGACAACCGTTTCATGTGTGCTAGCCTTGAATTCATAGGTAAATTGATTAAATTGAGATGAGTTACGATGTGTTCATTGGAACAGGCACAGATGGATAGAAACCAAATGAGATTGTTCATCTCTATGGTTTCATGACTTATGCAATCATCCCAATACTGTGTTAGTGCTGTAGCAATAAATGTAGTGAGAGAGAGACAACATCATTACCATAATGGAATATAGACAATATCAAGCTAAAGAATGATAAAATACAATCGCTCTTACCAGAAGGGTCCTTCCAGATAGATAGCTTCTCATATTCAATTGAATCGAACTTAAAAGAGAGATACACACATTTGTTTATTAGCTCGGTGTCTGTAACTAGTAGCTTTTTAACATCTTCTTTGCCCATATCCTCCATATCACCATCCAAGTAGACAACTCTATAAGTATTGGTAGAACTGTTGAACTTAACCACCTTACCAAGGAATAGAAGTTTACCCCATTTTTTTTGGATGTATAGCCAATCATTAAAATTACCTTCTAACCTAAAAAATTGCGAATTTGCAAAATAAAAGTTAGGGGAAAATTACAAATTGAAATTTTCCCCCAGATTTTTTTTAAAAAATTGGCGAAAATACGAAAATTAGAGAAGTGTGCGAGAAAGAGCTTAACGGTACAAGAAACAATAATAATATAAAATCATCACGGGAATAAGCCCATTTTGAATAATCCCCGTATTATTAGCAATAAACAATCCCATGATGACAAAAAGAATGATCTTCAGCAAGGAGTAACATAAACAGTAGTTTTCTAACATACTTACCAATTGTTCTGAAATGATGTGTTTCCAGGAGATAAAATGCATTTCTTTTTAGATGGACCTTGATCAGTATTACTGGTACCAGTGACAAGATGGGAATCATCCTGAGTGTTATGGAAGGCACGTTTAGACGTTGATGATGAAAATGTATTGTTGCAATCAGAAGATGACAGCATTTTATGGTGGAATTGTTACCAAAAATGTAATTATAGAGTTAGTAACAAGAGTGATGGATGGTTCTAATAATACTGATCTAACGTGGAATATAACAATGGTTCAATAGTACTCCACAATAATAATAATCGAAGAATTTGAATTGTATATGATAAACTGAAAGACGGTAGTAGTATTATGCACGGAGAATGGGAAAATGAGCTAAGAATAGGTGGAAGTGTGTATGAATTGAGTGTTATAATGTAGTTGAAAAAATTATGGACTAAGATGAATAGAGATGTTTGAAACTGCCTATAAAGGAATGTGGAACTGCGTGTTCATTGGCAGTTCTAATGTCATCGCTTCTGATAATATGTGATGATGGCAATTAAGAAATAGGCAGGGATGTAAGATTGCTGGGTTCAAAAGAAGGATAACAATTGGCGGATGATTGAAAGCATTGGCAGTTCTAATGTCATCACTTCTGATAATATGTGATGATGGCAATTAAGAAGTAGGCAGGGATGTAATAATGTTCTATTCGATATACCTACTACAGAATGGCTGATGATTGTACGCGTTCAGGAATGGTAAGAAATAATAAAGGCAATAAAAATTAGATATTTTACCATATCACATATATTAGCCAGATGATATGAAATTGGTCTGATGGCAACTTTAATTGCCACTATTCTATGGAGGCGGTTTTGGGTGAATACTAATTATAACTGCCCCAGGTACAAGAACAAACAACTCAGCCCCTTATGTAAGTAAAATAGAATGAGTAACAAGATTTAAATATTGCCCGATACAACACAATACTATTCCCAAGAAGCAGAATCATCTGCGCTTGTAGAACTGTCTAACTTAAGAATAAAAAACAGCCATCAACTACCATAAATATATATATTGTATAGGCGGTTCAAGATGTAACGCCATTTTATAACAGCCATCAATTGGTGGAGTCAAGCACATTGTGTGCGACATTATACAAAGGTTGTAGACTACAAATTCAAATGATACCACAACGTGGATCAGAACATATACACAACTACAACTATATCGTTTTCACGCTATTAAAACAATAATGATGATAAAAGATATTATTCTTGGAAGCGCCTCTAGATGTGGGAAAGAAGATGGGATTTGGGTTGGTATTCTTCAATTGGGTAAAAGATACATGATTCAGTTCAACGATAGACAAGAATGTGATATGTATAAACAAGATTATGCGTATTTACGCAAACAATTAAAAGTGTTAAAGGCACAAATAGATGAGAGTAAAGATGAATCGGATACTGTTAAACAACACATTGGATATATTAATCTCTGTATGAGTTTTGTACAGACTTGGGGGGATGACATGGTACCCCTAGATATACAGGAAGCAATGAATAATTGTGAACTTTATGTGCAATTAGAATTGACAGAGTGGCCGCCTAGCTTAGAATTCCCGATGTATTAATATATGAAGAATATGGAATGAGATGCAATGTTATAGGAGGGAATATTAAAATGTGGTTTCAGTGGGATAGTACAGATGTAAATTAAAAATTGATATATATCACACGTTTCGTGTAATGATACCGAGAGAGTTTAACATATCTAACTGAGGAACAAACTTAAATAGATTCGGTAAACACTAATAACGTTTATCTTCCTATATCAGATTCTACCTAATACCTCTCCATCGTTACAAAATATTAATACGCATTGTATTATAGATCAGCGACATTGAGACTACATTTTATTGTGAGTGTACATGGATTGATCCCCGACTTTTGGTAATTTCTAGTAGGATAATTGTATTGGGAGAAGGTGATGAGGAGTGTAGAAAAATATATGGAGCCGTTGTTGTACTTGTATGTGCTTCGACGATTGTAATATTAGGCGAAGTGAACTGATTATGGATGTTCTGTGGTGATACATTGTCGTTCACGGAATGGTGAGGCATGACTTTATGAAAAGGAGAGATTATTGTAACGGTGGTAGAGGTGACAAAGGAGAATGATTAACGTGAACTGCCACGAAAATTGCATATCTAAGAAGTGTCCTAAAAGTAGGAGTCAAGCCAACTGCCGAAATAGTAAAATTTAATATGACGTAGGGGACTTGATAAAATCAGTGTGTCAACTAGATAAATTGATATGATACCCTCTAGTAAAGGTTTCATGTGCTTAGATAGATGGCGTTAAGGGGGTATACATTAAAGTGGGATAATTACAATTTGAGAATTCCCCTTAAGTGGTATATGTTGAAAATGGATGATTGTAAGAGAACTTCTGAGAATTTCTTTGCGAAGCAATACCTATAGCTCACAGGGTAAACCTTTTCTATCCTCAATTTACGTAGATGAATACTGTCAGTATCGCGCCCCGAGGGCCAGCAAAGTGTCATCAAGTCTCATTTCTATACATTTCACTTTGCTATTTTAGTGATATGAATGCTGTGGAGGGTG
>Ga0213864_10001221_pt1 | contig 11676 bp, 5 predicted proteins | sample PICome_5_FD_160078 | JGI IMG/M metagenome (GOLD analysis project Ga0213864, IMG submission 160078) | Coastal seawater microbial communities near Pivers Island, North Carolina, United States - PICO247 | ecosystem: Environmental > Aquatic > Marine > Coastal | place: USA: North Carolina | collected... | reverse complement strand
TCCTTGTCTTCGGGCTTCATTTTACCATGTACAACACTTACCTGGTATGTTGGTCTTGGAAATTCCCTTAAAATACTATCGTATCCATCCATCAAATCTTTATAATCTAAGGTTTCTGACTCTTCTATTAATGGATAAACAATATAAACCTGTCTTCCTCTAGCAATTTCTTCTTTAAGAAACTGATAGACTCCTAATCGGTTGTTATCAGTTCGAAGAACGGTTTTTACATCTTTACGGCCTGGAGGTAATTCGTCAATTACAGAAACATCAATATCTCCATAAAGCGTCATGGCCAGCGTTCGCGGAATTGGAGTTGCTGTCATTACGAGTATGTGTGGCGGATTCCCATCTGTTAGATGTCGATTTTTATGCCATAACTTTGCACGTTGCTTCACTCCGAACCGATGTTGTTCATCGATAATGGCTAAGCCCAGTTTATTGTATTTCACTACATCCTCGAGTAAGGCATGTGTTCCAATCAATATTTTTAATTGCCCATTTTCAAGATTGGTATGGATTTCTTTTCTGCGTTTTGTTTTGGTTGATCCGGTTAAAAGGGCGATTGGCACATTCATTTCGGATAACAATTCAGATAAAGACTCAAAATGTTGTGTCGCCAAAATTTCTGTAGGAGCCATTAATGTCGCCTGATACCCGTTATCGAGCGCTAATAGCATTGCTAATAATGCAACAATGGTCTTTCCAGACCCCACATCACCTTGAAGCAGTCGGTTCATATGAGCTCCGTTTCCTACGTCTTTGCGAATCTCTTTTAAAACCCTTTTCTGCGCATTGGTTAAATCGAAAGGAAGTTGATTGCGATAAAAGTCATTGAATAGTACACCTACCTTTTCGAATCGATATCCTCTTAACTTCTCCTTATTAATTAAGTTCTTTTTAATCAGTTGCAGCTGTAAAAAGAAAAGCTCTTCAAACTTCAATCGTTCTTGAGCCTGAGCTAATTGCTGCTGATTCTTCGGAAAATGAATTCCGAATAAAGCTTCCTTTTTGGATATAAATTGATTTTCCTTTAGAATACCAGAGGATAAAGTTTCACGAAATGGAATATTTCGAATTTCTTGAAAAAGGGTTTCTATATAGCCTCTAAATATTTTATTTGATATGCCTGCATTGGTTAGCTTTTCTGTGGAATTATACACCGGCTGCATGGAGCTTTGTAATTTCTTTTTGTATTCGCTCAGCAATTCCATTTCCGGATGTGGAATGCTAAAAGAACCATTAAAGTGATTCAGTTTTCCGAAAACCACATAAGGTTGATTGATTTTGATGTACTTCTGAATCCATTTCTGACCACGGAACCATACCAATTCCATTGTTCCCGTATTATCTTGAAAGGTCGCAACTAATCTGCTCCCTCGTTTTTGATTGACTGTTTTTAGTTGGGTAATTCTTCCAACAATTTGAACCTCCGCATTGGTGGGTAGTAAATCCGAAATTTTATAAAACTTGGTTTTATCAATATATCGGAATGGAAATGCAAATAGTAAATCATTGCATGTTTTAATGCCAAGTTCCTCATATAGTAAAGCAGCTTTTTGTAAGCTGATCCCTTTAATATAAGTAACTGGATGTTGAAGATTCATAATTAAGAATTGACAAACGAAAATAAAAATAAGAATTCAGAAAATAAATTTGAATTCGACTTTCATTGTGCACCTAATATTAAATGTATCTTTGCACTCCTTAATAGATATATGAGACTACATCGTAATTTAGTTTTTCCGGTTATTGACAGTATTTACGATATTTTCAATGACGGAATCTACGCAGATAAAGCGGTAGAGAAAGCTTTAAAAAGAGATAAGCGCTGGGGTGCACGCGATCGTAAATTTGTGGCAGAAACCATTTATGAGTTGGTACGTTGGATGCGTCTGTATGCAGAAATCGCTCAAGTTAAGCCCCCATTTTCTCGCGAAAAGATTTGGCGCATATTTGCGGTATGGTGTGTATTGAAAGGTATTCAACTTCCCGATTGGAATCAATTAAAGGACGTTCCGAAAAGACGTATTAAAGGTCGATTTGATGAACTTACCAAAACGAGAAAATTTCGTGAATCTATTCCAGACTGGATTGATAAACTCGGTATTTCAGAACTTGGAGAGACCATCTGGACCAAAGAAATCAAAGCTCAGAATCAGCAAGCAGATGTTATCCTTCGGGTAAATACTTTAAAAATTGGTAAAGAGCGTTTGCAAAAAATATTAGCTACAGATGATATTCAAACACAACCTGTTAAAGGTTATCCCTCTGCCCTTCTTCTAGTTGAAAGAGCTAATGTCTTCAAAACCGAAGCATTTAAAAAAGGATTTTTTGAAGTACAAGACGGATCCTCACAATTAGTTGCTCCTTATTTAGAGGTTGAACCAGGAATGCGAGTAGTCGATGCCTGTGCCGGTGCTGGAGGGAAATCATTGCACATCGCTTCTTTAATGGAAAACAAAGGGCAAATCATTGCTATGGACATTTATGAAAGTAAATTGAAAAAGCTAAAAATACGAGCAAAACGCAACGGTGTTCATAATATCGAAACCAGGGTAATTGAATCCACAAAAGCGTATAAAAAATTGTTACAGAAGGCCGATAGAGTTTTAATCGATGCTCCGTGTTCAGGTCTTGGTGTTTTAAAAAGAAATCCGGATGCCAAATGGAAATTGGAACCCGAATTCATTGAAAACATAAAGCAGGTGCAACAGGAGGTACTTCAGAATTATTCCAAAATGGTTAAACCTGGAGGGAAATTGGTGTATGCAACCTGCTCAGTCTTACCATCAGAAAACAGACAACAAGTGGATTTCTTTTTGAATTCTGAATTAGGTACGGATTTCCAATTGGTCAAAGATCAATCTATTTTGGCGCACCAATCTGGTTTTGATGGTTTTTACATGGCTCAATTACAGCGTAAATAAGCGTTGTTAAAAACCTCGTGAATAACCTTCCTAAATTGGGTTATCTTCCCCCTGTATAATTGTAAAAAAGACTTAAATTTGTCCTTTAAATTTTAACCTAGGGGAAGCATGATTCACTTCTTTGGAAATGTCGATTCAAAAGTTTTTGCTTTACAGACTTCAGACGAACTTTCAACCGAAACTATTTCAAAATTAACTTGGTTATTTGGCAATGCACCAAAAATAAACACGGCGTCTCTTGACGCCTTTTTTGTTGGACCTAGAGCAGCCATGATAACCCCTTGGAGTACCAATGCCGTTGAGATCACCCAAAACATGGGAATTGAAGGAATAATCCGTATTGAAGAATTTAAATCAGTTGATTCAGATTTTTCAGATTATGATCCCATGATTCTTCAAAAATTCGAAGGTTTACACCAAGAAACGTTCAAAATTAATATACAACCAGATCCAATTTTTGAAATTGACGATATTGCGGGTTACAATCTGAAAGAGGGCTTAGCGCTCAGTGAAGACGAAGTCGCGTATCTCAATGAGTTATCAAATAGGATTGGAAGGAAACTAACAGACTCTGAAGTTTTTGGATTCTCTCAAGTAAATTCTGAACATTGTCGGCATAAAATCTTTAATGGAACTTTTGTGATTGATGGAGAAGAAAAACCCACTTCTCTATTTAAAATGATCAAAGAAACTTCTAAACAACATCCGAATGACATTGTTTCAGCCTACAAGGACAATGTTGCCTTTATAAAAGGTCCTAAAGTGGAGCAATTTGCACCTAAAAGAGCTGATGTACCTGATTTTTATGAAACGAAAGAATTTAATTCTGTAATCTCATTAAAAGCTGAAACACACAACTTCCCTACTACGGTTGAACCTTTTAATGGGGCTGCAACGGGTTCTGGGGGTGAAATTAGAGATCGTTTGGCAGGAGGAAAAGGATCAATTCCATTAGCAGGAACTGCGGTTTACATGACTTCTTATTCTCGTCTGGAAAAGAACCGGCCTTGGGAAAACTTAGAAGAAAGAAGTTGGTTATACCAAACTCCAATGGACATCTTAATTAAGGCTTCCAATGGTGCTTCTGATTTCGGAAATAAATTCGGGCAACCCTTAATTTCGGGTTCTGTTTTGACATTTGAACACGAAGAAGACGCCCGTAAACTCGGATTTGACAAGGTTATAATGCTTGCGGGTGGAATCGGATATGGTAAGGAAATTCAAGCTCAAAAGGAAACCCCAAAAACAGGGGATAAGGTGGTAATTCTCGGTGGAGATAATTACCGAATCGGTATGGGCGGTGCTGCAGTTTCATCTGCAGATACTGGAGAATTTGAATCGGGAATCGAATTGAATGCCGTTCAACGTTCAAATCCTGAGATGCAAAAACGGGCTGCCAATGCCATTCGTGGAATGGTGGAGAATGATGAAAATTTTATTGTTTCCATTCATGACCATGGCGCAGGTGGACATCTGAATTGCCTTTCAGAATTGGTAGAGGAAACGGGAGGAAAAATTGATTTGGATAAACTACCCATTGGAGATCCAACACTTTCAAACAAAGAAATTATTGGAAATGAATCTCAGGAACGAATGGGATTGATTATCGCTGAAGAACATATCGATGTCCTTCAAAAAATTGCAGATCGGGAGCGCTCACCAATGTACAAGGTAGGTACTGTAACCGGTGATGATCGTTTCACATTTGAATCTTCCTCAAATGGAAACAAACCTATGGATTTGGAACTAAGTGATATGTTTGGTTCTTCGCCTAAGACCATCATGAACGATGTTACGGTAGACAGAAATTATGAACCAGTCACCTTTGATTGGCAGTTAATGGAAACCTATTTAGCACAAGTTCTTCAATTGGAAGCCGTTGCTTGCAAAGATTGGCTAACCAATAAAGTAGATCGATGCGTTGGAGGAAAAGTAGCGAAGCAACAATGCGTTGGTCAGCTACAACTTCCATTGAATAATCTTGGAGCTATGGCTCTTGATTTTAAAGGAAAAGAGGGTATTGCTACCGCTATTGGTCACTCTCCTATTTCAGGATTGATTGATCCTGTAGCAGGAAGTAAAAATTCAATTGCAGAGGCATTGACCAATATCGTTTGGGCGCCATTAAAAGATGGATTAAGTTCAGTTTCCTTATCGGCCAATTGGATGTGGCCTTGTAAAAACGAAGGGGAAGATGCTCGATTATATGAAGCCGTAAAAGCCGTTTCAGAATTCTCGATTGCATTAGGTATCAATGTTCCAACAGGGAAAGATTCACTTTCTATGAAGCAGAAATATCCAAATGAGGACGTAATTTCACCAGGTACTGTGATTATTTCTGCCGCAGCGAATTGTAATGATATTACGAAAATTGTAGAACCTGTGTTCCAAAAAGACGGGGGATCAATTTACTACATCAACATCTCGCAAGACGAGTTCAAATTGGGCGGAAGTTCATTTGGACAAATTGTCAATAAAATTGGAAATGAAACACCTACAGTCAAAAGTGCTGCCTACGTTACCAATGTATTTAATACCTTACAAGGTTTCATTGTTGATGAGCAGATTGTAGCTGGGCATGATGTGGCTTCTGGTGGATTGATTACAACACTTTTGGAATTATGTTTTGCAAATATCGAAACAGGAGCGGATCTAGACCTTACCGACTTGGGTGAAGAAGATTGCATTAAAATGCTCTTTGCCGAAAATGCTGCGGTTGTTATCCAGGCAACTGATGACTCGATTGAATCTACATTTAAAGAAAACGGAATCAATGCCATTAAGATTGGAACCGTAAATGAAGGAGACCGATTGAATATCAAAAATCATACAATGAATTACTCATTGTCGGTATCTGAATATAGAGATACATGGTATAAGACTTCTTACCTGCTGGATCAGCAGCAGACAGCTGGAAATCTTCCTTTAGAGCGGTATCAAAATTATAAGAATCAGCCTTTACACTATGTTTTTCCAGAACATTTCACAGGCAAATTGGAAAAAACTACCGATTTGTCAGGTGAAGCACAGTCAAGACCTCGACCCAAAGCTGCCATCATTAGGGAAAAAGGTTCAAACTCAGAGCGCGAAATGGCCAATGCCATGTACTTAGCGGGATTCGATGTAAAAGACGTACACATGACTGATTTGATTACAGGGAGAGAAACGTTAGAGGACATTCAGTTTATCGGAGCTGTTGGTGGATTCTCAAATTCTGATGTTTTAGGTTCTGCCAAAGGATGGGCAGGTGCATTTATGTATAATGAAAAAGCACGAAAAGCACTTCGGAATTTCTTTGATAGAGAAGATACCTTAAGCATTGGTATTTGTAATGGTTGTCAATTGTGGATGGAACTGGATTTAATCAATCCTGATCATGAAATTCATGGCAGGATGACCTACAATGATTCCAAAAAACACGAAAGCGCCTTTACATCCGTTGAAATTCAGGAAAATAATTCGGTAATGCTTTCAAGTTTCGCTGGTAGTACCTTAGGGGTTTGGATTTCTCATGGAGAAGGAAAATTTAATTTACCTTATGCAGAAGAAAACTATGACATTGTTGCCAAGTATTCTTATCAAGGATATCCACATAATCCGAATGGATCCGATTTCAATACAGCTATGATGTGTGATGCAACAGGAAGACACTTGGTTACCATGCCACATATTGAAAGATCTACTTTTCAATGGAATTGGCCGTACTATCCAAAGGGAAGAAAAGATGAAGTATCTCCTTGGTTAGAGGCCTTTGTAAACGCCAGAAAATGGATTGAAAAGAACAGTTAATTTTTTTCTTTCCAAACCAAAAGTGTCACAGGTCGAATTTCTAAAAGTCTTTTAATAAACAAATTCAATTAGTATCATGAGAAAAATAGTACTTCTAGTAATGACACTCGCTTTTTTAAATGTTACTGCACAAAAAACGGTGTCGGCTTCTGATATCATGGATGAGATTAAAAAAGGTAAGGACATTTCTTATAAAAACGTAACCATCGATGGGATAGTAGACTTCACTTATATGGATGAAGCCCTGGAAAAGCTCCCGGAAAAGAGAAAAAGAAGTTGGTGGGGAAATAATAACTACTCAAACAAAGCTGAAAAACTAATCGATGTAAAATTATCCTTTGAAAACTGCACATTTAAGGAGGATGTTTTAGCCTATATCCCAGATGAGGATTCAGAATACACATTCACAGCTAGTTTTGAAAAAGAAGCCATTTTCAAAAATTGTAAGTTCGAAGGAAAGGCCATGTTTAAGTATTCAACCTTTGAAAAAAACAGTGATTTTTCAGGATCAGAATTTCAAGAAGACAGCACTTTTAAATATGCTAAATTCGATAGAACTGTTAGTTTTGAAGACACAAAATTCGACGAGATAGCCACCTTTAAATATGCAAAATTCGATAATAAAGTAAGTTTTGCAAATTCGGTATTCAAAGATTCAGCAGTATTTAAATACACCAACTTTAACAATGGTGTTTCTTTTGAAAACACAAACTTTGAAGAAGACTTGAATATCAAATACATGAAAGTAAATGGTGAATTTAATATCTCAAAAATGAAGGTAGCCTACTCCATCGATTCTAAATACACTAAGATTAACGGGAAAGGTTTTAACTAATACCTTTTAGATAGAGACTAAAACTCAAATCATTTCTGTAGAAGGCTGAAGTAATTTTCAGCCTTTTTTATTTTTTAGTACTTTGTAATGCCAAACAACTAAACAAACTACATGGAAATTAAACGGATTTTTGATTTTGCATATTATCAACTGCAAAACGCACCTCAAGAAAATTGCTTTAATTACAAAAAGAATAACGAATGGGTTTCGATTAGTACCCAAGAATATATCGATACTGCCAATAAAGTAAGTGCTTCCTTACTCAAATTGGGAATTCAGCCCGATGATAAAATTGCAGTCATTACGACAAATAATCATCCGCATTGGCATGTTTTAGATATCGGTGTAACACAGATTGGAGCGCAGAACGTTCCTTTATATTCCACATTATCAGAAAAAGACTATGTGTATATTTTAGCGCATTCCGATTCAAAATATTGTTTTGTTTCTGATGAAGAATTATATAAAAAAGTAAAATCAGTTCAAAAACAGACTGGATTAAAAGGTGTTTTTTATTTAATAGAAAATGAGACTGAAGATAGTTGGAATCAATTTTTGAATATTGGTACTTCAGCAGATTTTAGTACTGTTATTGAAGAAAGAAAAAACGCAGTTCGTGATACGGATCTAGCAACTATCATCTACACCAGTGGAACCACAGGGACTCCGAAGGGTGTCATGCTATCTCACCGAAATATTGTCTTCTCATCATTAGCAACGGCGAAGGCATTGGATTTAAATGATGATGCCAAACGAATTGTTAGTTATCTGCCTATCTGCCATATTTTTGAAAGGGCTGCCTCCTACTACAATCAGTTGGTTTCTTTAGAAGTGTATTTTGCTGAAAGTATTGAAACCATTGGAGATACGATTCGAGAAACAAAACCGCACTATTTAGCAGTAGTTCCAAGATTACTTGAAAAGATTTTTGATAAAATAATGGATAAAGGCAGTCAACTGGAAGGTACAAAAAAGAGCCTGTTTTTCTGGGCTGTAGAATTGGCTGAACAATTTGAACCCTATGGTAAAAATGGAGCCTGGTACCATTTCAAATTGAAAATTGCAAATATTTTAATTTTCAAGAAATGGAGAGAAGCCCTTGGTAATAATTTACAATTCATGGTTTGTGGAAGCGCCCCTTTACAACCAAGACTCATTCGAATTTTTACCGCTGCTAATATTCCAATTTTTGAAGGATATGGAATGACTGAATCCTCTCCAGGAGGAACCGTTAATGATATGAGAAATGGAGGTTTTAGAATCGGCTCAGTTGGAAAATCAATTGAAGGCGTAACCATCAAAATTGCTGAAGATGGAGAAATTTTAATAAAAGGTGAAAATGTGATGATGGGTTATTATAAAAATGAAGAGCTAACCCAAAAAACAATCACAAATGGTTATTTACATAGTGGTGATATTGGTAAACTTGATGATGACGGATTTTTATACATAACAGATCGCAAGAAAGAAATGTTTAAGACTTCTGGTGGAAAATACATCGCCCCTACTGCATTAGAAAGTGAATTAAAACAATCTCGTTTTATTGAACAAGTTATGGTGATTGGGGAAGGTCAAAAAATGCCTGCAGCATTAATTCAGATAAATTTCGAGTTTGTGAATGAATGGGCAAAACGAAAAGGCTATACAATTAACGATGTTTCTTCAGATCACAATTTAATCGATCGCATTCAGGAAGAGGTCGATGAACATAATCAAAAATTTGGGAAATGGGAACAAATCAAAAGGTTCGAAATTACTCCGGATGAATGGACGATTGATGATGGTCTTTTAACTCCTACCCTCAAGATGAAGCGAAAAAACATCCGTAATAAGTACAAAGACCTGTACGATAAGATTTACGGATAATCTAGATGAATTGACTTTGGATTAGATATTGCGAAATCGGTGTAGTTTTTGTATTTTTCAACGTTAAAAAAATTATGACATGGCCACAGAGATTACCCGATTATTTGATTTCCCGTATTATCAGTTAGAAACTTATAACCTAAAAGATGCCTTAACAACCAACTACGGTGGTAAATGGCAGTCAACATCAACCCAAGAATATATTGATCTTTCGAATCAGCTCAGTAGAGGATTATTGCGATTGGGTGTTCAACCAAATGATAAAATAGCGGTAATTTCTACCAACAATAGAACAGAATGGAATGTTTGTGACATTGGTATTCTTCAAACAGGTGCACAAAGTGTTCCCATTTATCCAACAATCTCCAAAGAAGACTATGAGTACGTTCTAAATCACTCAGAATCTGTGTATTGTTTCGCATCAGATGAAATGATTGTTGAGAAGCTGAATAAGATTAAAAAGAAAACTAAGTTGAAAGGAATTTTCACCTTTGATGACATTAAAGGTGAAAAAAGTTGGAATGAGGTTTTGGAACTTGGAAAAGATGATAGCAATCAAGCTGAAGTTGAAGCGGCAAAAGATGCGGTAAAACCTGAAGATTTAGCGACATTAATTTATACCTCGGGAACAACCGGACGACCTAAAGGTGTAATGCTTTCGCACAATAATATTGTAACCAATGTTTTGGCATCAAAGAAAAACGTTCCTTTAGAATACGGAAATTCAAAAGCCTTAAGTTTCTTACCCGTATGTCATATTTTCGAACGAATGATTTTGTACTTATATCAGTACTGTGGTGTTTCCATCTACTTTGCAGAATCCATTGAAAAACTAACCGAAAATGCTCAAGAAGTTAAACCAAATGTAATGACGGCTGTTCCTCGATTGTATGAGAAGATTTTTGATAAAATCATGCTAAAAGGTGAGGAATTAACAGGTGTTAAAAAGAAATTATTCTTCTGGGCTGTGGATTTAGGGCTCAAGTACGAGCCATATGGTAAAAATGGATGGTTATACGAAAAGAAATTAGGTATCGCTAGAAAGTTGATTTTCTCAAAATGGCAAGCTGCTCTTGGCGGCGAATTATCTTTAATGGTATCTGGTAGTGCCGCACTTCAACCGAGACTAGCACGAATTTTTGCTGCTGCAGGAATGCCTATTATGGAAGGTTATGGCCTGACAGAAACTTCTCCTGTTGTTTCTGTAAGTGATCAGAATAATGGCGGATTTAAAATCGGTACAGTTGGAAGAGTTATAGAGGATGTCGAGGTTAAGATTGCCAAAAATGGAGAGATTCTTGTAAAAGGACCAAACGTGATGCAGGGCTATTATAAGGACCCGGAAAAAAGTGCTAGTGTCCTTAAAAATGGATATTTCCATACCGGAGATAAAGGAGAAATAGATTCAGAAGGATTCTTAAAAATTACTGGAAGGACAAAGGAAATGTTCAAGACTTCGGGTGGGAAATATGTAATTCCAACTTTATTAGAAGGTCAATTGAAGCAATCTTTATTTATTGAACAAGTAATGGTGGTTGGTGAAAACGAAAAAATGCCAGCAGCTATTGTACAACCAAACTTCGAATATATCGCAGAATGGTCTGAAAAAGAAAAACTAAATTTAGGAGCAACTAATGAAGAAATCATTGCTTCTGAGGTGCTTATCAATAAAATTCAAGAGGAATTAAATGATTGCAACAGCCACTTCGGAAAGTGGGAACAAATCAAAAGATTTGAATTAACTCCAGATGTTTGGTCTATCGATGGTGGACATTTAACTCCGACCATGAAGATGAAACGATCTGTAATTAAGAAAATTTACCAAGATCTATACGATAAGATTTACAGATAATCCGAATAGGATTTCAAACACCAAATTGAGTCAAGTGGTGGTCTAAATGTTTGTAAAACATATTATTCCACTCTTGGCTTTTTAATTTTCCTAAAGAGATGGATTCTTTTCCTTCAAAATAATCAGCGCCTAACTTCCGAACTTTTCGGATATTTTCAATGAGTTTAGATTGCTCTTCTTCGAAATTTTTATCATCCGTAATCAAAAATTGCGGAGCGGTTTTACCATTTTTAGAAAATGGCTTTTCAGAGATCACTATTGGTTTTACAATCAACTTTAGTACTAATCGAGTTAGGAATTTTGGCCTCTTTTTCGAAGTTGAAAATGCCATCGTATAGGCGACATTACAATGTGCCATCATTTGAGAAACAGACATTTTACCCCAGCTTGGTTTGGTATCGGGA
>Ga0213864_10001218_pt1 | contig 11689 bp, 12 predicted proteins | sample PICome_5_FD_160078 | JGI IMG/M metagenome (GOLD analysis project Ga0213864, IMG submission 160078) | Coastal seawater microbial communities near Pivers Island, North Carolina, United States - PICO247 | ecosystem: Environmental > Aquatic > Marine > Coastal | place: USA: North Carolina... | reverse complement strand
GCTCGCCTCCCAGAAGGAGGAACACCGCCAACACCACCACGATCACGGTGTTCACAGTGATCCCGAGAGTGGCACCAAGGATGCCAAGCAAACGCTGGCTGAGCTGACTGGCCAGCTGGCCAGCTCGAGCGAACAATGCACTGCTCACATCGGTGAGCTCACTCGGCAAACCACGCTCGGCTGCCCAAGCTTCCAGCTGATCCAGCCAGGTTTCCCCCCCCGCCACCCAAGCGGGCAGCGCTGCAATCAGCTCACCAAGCTGCTCCACAAGCCGCGGCAGCAGCAACAGCGCCGACAACACCAACAAGGCCATGCCAACGCCTCCCACCAGCAGCAAGGCCAGCGCACGGGGCAGCCCTCTCTCGGCCAGCCAGCGGGTGGGCAAATCCAGCAAGAAGGCGATCAGAGCGGCCGCCACGATCAAGGCGGGGAAAGGAGCCAGCGGCAGCAGCAACTGACGCAACACCCAAAGATTGAGGGTGAGCAGGGGCAGGGCCAAGCTGAGCTGCAGCCACAGCGGCAGCACCAGGCGCTCAAGCATCGATGGGTTGATTCAAGCCTTCAGCTTGCCTGCGGAGGCTGTGGCATGCCACCAAAACGCAAGCCAAGTGGCGATTCCCATGAACTTGGAACCCTCTTCAAACAGCTGCGTCGTGGCGTAACGCACTCCCAACACCTCTTTAATGAGGTCCTGGAACTGATCAATCACCACAGAACCACCAAGCAAAACCACCGCCAGCAGAAACACACCGCCACCGAGCAGCATCACCTGATCGCGAAAGCGCAGCAAAATCATCAGTGCAAATGCGGCATAGATCACGTACAGGGTGGTAGCCCCCACATAGCGGTCGTGCAGCAAGAACATGTCGTCGATGCACAGCACAAGCGAGAACAAGCCGCCGCAAACCAACAGCTGCTTCACCCGGCCGCGAACGGCAATCACACCGGACCAGGCACCAAAAAGGGCAATTGCCGCAGCAGAGATCCAGAGGAGATAACCAACATTCGAGAGGAAGCCAACCCCCATCGGGGTATCACAATGCTGGGCCAGATCACGAATCACCAGCTGGGTTCTGATGCCAGCCGCGCCGCTCAACACCAGAGCCAACACATACACCAGCAGCGAAGGGAGCACCGCCAGCTGCAAAACCCTCACCAGAGGACGTTGGGCCATGACCCGAACAACACATGCCGCCGAAAAGTAATCGGGCGTGAAGCCGTGAATCGATCAAGGCATCTGATTGAGATAAGCCTTACTGCCCAGTTCCAGAAGACGCGCATCCTTGGCCACAACCTGATCATGGAGCTCCTGGCGATAGGCGGCCACACGTTCAGCCAGGGCGGCATCCGCGGTGGCCAGGATCTGAGCCGCCAGCAAACCGGCATTGGCACCGTTACCGATCGCCACCGTGGCCACCGGAATCCCGGCTGGCATCTGAACGATCGAATGGAGGGAATCCACACCAGAAAGCGCCCGGGTCTGCACCGGCACACCAATCACCGGCAAGGTGGTCAACGACGCCACCATGCCGGGCAGATGAGCGGCACCACCAGCACCAGCAATCACCACCTTGAAGCCCCTGGAGGCAGCCTGCTGGGCAAAGGCAGCCATTTCCAACGGCGTGCGATGCGCTGAAAGCACGCGCACTTCAACATTTAGGTTGAAACGCTCCAACATCGTCACGGCCGGCTGCATCGTGGGCAGATCGGAATCACTGCCCATCACCACGGCCACCAGCGGTGCTGACTGATCAGGCATCGGCGAACTCCAGCGAGGATGTCATTGTCTCGCCCCAGTGATCGATGCTCTGGCTGAGTTCGGTGCGCCTGCCAGCAACCGAGGGGCGATGGCGAGTGGGCGTGGATCAACAGCAGCGCATCAGCTCGCTGCAGCCACTTGCAGAAGGCTGCGAAGCCGCTGGAGACAACTGGCACGGCGACTGGCTCAGCCCGATGGGGGTTGATCTGCAAATCAACGGCGGCCTCGGGCTGGCGTTCCCGGAACTGCAGCCGGAGGATCTCCCCCAGCTGCTGAAGCTGTTGGACCATCTCTGGCAAGACGGTGTGGAAGCCATCGCCCCCACGCTGGTGACATGCAGCATGGCCGACCTGCGCCAGGCTCTAGTGGTGCTGCGCGAAGCGCGGGAGCAGCATCAAGCGGGCCGCTGCCGGCTGCTCGGGGCCCATCTGGAAGGCCCCTTCCTGGCAGAAGCGCGGCGCGGAGCTCATCCCCGCGAGCATCTGGCAACACCAAGCGTGGAGCAGCTGGAACGCCGGATCAGCGGCTTTGAAAGCGAGATTGCCCTGGTCACCCTGGCGCCGGAACTCAAGGGAGCCGACACCGTGATTGCCAGGCTGCGGCAGCGGGGGATCGTGGTCAGCCTGGGGCACAGCGAAGCGAATGAATCTCAGGCAGCGCAAGCCTTCGCGCAGGGGGTGGGCATGCTCACCCATGCCTTCAATGCCATGCCTGGCCTGCATCACCGGGCCCCAGGCCCCGTGGCAGCAGCAGCCCTGCACGGCCGGGTGCATCTGGGTTTGATTGCCGATGGGGTGCATGTGGCACCAGCGATGGCCGTGCTGCTGCAACGACTGCTGCCGGAGCAGGTGGTTCTGGTGAGCGATGCGCTTGCGCCCTACGGCCTTTCGGATGGCATCCACCGCTGGGATGCACGGGCCCTGATCGTGAAGAACGGCAGCTGCCGCCTGGAAGATGGAACGTTGGCCGGAGTGACCCTGCCGCTGCTGGAGGGCGTCAGGCGTCTGGCCGGGTGGGGTGGCAATGCCGACCAGGCGATTGCGGCCGCCACATTGCGGCCACGCCGTGTTCTGGGAGAAGCATCCAGTGCGGCCGAGCTGCTGCTCGGCGAGCCACTGGCCCACACCTTGCGCTGGAGCGACCGCAGCGGCGCACTCCAGTGGCAGTGGGCGGCATGACGGGGGATGCATGAATAGGATCCGCCGCGAACCCATGTCCTTCTCCCTGCGATGCCAGCTGAGCAGCTGCTGAATCAGAAAGCCGCCGAAAAGCAGGAGGTGAAGGGGTACTTCGAAACCACCGGTTTCGATCGCTGGAACCGCATCTACAGCGATTCCGACGATGTGAACAAGGTGCAGCGCAACATCCGCATCGGTCACCAGAAAACGGTGGACAACGTGCTGACCTGGCTGCAGGAACAAGGCCAGTTGGAATCCCGTAGCTTCTGCGATGCGGGCTGCGGCGTAGGCAGCCTCACCCTGCCGCTGGCCCAGCTCGGAGCCGGCTCGATCGCCGCTTCCGACCTCTCTGAAGCAATGGTGCAGGAAGCCGAGCGGCGCGCTGGGGACGCGGGAATCGCTCCAGGCCGCATTCAGTTCCTGGCATCAGACCTGGAAAGTCTGAGCGGCCGCTACGACACCGTGGTGTGCCTAGATGTGTTCATCCACTACCCCCAGGCCCCGGCCGAAGAGATGGTGCGCCACCTGGCCTCGATGGCGGAGCAGCACCTGATCGTGAGCTTTGCGCCGTACACACCGCTGCTGGCACTGCTCAAAGGCATCGGCCAACTGTTCCCAGGCCCCAGCAAAACCACCCGCGCTTACACCCTCAAGGAAACCGGCATTGTCAAAGCAGCCGAAGCCGCCGGCTTCGTGCTGAAGCGCCGCAGCCTGAACAAGGCCCCCTTCTACTTCTCCCGTCTGCTGGCCTTCGAAAAGGCCTAGGCACCCGAGCCAACAGCGCCGCTCCCGTGGCCAGGTACCTCCTCCCTGAGCACATCCGGCAATGGGGCTTCCAGAACGATGGGGGCAGCATCCGGCGGGTGCAGCGTGAGGCGGTGGGCATGGAGGAGGTACCCCCCTTCTCCAGGCAATGCTGTGTCGCGGGCCGCACCACCCGCTTGGTAGAGGGGATCTCCCAGCAACGGCGCCCCCACCGCCGCCGCATGAATCCTGATCTGATGGGGCCGGCCACTGGCGATGGTGACCTCCACCAGCGCACCGGTGGAGCGGCGCTGCAACAGCACCATCCGGCTGCAGGCCGCCAGATCACCCGCTGAGCTCTCAGCGGCAGAAACAGCGCACCACACCATGCCAAGGCGGGCATGAGGTCGGCGCCCAATCGGCACACGAATCAGCCTCGGTTCCCCCGGCTGCCAATCCGATGGCAATGGGGCTATGAGGGCGCGATACACCTTTTTGCAAGCTCTAACAAGCGGCGCGCCACCGCAGGTGCTTTCGCGCAACTGGGCACTAAGCCAGGCACGGGTTTGCGGTGTGCGCGCGCACACCAGCAGCCCTGAGGTAAAGCGGCCAAGGCGGTGCACCGGCCTGGCATGGCAGGCCTGCGGCCAGGCGTACAACTGCTGCAACAGGGTGTGACGCAAAAAACCACCAGCAGGAAGCACCGGCAAACCACTGGGCTTGTTCAGCACCAACAGATCACCGTCGTCCAGCACCACCGCCCGTTCGAGCAGTTGCGGCACAGCCGGCTCCCGCCAAGGTGGGCGCTGCCAGATCAAACGATCACCGGCATGCAGCGGCCCATCGCTGCGGAGCTGGCAACTGTTGCGCCAGATCTCCCCTGCCGCCAGGCGCTCCTGCCAGATCGCTGCGGAGGAATGGGGATAGCGCTCGGCATAAAAGCCGATGGCACTGGCTGCCGATGCGTCGAGACGGTCGTGGTAAGCATGGCCACCATTGAAGGCTTCAGGCAGCCAAGGCGCCGCCTTAGTCAACGAGGCTGTGTTCGAGGGCATACCGCACCAGTTCGGTGCGGCTCGCTGTGCCGGTTTTGGCAAACAAGCGACTCACGTATTTCTCCACATTGCGGATGGAGGTTTCCAGGCGACGGGCGATCTCCTTGTTCATCATTCCCTCAGCCACCAACTGCAGCACCGATGCTTCGCGCGGTGTGAATTCATGCTTCACCACCGCAGCACCCTTCTTGGGGCCACCGGTGGCCAGCAGCGAACGAATCTCGGTGATCTGCTTCGCCATCTGACCGATGTCAGCATCGGCAAACCGCGCTGCTTCGGTGAGCAAGCGTTCCTGGCGACGCACCACGTTGTGGACACGCGCCACCAGCTCATCCGGATCGAACGGTTTGGGGATGTAGTCGTCGCAGCCGGCCTGGAAGCCCTCGATGCGATCAGCCGTCATGCCCTTCGCCGTGAGAAAGATCACGGGCGTCCCACCGAGGCGCTCATCATCACGAAGCCGGCGCAGCAATCCATAGCCATCCAGCCGAGGCATCATCACGTCGGAGATAACCAGATCTGGCAGTAGATCCTGGGCCTTGGTCCAGCCATCTTCACCGTCAACAGCGGTGGTGACCTGAAAGCCTTCGTCTTCGAGGTAGGCCTGCACAGCCGTGCGCAGACCTGGCTCGTCATCCACCAGCAGCAAACGCACAGGCGGTTGCGGGGCAGACTCCGACGTCTCGGCCGTCTGGTTCTCGGGTTCGAGGCTCATGCCAGCAATCTATCGAGGGTTGCCAGGCAGCACCTGTTGCTGTTCCCGCAACTGCCCTGAATAGCCCAGGCGCTGGGCTGTCTCCTGCAGCAGTTCCGGATCCTTGCCCGCCTGATCGGGATGGCAGGCCGCCCACCAGATCTGATGGTCAAGGCGATTGGCCTCGGTGATCGCACCACCGGGATTGAGCTCCTTGATCAACAGACGCTGGCCTTGCCGTGTGAGACGCAACGGCGATTGCGGAGCACAGCGCAGGGTGTCGACCGCCAGTTCCACCTGCGAGGGCGACTCCACCCAAACCACGATGGTGCGGGCATCCGGATCACGGGGATCCGGCTTGGCGTTGTGCACGCCGATGGCGAACGCCCCATCAATCGTGGTCCACTCACGCAGCAGCAGCAAATCCGCCGGCCGCTGCTCACGCGGCGATCGATGGCGTTCCTGCAGCTCGGCCGATGCGGAAAGCGGCAGCACCAGGCTCAGCGCCGTGATCGCGGCAGAACACCAAAGAGGAACAGCCATAGAAACAGCCTGCAATGCCGCTTGCCAGCATGGGAGCTGATGGCCAATCCCGTCATCTACCTCGACTATCAGGCCACCACCCCGTGCGAAGCGGCGGTGGTGGAAGCCATGGCGCCCTTGTGGAACGAATGGTTTGCCAACCCGGCCAGCCGTGGGCATCGGCCGGGGTTGCAAGCTGCCGCCGCCGTGGAGCAAGCCCGCCAACAGATCGCCGCGCTGCTCGAGGTGGCGGCGCCGGAGCTGGTGTTCACCCACGGCGCCACAGAAGCGAACAACCTGGCGATCAAGGGACTTGCCGAAGCGGAGCTGGAGCGTGGAGGCGCCAGGCGTCACCTGGTGACCCTGGCCACGGAACATCAGGCGGTGCTGGCACCGTTGCGCTACCTGAGCCGGCACGGCTTTGCGCTCACGGTGCTGCCGGTGGGCCGCGACGGCTTGGTGGAACCTGAGCAACTTCAGGCAGCACTACGCCCCGACACCCTGCTGGTGAGCGTAATGGCCGCCAACAATGAGATCGGCGTGCTGCAACCCCTTGGCGCCATCGGTGCGCTGTGCCGCAAGCACGGGGCGTACTTCCACTGCGACGGCGCCCAGGCCGTGGGGCACATGGCCTTGCCGCTGGAAGAGCTGGGCATTGATCTACTGAGCTTCAGCGGGCACAAGCTCTACGGCCCGAAAGGCATCGGCGCTCTGGTGGTGCGAGCCGGTGTCACGCTGCTTCCACAGATGCATGGCGGCCGGCAGGAACAAGGGCTCCAGGCCGGAACGCTGGCCGTACCACTGATCGTGGGACTGGCCGCAGCGCTGCAGCTGTGCTGCAGCGACCAACAGGCCCGCATCCAGCAGCTGGCCCAACTGCGCGATCGGCTATGGCAGGGCTGCCAGGCCCTGGGCGACGTGCAACTCAACGGCGCCGCCACACCACGTCTGGCCCACAACCTCAACATCACCGTGAACGGAGTGGACGGCAATGCCCTGCATCGCACGCTGCGACGGCATCTGGCCGTGAGTAGCGGCTCGGCATGCGCCAGCGGCTCCCCATCGCATGTGCTTCAGGCCCTTGGGCTGAGCCGCCAACAGGCCGCCGCCTCGATCCGTTTCGGGCTGGGGCGCCACACCTCCACAAGCGACATCGACAGCGCCTGCACCCTGCTGCAGCACTGCGTGGAGCAATTACGGCATCACTAAGAACGTGGGCAGCAATGGTTCCTGTCGCTACGTTCCGCCAAGCAGCGCTCTTTCCATGGGATTGCCGACGCCTGGCACGAACAAGCTCTCGGTTCTCCGGGCCGTGGAAGACGGTTGGCAGGCCTTCTGCCGGGCGCCCTGGCCTTTCGTGCTGTTTCAGGTGCTCGTGCTGCTGATCATGGCGCCGTTCATTGGGTTGATCAGCAATGGGCTGCTGCACCTGACGATGGGCGCTCAGGCGATGATCAACCCCACCGCCACCAAGGTGGGGTTGGTGGTTGGATTGGTGGGTTATGTGGTGGTGGCGCTGTGGGCGGCAGTGGGACTCACCCGCGGCGCCTGGACCAGCCTGAACGGGCAGAAACCCAGCTTCAGCAGCTTCAGCACCTGGGACGGCAAAGCATGCCGGCGGCTTTTGGGCGCCAGCCTGCTGTTGATACTTGTGCTGGCCGTTGTGGGTGCTGCCGCCTGGGGGATCGGCATGGGCCTACGCCAACTGAATGCTGCCCTGCTGTTCATTCCCCTGGTGGCCGCAGCGGTGTTCAAGGTGTGGCTGCTGGTCACACAGCAGTTCCTGGTGCCGATGGCGGTCTACGGCGCCAACAAACCTATGGATGTGCTGCAAGCGGGCTGGCACGGCGTGAGCCCCAGCTGGTGGACCGTGCTGTGGTTCATGGTTGTGGAAGCAACCGTGGGAGCTGTGGCTTACCTGTTCAATGCTGGCGGCTTGCTGGTGCTCGCCCCAGTGTTGGTCTGCATCAGTACAGCGGCCTACAGGCAGCTGTTCGGCAACCAAGAACACACCGGCTTGATGATCCACTACTGATCAGCAGCGGGCTCGCTTAGGCGGCGAAGGGCCACGCGCCATTTGGCCGAACGGCTGCGGGGATTGGCTTGTTGCTCTTGCAGATCAGCGATCTGGGGCTTGCGGGTGACGCGCTGCAGACGTGGATCGCTTCCAAAAGCAGTTTTGACGCGGCGGTCCTCAAGCGAGTGAAAGCTGATCACGCCAAAGAGGCCCCCGGGCAGCAGCCAGTCGGGCGCTGCCGCCAACAACCGATCGAGCACGCCAAGCTCATCATTGACTGCAATGCGCAGCGCTTGAAAGGTGCGGGTGGCGGGATGGATCCGCCCGTGCCGCGCCTTGGGGGGGTAGCAACCGGCAATCGCGTAGGCCAGCGCAGCCGTGCCGCTGTAGGGGCCCACTTCCGCCAATTGCAGCTTGATCTTGCGCGCAATGCGGCGTGACAAGCGCTCCTCGCCATAGGCGTAAATCAGATCAGCCAGGGCCTCTTCATCGAGGCGCTCGATCAGCTCCGCCGCCGTTTCGCCCGCAGCTGGGTTCATCCGCATGTCGAGCGGGCCATCGTGGCGAAAGCTGAAACCACGCTCCGCCACATCCAACTGAGGGCTGCTCACGCCCAGATCTGCCAGCACCGCCAGCAGCGGCTCTTGCGGCTGGTAGTCGGCAAAGTTGCTGGCCACGATGCTGACGCGTTCAGCAAAAGGCTCGAGGCGGGCCGTTGCCGCAGCCCTGGCTGAGGGATCCTGATCCAGGCCGATCAGGCGCAGACGCGGATGAGCCTCCAGCAGCAGAGCGCTATGACCGCCGCCGCCGAGTGTGCAATCGAGCAGCACACCATCACCCCGATCGGCCAGAAGCTCCTGCAGCGCAGCGAAGCTGGCCAGCACCTGCTCGGCCAAAACAGGCAGATGATCAAAGGCCTCAGGCAGCGGACTCGAAAGCAACGGGCCCTTCCTTCCTAAGATCCCACCAGCGAGCCCATACCCATCGGCCCCATGACGCAGCTGGAAACGCGCACGGAGCCAATGGTGGTGAACTTCGGGCCGCACCACCCCTCAATGCATGGGGTACTGCGGCTCGTGGTCACACTCGATGGTGAGGACGTGGTGGATTGCGAGCCGGTGATCGGCTACCTGCACCGCGGCATGGAAAAAATTGCCGAGAACCGCACGAACGTGATGTTCGTGCCGTACGTGAGCCGCATGGACTACGCGGCGGGCATGTTTTACGAGGCCATCGTGGTGAATGCACCCGAGCGCCTGGCCAACGTGCCGGTGCCGAAGCGTGCCAGCTACATCCGCGTGTTGATGCTGGAGCTGAACCGCATCGCCAACCACCTGCTCTGGCTCGGCCCCTTCCTGGCAGACGTTGGCGCTCAAACACCGTTCTTTTACATCTTCCGCGAACGGGAGATGATTTATGACCTATGGGAAGCAGCCACAGGCCAGCGGCTGATCAACAACAACTACTTCCGCATCGGTGGTGTTGCCGCCGATCTTCCCTACGGCTGGCTCGACAAGTGCCTCGACTTCTGCGACTGGTTTGGCCCGAAGATCGATGAATACGAAAAGCTGATCACCAACAATCCGATCTTCCGCCGGCGGATCGAAGGCCTCGGCACGATCACGCGCGAGCAGGCCATCAACTGGAGCCTCTCAGGTCCAATGCTGCGCGCCTCCGGAGTGCCCTGGGATCTGCGCAAAGTGGACCACTACGAGTGCTACGACACGTTCGATTGGGATGTGGCGTGGGAGAAGGAAGGCGATTGCTATGCCCGCTACCGCGTGCGGATTGAAGAGATGCGGCAGTCACTGAAGATTCTGCGCCAGGCCTGCCAAATGATTCCCGGAGGCCCCACTGAGAGCCTGGAAAGCCGCCGGCTTTCAGAGGGGAAAAACAGTGAAGTGCATGGCTTTGATTACCAGATCGTGGCCAAGAAGGTGGCGCCCACCTTCAAGATCCCCAATGGCGAGCTCTACACCCGCTTGGAATCGGGCAAAGGCGAAATCGGCGTATTCCTACAGGGCAACAACGACGTGACGCCTTGGCGCTTCAAGATTCGCGCCGCTGACTTCAACAACCTTCAGATCCTTCCCCACATCCTCAAGGGGGCCAAGGTGGCCGACATCATGGCGATCCTTGGATCGATCGACGTGATCATGGGCTCGGTGGATCGCTGAGCGGGGCCTACCAGGGCCGATGAATCCCGCACACTGGCTGCAGATCCAGCGCACGGTGCGCTTTGGCGACACCGATGCAGCTGGCGTGATGCATTTCGCGCAGCTGCTGCACTGGTGCCATGAGGCCTACGAGGAAAGCCTTGAGCGCTTTGGAATTAGCTCAGCTGAGATCTTTCCGCGACCTGAGGCCATTCCAGACGTGGCCCTGCCGATCGTGCACTGCAGCGCTAACTTCCTGAAGCCGCTGCGCTGCGGCGATCTCCTGCAGATCGCCCTGGAGCCACGCCGCCTGGATCCGTGCTGCTTCGAGCTGCGTTATCGCTTCCACTGCGCGGAGCACCCCGTGGCGGAGGGCCTCACCCGCCACCTCGCGATCGGAACTGCCAGCCGCCGGCGCTGCTCGCTACCGGCCGCGCTGCAACGCTGGCTGGAAGCCTCTTCCCTGCAGAGCGGCGTGCAGCCCTTATAAGGCGTGAGGCTCTAGCGGTGCGGCTGCGATGGCTGCGATGCCAACCAATGGCACCAACGCGCCCGCTCCCACTTCCCCAGGGCCGTGCGATGCAGGTGCTGGCAGAGCAACCAGCGCCAAGGCCGCTGACTCACCGGCAGCTTCAACGCCTGCCGGACCAGGGCCTCCAGGACCTTTGCTGCATCCAAACCCATGGGCAAGCGCACCAAGGCCACCAGCCGCTCACCCCACAGGGGATCGGGCTCTGGCAGCAGCAGCAGCTCCTCCACAGGCAGTTCCAAGCGCTGGAACAGCGCCAGAAGCCGCTGCTCCACCTGCTCGGGAAACACGGTTTCACCACCGCTGTTGATCGCACCATCCAGCCGGCCCTGCAGCTGCAATCCTGCAGAGCTGAGCGCAGCGCGATCGCCGCTGCTCCACCATCCCTGCTTCAAGGGCAAAGGCTGCAGAGTGCCAGCGCAACACACTCCAAGAGCCAGGCTGCCGGCCTGGATCTGCAGAGCGCCATCGGCAGTCAGCCGTAGGCGGGCATGGGCCAGCGGCTGGCCACAACCCTCCACCCCGGCCAGAAACTGCGATGGCGCCAGCGCTGCGACCATCGCGCCGGTTTCGGTGCTGCCGTAACAGGGAGACAGCGGCAACGCGAGCTGGCGGCAACGACGCGCCAGATCAGCGGGCAAAGCGGCACCACCCACCCAGATCACCGAAAAGCGTTCCAGCCACCGCCGGCCAGCCGACTGTTCCAGCAGCCGCTGCAACTGGGTGGGCACCAGCGACAGGAGCGCGTGACCCGCTGGCTCGGGGCATGCCTGCGTCAGAAGCTGCTCCGGATTCCGCATCCAGGCCGGATCAAGCCAGCGCAGTTCTGCCCCCCAGGCACGGGCCCGCAGCAACGGCATCAACCCACTGACGTGATGCAGCGGCAGCGGGTTGAACACCTGCACCGAAGCCGGATCCATACCCTGCTGGCGCAGCCAGAGCGCAGCTGCGGAAACGGCCACATGCAGGTGGTGCAGAGGCTGCAGGCACCAGTGGCGACCACCGCTACTGCCTCCGCTGCCAAGCACCACGGCC
>Ga0213864_10001217_pt1 | contig 11697 bp, 8 predicted proteins | sample PICome_5_FD_160078 | JGI IMG/M metagenome (GOLD analysis project Ga0213864, IMG submission 160078) | Coastal seawater microbial communities near Pivers Island, North Carolina, United States - PICO247 | ecosystem: Environmental > Aquatic > Marine > Coastal | place: USA: North Carolina | collected... | reverse complement strand
CCTCCGCCCTCGCCTCCGCCCGCGTCGCCTCCAGCCCCGAGCGCTCTTTTCATCGGTTCATACGCCGCGAAGAACACCGCGCTCGCCGGCGCGACACCGAGAAGGTTTCCACCAACCCCGCGGTAGAGTCCACGAAACAGCGCGACGCGTTCACCGTGTCGACGCGCCTGAAGACGCGTCTTGATGGTATCCAGAGGGTAAAACGCAGCCTCGACTGCGCACCCGGCGACGGCACCGCTGGCGCAGTGTCCCGCGAGCTCACGCACTGTCATCGCGACGGGCGGTGCGCGTCCGGACGTTTCCGCGGCGCTCATCTCCGCCGTCAGAAGGCTTCGGCGTCGCGCACTGACGGTCGCCTCATTCGGCGTCGCGCGCTCGCTCTTGAAGTCGAATCGTCGTCGACATGGAATACGCCGCCGAACCCCTCTGGGCGGACGATTCCACGACGGAGACGCGCACCAAGTCCACGGTCATCCTCGGGGAGGCGATGGCGGACGATACCCCGCTGTTCGACGCGGCGACGCGCGTGGAGCGCGCGCTGTTTGCAGCCACCGCTGGGAAAACATCGTCCGAGTACAGACGGAGCGTTCGAGAGCTCGCGGCGAATCTACGAAGGAACGACGCGCTCGCGGCGCGCGTGCGAGATGGACGGATGTCGGCGGAGGCGTTGGTTGGAATGAGCGCGTTGGAGATGGCGACGGAGAGCGCGAAGAGGGAACGGGAGGAGATGGAGGCGCGAGCGTTGTCGAGACGAACTAGAAAACACTTTGACGACGGGGTGAACACCGAGGCGTACGTGTGTCCGCAGTGCCGGACGAATGAGTGCAAGTACGTCATGCTGAGCGATAATCGGGATATTCGAAAGGCGGAGATTTGGGGAGGAGGGGATGAGGAATGTTTGGCACTGGTACAGTGTCAGCGATGTCAACACGAGTGGCGCGAGAGCGTGCTTTAATCTCGGCCTCGTCGGCGTGGGAATCTAGTAGTAGTGACTGTGTTGTAACAATACGCGTGTGAGTATATTCTAGGGAACGCTCGCTCGTCGCGTGGTTGCTGTCTACTTGTTAAATCTGACAATGTCTTCTTCCAGTGACGTAAAAGCGCCGCTTCTTGAGAGCACGTGAAACGCGGCGTCTTCGTAAATACCCTTGATGGCTTCGTCGTCTCCACAATCAGACTTTTTAACCACCTTATCCATGAACTTTTTCGTCTTCATCGACCCTGCCGCCTTGTTGAGAATCTTTTCGGCAATCTTTTGCCACTCAACTTTTTTCGCCGCCTTTGCCGCCGCCTTTTCAGTCTCACTGATTTCGTCCTCGTCACCAAAGGATTTCTTCGTCCCCGCAAAATCAGCATCGGCCGCCTTTCCTCGCGAAGCGCCGAGACCACGTCGGTTTTTATTTGCCCCCGCCGTGGTGGACTCGAAGAGGTTCACCTGATCGTCCTCATCGAATCCTCGTCTACGTTCTAAAGCGTGCGTCTCTTCATTCTTCGTCGTCTCCCCGTGGCCCTCCGGACGAAACCCGACGCGCCAACCCCACCAATCCTCTGGTGGCGGGTCAAACACCCACTTTGGCCGCTCAATCGTCACTAGTTTCTTCGGGTTTTTTGCCTCTTCGATGACGACCTTCTCCTCTCGCTCGGATTCGCTTCCAGACGAAGCGCCGCCGACGTTTGCCGTGACTGCAGGGATGGAAACAAACGAACCTCCCAAAATGGCATCCAGATCCTCCGCGCTGTAATTCTTCACCATCTTTTGCGACTCGCGTTTCTGATACCTACCGGCGTGACTCACAACGGAGCGCGCGACGACGACCTCGTCCTTTTTTGCCCGTTTCGCCGCTTTCTTTGCCGCTTTCTTCTCTTCCTTGCTCAACTTGCGCTTCTTCTCCTTCTTCTCCTTTTTCCCTCTCTTGCCTTCACCACCCGAAGACGACGACGGCGACGCGTCCGCGTCGTCGCGTCTTAAGATATCATCCGCGCTGTGCGTTCGATTCAACGATTTCAGCACGTCATCGAACGCTAAAGTGTTCATGGTCCAGTCCACGGCGCTCGCGCCGCTCGCGTCGTTCCTCACGTCCGCACCCACTCCCGTTCCAATCGCCCGTTTTCTCGCGTGAATATGCTTCGATATCCCATCCCCATTCTTCCCAAGCCCGCTTCCTTCTTTCCATCCCATTTTCGTGAGCAGACGCATGCCGAATCCATCGCGTTCGACGCCTTGATAAAGCGTCTTTTCAGCCGCCGCCGGCATGATGCGATTGCGTGGAGTCAATCAAACGCCCGGAAGACGACCACGACCACGAATGCGGTTCGTCGCCGTGTATGTTTGAGCCACGACACGAACGATGCGCGCGCGTCGCTTACGCGTTCGCCGACGACTCTACTTGACGACGACGACGACAGTGGCGCCGGTCTCGTTGTGGCGACGAATACGTTCTGCTTTTGTCGATTCTTGCTCGTGTTCTCTGACGAATCATTACTGGACTTTGACGTAGGGGGTCTTGGATTTTTTGATCTGACTCGAGTGAGTCGCTATTACGACAATCCTAAAAGTTTTCTGAGACGACGCTCGGCGTCGCGCTCGGCGATGGACGCGGCGTTGAACTCGGCGAGACTCGCGTCAATGTTCGATACGTCGGTGTCGATGATACCCACGCCCGGGGCGATGATGGATGCGCCGGGGGTGTTTGTGGCGACGGCGGCGAGCCAACGCTCAGAGGCTTCTGCAACGCGAGTGTGACGCTCGACGTCGCGCTTCATGGCGTCTGTCGCGGCTCGGGTTAAATCAAGCGGGATGGATTCTAAATCTTCGAAGCGGTCTGCGTTCGTGCATGCGGCGGCGGCGCCGGTGTCGATGTGCTTTCTCTTTCGCTTGGTGGATTTGGTGGGAGAGGCATACGCGTCGGCGTGCGGCAGCGTCGACGGACAATGCGCGCTCGCGAGGAGCTCCGGCTCGGGCTCGTACGGCGTGAAGGTATACGTCGGGTGGCCGGGTGGGAGGTAAATGCACTCGCCTCGTGTGCGACTCTCGAGACCGCTCAGTATGAGGGTGATGAGGGACTGGAAGAGGGCGACCCACGGCACGTCGTCCAAGCTGTGGAAGTGCGGATCGTATTGGGCTTGTGCGAGCATGCAGCGTCCGTATTCCTTTGGATAGCCCGGTAAGACTTTAGCGACGTAATCGATAAAAGCTCGAGCTGGCATATCCCCGGCGTCGAACGACGGTAAACGAGCAGAGTGCAGCATGTTCAACATTTTCGTTCGCTTATCGCTCGATCGCCAACCGGGAGGCGGAAGCGCTGCGTTTACCATGCCAATCTCAATCGGAGGCCACTCAGCGCCGTCGTCCTCGCGCGCCGCATCGAGTATCTTCTTCTCGACTTGGTCGATCGCGTTGTTGAAAGCGCTAACGCACGCGTTGGGACTCACTCTTGGCTTGGGGGTAAAGTCCACAAACGCCGGTCGCACTGCTTCCTCGAGTTCAGAGGAAACGTGTGCGATTCGTCTTCGCGGCGCCTTTGGCGCGCGCTCCGCCATCCAAAGCAAGACATTCGACAGTCTCTCATCGTGCCACTCTGTGTGGTCTAGTGGAAGGAACATGACGAGTGCGCCCTCGACGCCGGCATCGTCGATTGCGGTTTGAACGTCTCCCTGGGAAGATCCCTCCTTGTGCGTCACCATGATGACGAGAGGAGCGTCGCCTCGGCGCACCAAACGGTAGAATTGCTTGAGCCTCGCCATCTCGTGCGGCTCGCATTCACCACCGCCGCAATCTAGAATGAATATTGCCGCTGCGGCACCACCTTCGGCGCCGTGAGAAGCATCCATCATCGCCGGAACGTCGCGAACGATGACCCAAGCCAACGGTCCGACGGCGTAGTAGTCGTCGCTCTCGAGAGAAGGCAGACGCGTTCCGTACAGCGATAAAATCGACCCGGTGCCCGTCTCGGTCGGTTCGGTCGGCTTGCCTCGCGATAGTTTCGTACGAAGCCACTCAGCGGCGAGCGTTGCTGCCGCCGTCCTAGGTCTAGCCGAAGCCTTGACGCCGGAATCAGCCTCGGCGCCGGTGCAGATGAGACACTTCCACACCAGGGCGCTCGGTGCAGCCATCTTCGCGGCGTCGTGAAGCGCCATTCCGACGGTTTGCGGAATGTCCAGCGGTCCTCCAAACTCTGGAGAACGCGCAGACTCAATCCTATGTCGCAGCTGGGACAGAACGTCCGTCGGTCTCAACATGGCGCCGAGCCTGTTGAACATCGCCGACGCGCGACTATTCAATCCCGGAGCTGGACTGGCGCTGGCGAGCGATTCTCCGATGAGACGTTCACGCTTGAACTCCTTGGAATTCATGCGCCACCGAGCAAAGAACAGACGCCATATCGCCAATGTCTGTTTTCGACGCCTACGAGCCGCTTTCGCTTCCGCAGCCTCATGTCGAGCGCGCTCTTCAGCGAGAACGCGCTGCCTCTCAGCTTCTTCTTGCGCAGCCTTGCGAGCGCGTTCCTCAGCCGCGGCCTTGGCGATCGCCGCGAGTCTCGCAGCCTCTGCAGCCTCCTTCGCACGACGTTCGGCTTCGATGCGTTGCCTCTCTGCCTCTTGTTCCACGCGAATGCGCTCAGCCTCGGCGAGAGCCTTTGCTTCTGCCTCCGCCTTGGCTCGAGCCGTTTCCTCTTCCAATCGCTTACGCTCGACTTCGGCAGCCTCAGCTTCAGCTCGAGCTTTCGCCTCGATAGCTTTGGCTTCTTCCTCCGCTCGTCTCGTAGCTTCTTCCTCTTCCTTCGCCTTCCGTTCAGCCTCCTCTGCCGCCTTCCTCTCAGCCGCCTTACGTTCCTCGAGCTCCTTCTTCTTTGCCACAATCGCCGCTCGTTCCGCCGCGAGCGCCGCTTCGCGTTCTGCAATCTTAGCGCGGAGTTCATCAGCCTGCTTCTTGCGTTTATCCATCTCGGAGAGTTCAGCACTCGCCGCGTCAGCCGGTTTAGGCGTGACTTGTGGCGTCGCTACGCTTAAGGACGGAAGCTGCTTCGCGAGAATCCTATCAGCGTCCTCTTTTCCTACGATCTCAAGCAAGTAGGATGCCGCGCGCTTCTTCATGACAATTTCAGACCTGGTCACTGGGAACTCGTCTGCGGGTGAAATGTACGAAGATTCGCGCATCATGACTGCGGGAGGTTTATCTCCATCCTTACCTCTGCTAACTTTCAATCCGTGATGAATGCACAAAGCTTCAGCCTCCATTTCATCTGTGTTCATCAGCCGCCCGATCTCTGAAATCGGCATCATGAACCTTCCATACGTAGAATTCATGACTTCGAGCGCCTTGGTCCGCATGCTATTGAAGAATTTGTGAAGGCAACACGATTGTAGAAACGTCGCCTGTTTCACGAGTCGGAAGAATCCAGTGAGATTGTTTGAGTGATAGGCTCGATGGCACTGGAGTGCGAATTGTACGTCGCGGTGCTTCAAGACGGCGCCGCGCACGCCGCGCAGATCATTCAACATCTCGGACCGCTGGACCGCGTATCTACCGTGTGAATCGATTCGAAGTAAGAGCTGGTAGCAATACATCTCTGCTTCGGCATCGAGACTGAAATGTGTTCCTTTCGCCGCGTTGTCGTCGTACATGTGTCTCAGCGACGTCAACGTCTTTGTCAATTGTTCGACATTCAGGTGCGAGTTGTGACCATCGGGATTCGTTGCCGATGCCGTCTCTTCGCACAACTCATGCTCCGCTAAGATTGTATATCGCACCATCTGCTCCATGAGTTTGACGGCGAACGAGTCTGTGATCTGCTGAAGGTTTAAGTCTTGACGAATCGAACGAAGCCGATCCCACAGGAACTTGCTCTTCGTCATGAAATCCTCATCCCGGCCGTCTATAATTCTCCAGAGTTGATCTATGGCCAATTGTAAACCTTTTTTCGTTCTAACCATATCGGGCGTCAAATCCGCGACAATGCGAGTGTACTTTTTCACGCACAAATCAGGATGCGACTTCATGCGGTCGTTTGCGTCTATGCGCTCAAACACCTCCAAATCACCGTTCGCGCTTCTAAATTCTCTCTCCTTGACGGGACACATCAAATCGCACGTACCGATTATGTGTCCTTGTCCCATGGGAAGCTCCCCCGCCTCGCCTCCGCCACCACCGCTGCTCGAGGCTGGCGGTTGACTCGTCAATCCTACTCTAGCATTCACCGGTCGCGGCTTTGGCGGAACAAACGCCTTCGCGCTCGCCGATCCAAATGCGGGAGCGCTCGCTTCCAGCACAGTCTTCGCCGCGGTTGCGGTCGCAAAACCACCAAAACTCGTCACGGCTGGCTTTTCATCGCTAACCTTTGGTTGGAAAGATGAGGCGACCGGACTTAACCCGCTCAAAACGCCCGTTCCTCCAAACGGACTGCCCGCCGGCGCGGGGGTCGATGACGCCGTCGCCGCTCCGAGCCCACCCAAGATCGCTTGGCCAGCGCTAGGGTTCGGCTCAAGCGGTGATGGTGATCTTGCGGTCGGCGCCGTGAAGGCACCGAAAGCACTCGGAGACGTGGAAGGAGACGTCATTGTCGTCGTGGCGGCGTCAAACGGCGAACTCACGATGGGCGCAAACGGTGTCTGACTCGGTTGCGTCGACGCCCCGAACGGAGATGTACCACCCGCGGGCGCGGAATTCGACGCCCCAAACGGTGAGCTTCCGCGATCCACCGCCTCGAACGGAGACGCGCTCGTCGGCGGCGCGGTGCTCGAACCTCCAAACGGGCTCGCGTTTGCCGAACCGACCGCGCTACCAAACGGAGACGTCGATCCCTGCGTCGCCCCGAAAGGAGATGCTCCCAACGCAGAAGTCCCGAACGTGCTCGCACTTGCCGGTGCACTCGCTCCGAACGGACTCGCGCTCGCGCTCGCCGGCGCACCGAACGCTCTGCCCGTTGCCCTGCTCACTCTGAAAGGCGAACCCGCAGACACCGCCGCAGACGCCCCGAACGGCGAGCTCGACGCCAGTACCGCCTTTCCGAACCCCGATCCAGCCCCACTGAATGCACTCACACCATCCGCTACCCCGAACGGCGATCCGCTCGCGCCCATCGCCGCCCCAAACGGCGAGGATCCTGCGTTGGGGAGCGGCGCCGACGTGGGCGCGCCGCTCGAGCCACCCCCACCACCCCCGCCGCTCGCTCCGAACGGCGACGCCCCATCCATGGACGCGGACGCCCCGAATCCCCCGAACGCCCCACTCGCGGCGGCACCCCCGAACGGCGACAGCGGCGCAGCGAACGGCGACGTCAGCGCACCGAAAGGCGCAGATGCGTTGGCAACGTTCGAACCGTTCCCACCACCGAACGGACTCGCGTTCGCGCCCGTCGTCTTTCCGAACGGATTCTCCGAGCCGTTCGTCGACGTCGGCGTCCCGAACGGGTTCGGCGCGCCGCCGCCGCCGAACATCCTTCGTCGCGCGTCGCTGTGTGAAGAGCTCGGTCGTTGCGAGGTGCCTTCACAACGCGACTTGACAAACAAGAAAAATGTTCGTCGACGTCGCGTCACGCGCGTCGATGAGACCGTCGGCGACACTGCCGACAACGATCGGGTCGGTCAGTCATCGTCTAACGCGACGATCGACGCGGGGTTTTTTGACGATGGCGCGCGCGGCGAGGCGTCGAAGCGGTGACGGTGAAGAAGATGAAGCTGACGTTGTTGACGCGGACGAAACGGCGCCGACGCAGCGCCGAGGACCGAGCGTGCAAGGGCGAGGATCGAGCGCGAGACTCGAAGCGGTGGCGCCAAAGCCGTGTTTTCGTCTCGGGCTGTTCGCGGACGCGCAGTACGGGGATAAGGAGGATGAAAGGAGGAACGACGACCCGAGCAGAGTCAAGCGTTTCAGAGCGTCGGCGCAGCGCTTGGAGGAGTGTTTGGCGGCATTCGGACGCGAGGCGTCGTCATTGAGTGGAATCGTCAATCTTGGGGATTTGTTTGATGGATATAACGAGGATCGGAAGGATCTCAAGCCGGTGCTTCGTGGGCCGATGAGCGACGCGACAAAGAAGCGAAATGCTCGGGATTTGCGAGTGGTGGCGGATTTGGTCAACGCGGCGGGCAGGAAGACGCCGATGTATCACACAGTGGGCAATCACGATTGTAACGTGAGTAAGAAGGAGTTTCTGCGCGCTGTAAACATGGCGTCCCCGTATTATTCGGTGGCGTTGCCGAGAGGATGGCGGTTGATCGTGTTGGACACGACGGATTTGAATCCACGATACATTGAAGCAGACACCGTCGAATACGAGCCCGCGATTGCTTTTGCCGTGGACGCGGTGGAGAAGAATAGAGACGACATCGTTCCGTGGGGAGGTGGACTCGGACCGCGTCAGTTTGAATGGTTCGAGAACGAGTTAGAGGAATGCAAAGAGAAGAATGAACGCGTCATCGTCGCGAGTCACAACGCGCTCCATCCTCTCGCCGCTCGTTTTCAAATGTCAGCCTGGAACTCTGGCACCGTTGCCGAACTCATGGAACGAAGCGGGGTGGTTAAGGTTTGTCTGGCTGGTCACGACCATCCGGGTAAATACCACAAGCAAGGAGGCGTGCACTACGTGACTCTGGAGGCGATGCTCGAAGCTCGCGAGGGCGAAACCTCGTATGCGTTTTTAGACGTCTACGAACACGAAGCCGTACTCACGGGCGTCGGTGTTGCCACGAGCAGACGCATGCGCGTGTCTCCACACGGTTTGTTCACGGGCATAGCCACCTTTGAGTCTTTCGGTGACATTGTCAGCTCTGGTTCTGGCGCTCGCGTCGAGACTTCGAGCATGGGCATCGTCGAGTGGATCAACCGGTACGGTCGAGACTGAGGTTTGAGTACTTATGGACTGTGTTGATAGTTTATTTCAACGTGCATGATGATAAAGTTATCACCGAGTTAGTTTTAATCTGTTGTATTGCTATTGTATAAGCGTCAAAAGTTTTTAGACCACTCACGCGCTCGAAGGCGTTTCGAGCGTGATTTTACGCAGTCGCCGGCTCCAAGCTGTCGAGCCACTCGGTGGAGTCTCTCCAGTCGGCGTATTGGAACGCGTCTTGGTTTTCGAAAGTGGCACCAGTCGCGTGGACACCGCAGCCATCGGCGCCGTGTTGGTACTCTTCCTTGAAGACGCCCGGGAGGTTGCGTCGGCGGAGCTTCGAATCCCACTGGCGGTTCCACAAGTTGTAGCCGCCACGGAGACCGACAATGTTGACGTATCCCATCTCATCGAGCGTTTCCAAGGCTTGGATGGCGCGGTTGCGACCATCAGAGCAGCCGATGATCAGCTTGGTCTCCTTATCCGGGAATCTCTTCTCGACTTGAGCCTTAAAGTCGGCGTTGATCTCTTGCACGTACACCTTTTCACCCTTTTCGCTGTCGTATCGACGCGTGGCGTTGATAATCGGGATCTCCGTAATCTTCGGGCCGTAGAGTTGATCGCGCGGGTAGTTACCCACAAACTCGATCTCGCTCTTCGCCCGAACATCCAAGATTTGGTAGCCACCAGCGACGAAGAGGACCATCGCCTCGAGGTTGTCCGCGATGCCCTTGTCCGGGAACGCTTCGAGCGTCTCGCCGATGAATTCGTTCGAAAACCCGTGGTGCGGTTCCTTATAAATCCCTTCAAACGCCGCGCGGGTCACGACAGATCGGCGCGTCGCCTTAGCCCGCGTCGTCTTCGTCGACACCGTCGTAGAAATCGCGCGCACGCTCATCGCAGTAGCGCTCGCCATGATGCTGATGTTTCTGCAGGTCGTCATCGAAACAACACATCCGTCAGTCATTTCGAGTCCTCCGTCGGTCGCGTGTCGCGCGCATCGCCATCGATTCCGTTGTTTACACCACGTACATGATCGTCGTCCAACGAGTTACAAAGTGACGGGGCGCGCGCGAGCGGCGTCGTTCCCGTTCGACTCATCCATCGGCGTCATCCGTTCTCGAGTAGATAAGCGCGCTCTCCGAGCCCCCTTGTGTTCGAATTTGGATCACTTTGACGAGTCACGAACCTTCAATTTACACGCATCGCGGACAAAAAAAAAGGGTGTATGGAAGGGTGGGGTGGAGCGAGTGTCCATCTATTTTATTGAGTCACGACTCGTAACATGTATCCAATTTCGGATCGCACCGCACCGCATCGCACCGCATCGCGCGCGCGCGGGAGCCGAGGACCCTTGTGCTGTTTTCATGAGTCAGGACTCGTGGATTTGGATTGATTTTGATTGTTCAGAACCTCCCGACCGACATCGTCGCGGTCGCGGTCCGCACACTCGAGCGGTCGATGGGCGGGCGTGGTCGGTTGATTGACTGACGATGTGGACGCTTCGACGCTTCGCGGTGCGTGCGATGATGACGTCGACGTCGACGTCGACGTCGACGTCGAGGATGGTTGGTGGCGGTTTATTGAGCGGGTCGTCGACGCCGATGCGGTGGATGTCGACGACCGGTGTCGGCGGGACGAAGACGATGAACGACGAGTCTGGAGACCGAAGCCGAAGACGCGCGAGGGTGAACAGGGCGTTGTATCGGGCGAAACAGCGCGGGTTTTTAGAGCTGGACATCATGGTTGGGACGTGGGCGGAAACGGCGCTCGCGGATGCGGATGAGGGTTTTTTAGACGCGTTCGAAGAGGTGCTCGACGAGGAAAATCCAGAGTTGTTCAAGTGGTTGACGGCGCAAGAGACGCCTCCGGAACGGACGCGGACGAACCCGGCGTACGCGTCGTTGGAGGCGCACTGCGTCAAGTTTTTGGATGAAAAGGCGAGTAAAGAGGCTCGGGCGGCGCACGGGCGGGAGTGGATACGTGGATGGAACGATAGCGGGCAGGGAAATCAATGAAGAAAAAGGCTCGGGGAGAGCGACGGATGGAAGTGGACTTTTGTATTAATATTGAAAAAATCAACCTCGTTTGTGAAGTGTTCATCAATTTAAAACGCCGATCTCTCGAACGACTTTAGTGATAACTCTTTGTGAGTTGTTTTTAGTTCGCATCCTTCCGGGCGCTTACTTCTTGGCGTGTTCCGGAGCGACGCTTTCTTCGCCGTTGACAATCCAGACGTACCAGTACGCGATGCCGACGAAGATGATTTCAACGCAGAGGACGATGAGACCGTACCACCAAGTGGCCCAGTCGCCGCGGAAGACCGGGGCCATGGTCAAGGAGAAGATGGTCATCAACTTGATGAGGATGTTCAAGGCCGGGCCAGAGGTATCCTTGAAAGGATCACCGACGGTGTCGCCGACGACGCACGCCTTGTGCGTGTCAGACTTCTTGCCACCGTAAACCTTTTCGTTTTCGATGTACTTCTTGGAGTTGTCCCAAGCACCGCCAGCATTGGACATCATGACGGCAAGCATGAAACCGGAGGCAATAGCACCAGCGAGGAGACCACCGAGGGCCTTGGCGCCAATGAGCAAACCGACAGAGATCGGGGTCATGACGGCAAGGATGCCCGGAAGCAACATTTCGTTGATGGAAGCCTTGGTGCACATCTTGACGCAAGACATGTGGTCGCACTTGACACCCTCCTTGCCTTCGAGGAGACCCGGAATGTCACGGAATTGGCGTTGGACTTCGACGATGATCGCACCGGCAGCCTTACGGACGGAAAGCATGGTGAGGGCGGCGAAGAGGAACGGCAACATGGCACCGAAGATGACGCCAGAGAGGACGTACGCATCAGTGAGGA
>Ga0213864_10001215_pt1 | contig 11698 bp, 9 predicted proteins | sample PICome_5_FD_160078 | JGI IMG/M metagenome (GOLD analysis project Ga0213864, IMG submission 160078) | Coastal seawater microbial communities near Pivers Island, North Carolina, United States - PICO247 | ecosystem: Environmental > Aquatic > Marine > Coastal | place: USA: North Carolina | collected... | reverse complement strand
GTTCGTTGTAAAAGGTACATGGCGGAGCGACAGGGATTCGAACCCTGGAGACGGTCTCCCGCCTACACACTTTCCAGGCGTGCGCCTTCGACCACTCGGCCACCGCTCCGTGAGGGGGTGTTTAGACTGATTGACTTGGGAATATCAAGGGGCAATAGAAATTTCCCGCATCAATTCTGAAATACTAAATGAACACGTCTGTTCTGTTTGCCCTTTTTCTCGACTTTGCTGATAGCGACGCGTCCAATTTCATCCGTTTTGGCAACATGCGTTCCCCCGCAGGGCTGCAAATCGACTTGCTCGTTGGCATCACCGATGCGCACCAAACGAATACGGCCTGCACCGCGGGGCGGTTGCACTGACAGTGTTTTCACAAGCCCCGGATTCGCATCTAGTTCCGCGTCACTGATCCAGCTTTCCGTGATATCGAAATTTCGAGCAATGATCGTATTTAACATTTCTGTCGTGGCGTCTTTATCATCTATAGCTTCGGGCATATCGAAATCCAACCGACCTTTGACAGCAGTGATAGCTCCACCTGTGACGGGCAGTGGGATAACAACCGATAATAAATGTAACGCAGTATGCATGCGCATATGCGCGTATCGAATATCCCAATTGATTTTCTGCGTAACCACTTGCCCAATCATAGGACGCGTCGCCTCTTCATTTGGGATCAGAACAATGGATCCTCCCTCACCCTTGATCGTAGTTTTGATTTCGATTTCTAGATCGTCCCAGATCAGCGTTCCACAATCTCCGGGCTGACCACCCGATGTCGCATAGAATAAGGTCTGATCAAGGATAATACCCCCCTGCTCAGTGATTTCTGTGACAATTCCTTCGGCGTTCGTTTGATAGGCATCATTTAGATAAAGCGGTGTTGTCATTCAGTCCCCTTACCAAAATCAGCAATGTTTTTTATTGTGATATCACGCTGCGCAAACGGAATTTCGATCCCTTCGGCGACAAAACGTTCGGCGATTTGGTGATTGATTTCTGATTTGACGTTTAGCGTGAAATTCACATCCCGCAAAATCGCGCGAATTTCAAAATCCATGCTGTCTGCGCCAAAACCTTGGAACACAACGGATGGCCCAGGATCCAGAACAACCAACGGCTGAGCCTCAGCGATTTCGCGCAAAATCTCCTCCACCTTCCGAGTATCGGTTCCGTAGGCCACACCCACCGGCACAATCAAACGGCCAATCGTATTGCCACGGGTATAATTCGTGACCTTACCTGACACCAAATCAGCGTTCGGCACAATCACATCGCTGCGATCAAAGGTTTCGATGCGGGTGGATCGTACACTAATATCGCGCACGTATCCCATGGTGCCCCCCACGTCGATCCAGTCTCCCTTGGTCACGGGGCGTTCAATCAATAAAATGATCCCTGAGACAAAGTTTGAAACGATGTTTTGCAATCCAAAACCAATACCAACCGATAAGGCACCTGCAACGATGGCAAGGGAAGAGAGGTCTAGTCCCGTGCTGGAAATCGCAACCATCGCAGCAATGAAAATACCGACATATCCCAAACCAGACACAATCGCGTTTTGAGCCCCTGCATCCAATCGTGTTTTTGGCAAAACTGATCCGCGCAACGTAGATTGGGTCAATCGGGTTGCCATGTATCCGATCGTAAAAATCAAAACAAAGGCTAGGAAATCCAATGGTGATATGCGCGTACCTGCAATTGGCACGCCCTCTTTCACCTGATCCCAAACCTCAGATAGGTTGGAAACCCGCGCGCCCCAAATCAACGCAAAGAACGGCAGTGAGGCAAAGGCGATCACGAAACTGATCAGGATCGGGACCAAACCATCTTCTTGTTCGCCCTCACGTCCAATCGCGCGAGAGTAAAGATCGACAAGACCGCCTTGTAGGATCACAATGACGGAACACAGCGCCAAGGTTAGGAGTGAGGCTAGCACCGAACTATAGGCCGCGGTCACATACCCAACCGCGCCTAAAACAGGTGCGCCAATGGTGATGAAACGCCCAACTTGGGCCAGAAGGCGGGCAAAGCGGACTGCGAATACACCATCTGGGCCCGCATCCTCACTATCGCTGGCTTGGCGCAATTTCACAGTTGCACGTGAAAGGACATAAGCCCCTAGCAGGATCAGAACGAAATGCAGCACCGAAATCGATGCGACACCGACTTCGTTGAACACGAAAACATGCTCTAACGCGTGATCAATGACAAAGATCAGCGCCCCCAAAACAAAGGTACGGCGGATCGAACGCTCCTCAACATCACGAGGCAATTCGAACGCCGATCCCGATCCTGTGGCCAGACGATCCGAGATAAAGATGGCCGCAATGATATAGCCCGCCCAAATAGGCATGGCGTCCAAGACCAACGCACCGCGCACCTCAAACATGCCCGTTTGCAACAACGCAGCCCCCAAGGTATAGAAGGCCGCAACCAGCATGGCCGTTTTGATGGTTGCAGCAATCAAATGCGCCAATCGGGGATTACGAGCCACGTTTTGTGAGAGATCCCGCGCCCGCAGAGACACTCGCGACGCACCAAAGAAAAATGCAATAGTTAAAGAGAGTTGCAGGATAATGTTCAAAAAGTTCGATTGAAATGATGCCCGTGCCGACGCATTGTTAAATGCATCTGACACTTCATCGACAAGCCCCGAAATCACGCCAACCACCTCTGTCGTGGCCGTCAACCATTTTGACGGCGCAAGCGGTGTTGGCTCCAATTTCAACAATGCACTTGTACGCCGTGCACTGATGATTTGGTCAATCTCACGGATCAAACCACTGGCACGGGAATAGGCCTCTTCTGCGCGCAACAGGGGCGCGCGCGCGGCGTTTAATTGTTCGCTTAACGCGGCGCGGCGATCGGCCAATGGATCCACACCTGTTTCAGGAATGGGTGCCAATGCATTTAATTGCTCTTCCAGAATTGCGACCCGTGCAATGTCTTGGGATTGCGCATCTAGGAACGTTTGTCGCCAATCTACAATTTGACTGCGCAATGCCTCAAGCGCTACATCAGAGGCTTCGGCATTTTCGACAACGGCTTCGGCGCGTGTCGCATCTTTACTCCAACTGTCATAGGCCTCGGGCGCGACCCCTTGGGCAAAACTAGGTGAAACCAAGGTGATCCACAGGATCAAACAAAATCGAAACACTCGCACCATATATTTAATCCACAAATACCCCTGGAATTGCCCGCGGTCCACGCTCTAACCAGTCAGGAACGGGCAAGCCTTTGGATTTCAAAAAATCAGGATTATAAAGCTTTGACTGATAGCGCGTGCCATAATCACATAAAATGGTCACGATGGTATGACCCGGTCCGAGAGCGCGGGCAAGTTTCACGGCACCTGCAATGTTAATCCCAGATGATCCGCCCAAACACAGGCCTTCTTTCGCCAATAGATCAAAGACGATCGGCAAGGCCTCTTCATCCGTGATTTGATATGAATAATCGGGGGTAAACCCTTCCAGGTTTGCGGTGATGCGCCCCTGTCCGATCCCCTCACTTATAGAAGATCCTTCCGAGACTAATGTGCCCGTTGTGTAAAAAGAATGCAGTGCTGCACCCATCGGATCAGCCAGTCCAATTTTAACGCCCTTAGGCTGCAGGTATTCGGCACATCCTGCAAGTGTACCACCCGAACCCACTGCTGCAACAAATCCATCAACCTTGCCATCGGTTTGAGACCAAATTTCTGGGCCTGTCGTTTCGATATGCGCACGTCGATTGGCCACATTGTCAAATTGATTTGCCCAAATTGCGCCATTGGGTTCCGTTTTGGCCAATTCATTGGCCAAACGTTCCGAATACCGCACATAGTTATTAGGATTTTTATACGGCGCAGCAGGCACTTGAACTAATTCAGCCCCTGCAAGGCGCAGCATGTCCTTTTTTTCTTGGCTTTGAGTTTCGGGGATCACGATCACTGTTTTAAATCCCATAGACGCGCCCACCAACGCCAAGCCGATCCCTGTGTTCCCTGCCGTCCCCTCGACAATTGTGCCACCGGGTTTTAGGGTTCCGCGATCGATTGCATCGCGAATGATATAAAGCGCCGCGCGATCCTTGACCGATTGCCCAGGGTTCAAAAACTCTGCCTTGCCCAAAATTGTGCACCCAGTTTCTTCGCTTACACGGCGCAGTTTAATCAGGGGGGTGTTACCGACGGCATTTGCCAAATCAGACGCGTACTGCATATTATTCCTCAATTCCTTTAAATTTATGCTACGAGCGAAGTGAGCGACTTACAAGATCACTCTGGCGATATTGTTGCAGCCATAGCACCATCATAGCCAAAGGAAGTGCGCGAAAACGGCCCAGAATGGCCATTTCAATCGCATGATCAACGGATATAAGATGGGGCCGGATGTCTTCGTTTTCGTCGTCTAGCCCACCAAGTTTGGGCGTATAATCTTTCAAATCACAGATACCCAAAAAACTGTGGAAAAACGTTGTTGATCCACCGGGGCTGGGATATGATTTTGAAATGGGGATCAGGTTACAAATGTTCAAACCCGCCTCCTCCTCTGCCTCGCGCCGTGCGCAGGTTTCGGGTGTTTCGCCTAAATCAATCATTCCTGCGATAGGTTCAAATAGCCATGGGTTTTTATCCCCGCGCGCGAAGGGTGCTATCCGAAATTGTTCCAACACCAAAATTTGATCGGTTTCTGGGTCATAGGGCAAAACCAAGGATGCATCCCCCGAAACAAATGCCGCGCGGGAAACTTCAGCACTCATCGATCCATCAAAGTGGCGATAATGTAGGCGATAATCGCGCACGGCAAAAAAACCGGTATAGGGGCGCGTCATCTCGATGACTTCCACATGCCTATCCCCAGCCCCTGCCTCTATTCCCAGATCTGGGTCCTCTTGGGCCATGCGCCAAGAATGCGCACGACGTTCCATCATGGGGAATTTCGGGTCCATCTCGGACGCAGATGATTTTCCAAAATGATACATGAATTCTTCGGCTGCCCCATAAGCGGTTGGCCCCCATTTTTCGGACCAATCCGATAGGCTCCATTTATCGCCAGACACAACATCGGGATCATCACAATAATAAACGCTGACCTCCTTTGGCCCTGCATCTGTTTCTACAGTCACAGGAACGGGGGCATAGTCAAATCCGCTTTCGTAATAATCCAGCTTATCAATATCGGCTTGATCCAACCCCCTCAGCAATAAGCCCTTGGCAAGCGATCCTTGTTCGCGAACGATCACGGGAAAATTTTCGCCCCGCGCCCAATAGATGGCGTGATCATGCAACACCGCCTCTGAAAACTGCAGCTGATCGCACGAACGTCCCAAAACGATTTCACACAATCGCAAATCGCATAGGGTTCCATAGAAAAACATTGATGGCATATCCGCCCCCATCTGATGGTCGTGATCGCGGTGTAGAGGGTTCCTAACCGCTTGCCCAGAGCAAAATGAGGCGTGCTAAAATGTGCGCTCGCTGTAGCTTTCTAAAGCACGGTTGCGCCCAGTAGAAAGATCAACAATCGGATCGGGATAGCGCATGTCAGGCCACAAATTCCACGCCATTGGGATCGCGTCATAAAAATCCAATGCAGTTTTGGGTGCATTCCTTTGCCCCTCGGCAATCCATGCATTGCGATAGGCGCCGCCATCGTCGAATTTTTTCGCCTGCGTATCAGGATTAAAGACACGGAAATAGGGTGTTGCGTCAGGACCCGATCCAGCGACCCATTGCCACCCAAGCGCATTTAGCGCAGGGTCCCAGTCCACCAAACACTCCTCAAACCATTTTTGTCCAATGCGCCAATGCGTCAACAGATGTTTTGTCAAATAGGATCCAACATTCATTCGCCCACGATTGTGCATATATCCTGTGACATAAATTTCCCGCATGGCCGCGTCGATCAATGGGATGCCTGTGCGCCCCTGTTTCCACGCCAAGACATGTGGATGATCTTCATCCTCTTGCCATGGAAAATGATCCCATTTTTCAGACCAGTTTCCTGATGTGATATGTGGGGTATGATATATCAGGTGATACCCAAATTCACGCCAGACCAGCTGTTTGATAAAGGCCTCTGCATCTGCAGCGCCCTGCATTAACGCCTGGCGCGCCACATGCCATACCTGACGCGGGCTAATTTCGCCCAATGTTAAAAACTGCGACAGGCGCGAGGTACCGTTCACACCCATCAAATCGCGCCCTTTTGCGTAGCAATCAACACTTTGTTCCATGAATTTGAACAAAATATCCTGCGCCACATCTTCGCCCGCACTTAGATATTGGGACAAAACTGATTGTCCACGACACAGACGTGCGCCCATGTTCCAATCCGACAGTTGTTCGCTTTGTGGCCATTTGTCGGGAGACGGAATTTTTGTTGGCGCAGGAAGGGGTGTCGCCACATCACGCCCCGAAACCGCACGCCAGAACGGAGTGTACACACGGAAAAACCCACCAGCCTTGGTTTCAACAGTCCATGGTTCAAACATCAGATGGCCCGACACGCTTTTAGCATCAATGCCATCTGCCTTTAGCGTGGCTTTGACCTTGGTATCACGCGCGACACTTTCTGGATCATAAAGCCGCGACCAATAAACCGCCCCCGCCCCAGTCTCACGCACCAATTCAGTCAATACATCGACAGGATTGCCACTGCGGTAAATGATACACGACCCAAGTGTACGCAGTTTTTTATCAATGGCCTCAAACCCCATGGACATACGATAGGCCGAGGCCGCACCAAGCGCGCATTGAATATCATCATTGATCACCACAGGGATGACAGGGCCACCGCGGTTGATCGCCTCAACCAAAGTGAGATTGTCAACAAGCCGTAGGTCCCGGCGGATCCAGTAAATTGTTGCCGTATTTCTCATACATTGTGTACGCAGGCCCCGCAAAATAGATCAATAATTTCCGACGGTTTATGTTAACTGTTCGGGGTCACAAATGCGTGCCCAGGGCATCAATCAATTTCGCAATATCTGCATCATTTGTGTAGTGTACAAAGCTAAGGCGTAACACTCCATGATTAGGGTTCACATTCATGGCCGCCAAGGGGCGCACGGCGTAAAAATCACCACCCCCCGCCATAATCCCTGCATTTGCGAGGATTGCTGCAAACTCTTCTGCATTGCGCCCAATATTCAAGGCGACCGTTGGCGCGCGCGCCACACTGTCCAAAGGACCCAAAACACGGATATCATTGCGCCCACGCAAAAACTCGATCAATGGCTCCATTCGAGCAATTTCGGCCTCTCGGAACAAGGTGTGGACCAGGACTCCGCGTTCTGGTGCGGATAAATCAGCGCCACCATGATGGGCCGCCACCGCATCAAAATAATCCACCATACCCGCGCAGGCAGCAACCTGTGCATGATCGGGTCCTGCGGGTGTGAATTTTTTATAAAGGCTGCCGCCGTTGAACGCATGGGCCTGATTGGGCAGCAACTCTGCCAATTGACGGCGCACCACCATGATCCCCTGATGCGGTCCATAGGTTTTGTAGGACGAAAACATATAAATATCTGGCCCCAAATCTCCAACATTTGGGATGCCGTGTGGCGCATAACTGACCCCATCCACACAAACAAACGCCCCCGCCCCATGGGCCAGTGCGGTGATTTCCACAACGGGGTTGATTTCACCCACAACGTTTGAACAATGTGGGAAACACACCAAACGCACCTGATCATCCAACAAATTCATCAGATCACTTGGGTCAAGCCGCCCAGTTTCAGGATTGATTTGCCATTCGCGTACCTCGATCCCGCGGTCTGCCAAACGCCGCCATGCGCCTGAATTGGCCTCGTGATCTTGGTTGGTGACGATGATCGCGTCCCCTTCGTTCATCCATTCGCCAAAGGCCTTGGCTAGGACATAGACATTCTGTGTGGTTGAGGGACCAAAGCTTAGCTCATTTTCATGCACTCCCATCATCGCCGACAGACGCGTGCGCGCCTCATCCATTTCTTCGCCCCCCAAACGGCTGGCGTCATAGGGGGCATAGGGTTGCACCTTGCGTTCACTATAAAAGCGAAACAGACGATCAATAACCTGACGGCAGGTAAAACTGCCGCCGGCATTTTCGAAAAACGATTGTCCCGCAAACGCTGGTTCGGAAAATGCCGGAAATTGAGCGCGGATAAAGTCAAGATCAAGCTGCATGACGTCCCCCGTTTGTTTTCAGGCACTGTGCAAGCGGTTTGGGGGATTTGCAAGGGGCATCATTGGGATTGCCCCCAAAAATGATGCCCTTTAAAGCAGTACTATTTAAGCCAATGACCGACGACTTGCACGAAATCCAACTTCTAAATGGATGTTGGGTATATTAGGCAGTTCGTAACCTAATTTTAACCATAAAAATTACGTCAAATTGGAACATATTGGTCCGTTTCTTTGCAGCTAATCATATCACTAAATGCAAAATTTCTTAAGATTCATAGGTTCTACGCTTATCAATACATCATCCTGTATTGTGCAGTGCGTTCTGCAAACGCGTTCAAAGCAGACGACTGGTTGACCACTATGTTGACGCTGTCAGCCGTACGTGTTGGCAGCGAATTTATTCGACGAGATGTCATCAAAATCCAAGATCGCAACGCACTCGCTGATTGCGATCAACGCAACAAACGACACCTAGGTAAATTAGAAGTTTAAATCCATCTATCAGTGTTCACTGCGCCCCACCAAATTGGGCGGAGCGCAGCGGATTTATTAGGCGTTTACGTCAACAACGACGCGGCCCTTTACTTGTCCCTTTAGGATGTCTTTGCCAAGTGCTGGCAAATCACCCAAAGTAGCGGGGTGGATCATCGCCTCAAGCTTATCCATCGGCAGGTCGTTTGCGATGCGTTCCCAGGCGCGTAGGCGGTTATCATAGGGTTGCATCACGCTGTCGATTCCCAATAGACTCACACCGCGCAGCAGAAACGGGATCACCGTTGCAGGTAGGCCTGCGCCCCCAGCCAAACCAACCGCAGAAACCGATCCGCCGTATTTCATTTGGCCCAATACACGCGCCAGCATGTCACCGCCAACGGCGTCCACACATCCGGCCCATGTTTCACGTTCTAACGGGCGTTTAACGGTTTCGTTGATCTCTTCCCGTGGCACGATTTGGGTGGCCCCAAGGTCGCGCAAATAGTCTTCGGTTTCTGGGCGTCCTGTGACGGCCGCAACCTCATACCCAAGGTTTGCTAGTATCGCTGTTGCAACGGATCCAACGCCACCCGCAGCGCCCGTTACCAAGACAGGACCTTGGCCAGGTTTTAACCCATGATCCTCAAGCGCCATAACCGCCAACATCGCAGTAAAGCCTGCGGTACCGACCGCCATCGCCTGACGTGATGACAGACCGTTTGGCAATGGAACCAGCCAATCTGCATTGACGCGGGCCTTTTTGGCGTATCCGCCCCAATGTACCTCGCCCACGCGCCATCCCGTTAGGACAACACTATCCCCTGCGCCGTAGCGTGCATCATCCGAGCTTTCGACGGTTCCTGCGAAATCGATGCCCGGAACATGTGGATATTCGCGCACCAAGCCGCCACCTGGACCAATACAAAGGCCGTCTTTATAATTTACGGTTGAATACTCCACGTTTACCACAACATTGCCTTCGGGCAGTTGATCAGTGCTGATTTGTTCGATGGTGGCGGATGTTTTGCCACTTTCTGCATCCTTATTGACCACTAATGCATTAAACATTTGATCCTCCTACTTTCTTAAATCCAAAATCTTTCTTTGACGCGGGCGCTGCGTTCGCCCGCACCTGTATCTACGGTTAACTCTTGGCCCGCGTCCCAATAGCCCGCATCAATCATTCCAATGGCCACGTTCGTGTTGAAATCTGGGGACCATGTGGCCGAGGCAATCAGGCCCACATTTTTCCCATCCAAATAAACCGACCAACCGGTCGCATTATGGGGTAGATCGCCAGACCCCGAAATTTCGATGGGACGAATTTGACGAGGGGGGCCATTTTCCTTTTGTGCTTCGATCACAGATTTGCCGATGTAATCTTCGGGTGAATTACAGAATTTGGCCAATCCCGCCTCGACAGGCGTATTTTCGCGCGTCATGTCCGAGCCAAAGGATAACAATCCGCCTTCGATCCGTTCGATCAGATTGGGACAACCTGCGCGTACGTTCAAATCCTGACCCGTCGCAATCAAGGCATCCCACAGTGGCATGCCATACTCCGTGCCATCCACATAGATTTCAAAGCCGCCCTGTTTGGACCAACCAGAGCGCGCAACCACAAATTCTGTATCCATAAACGCCATACGCTTATAGCGGAAAAAACGAATGTCACGCACTTCATCACCAAAAACACGAGACATCAGTTCATCGGCCTTTGGACCCTGAACCGCAAGTGGTGAAACATCGGGTTCCACAATATCAACATCCATGTTTGATGCAATCGCAAGCCCAAGCGCATATTGCAGCAAATCACCATCTGCCAGTGACAGCCAATAATGATCTTGCGCCAATTTGATGGCCACAGGGTCATTCAACATGCCCCCATTGCAATCGCATATTGGCACGTAATAACACTGATCATCCGCCATGCGATCCATGTCGCGCGGGCTCATCATTTTCATTAGGCGAAGGGCATCGGGGCCCTTGATACTGACCTGTCGTTCAACGGCCACATCCCAAACCTGAACATGCTCTTTAAGGTGGTGATAATCGGCCTCATAACTTTCGAAATAACTGGCCAACAACATATGGTTATAAACCGTGAATGCCTTAGCGCCTGCCGCCTGAACACCAGCTGTAAACGGGGTGCCGCGCACCCGGCGTGATGGAACAATACCTGCCATTCTAGGACTCCTAATCCAACGAAAAACGAAAACGCAGAGACGGGTTTTACACTCATCCCCTGTTTCAATTAAAAACGGTTTTAGCGTGGACCGTGCCAGTCGATTTGACAGATCTCGGCAGAGCGGCCATCAAAATCCCAAACGCGGCCATGGGCGCGTACACGGCCCTTGGTTGCGGTGGCGACAGTGATATCTGGGCCCATCCAGTATTCGGTATTCTTCACAACGATTTCTTCACCTTTGTGACCGGGCACTGGAACAACTTCACCCTGAATGATCTTGCCCACCATCAGACGGCGTGCGTTGCCTTCGGTTGTGAACTCAACAGGTGCGCGTTCTGCGCCCAAAAATTCGCTGACCAACACCTTGAACAACCCTGTTGTACCCTTGGCCTGACCGCTAAAGATTTTGATCAATGCTTCATAGGCGGCATAGCTCGCGCGATCGTCAATATAGGCTGCCGCTTTCCAGTTGCCACGCGCCATCAGGCCCGGAATTTCCAACACCAATCCGACGTTCAAACCTGACAGATCTTCGTCGCCATAATGCCCCTGATCAATGCGCACACCTGCCCATGCCTGACAATAGCCTTCTGTTGGGGCGTGTTTTCCCAAGGATACAACACAGGGGCAGAACACTGTACAGTTACAGTTCAGGATCAATTCACCCTTAATCGCCCAAGGCGTCAGCCCTGGGTCCTTTTTCATCGCCACTGGATGACGGCTATCAATTTTTGCAGGTACCTCTAAACGATCACTTGCCATGATGTCCTCCTTAAATAAGACCAAGGGCAATGAGTGCTGCACCACACAACAAAGCATAACCCAAAGGTTTCGTTATATACGTTCCAATTTGCGGTAGCTTTTCCACCACAATTAAC
>Ga0213864_10001212_pt1 | contig 11702 bp, 16 predicted proteins | sample PICome_5_FD_160078 | JGI IMG/M metagenome (GOLD analysis project Ga0213864, IMG submission 160078) | Coastal seawater microbial communities near Pivers Island, North Carolina, United States - PICO247 | ecosystem: Environmental > Aquatic > Marine > Coastal | place: USA: North Carolina... | reverse complement strand
AGTTGGTATTGTGATGGCAAGAGTGACAAGCCTAAGAACAAGGAAGCTATCAAGCAAGCATTGAAAGTTGCAAGTGGTGTATACAAGGGTAACCTAGATGACTTTGTTGAAGGTGCGACACACTATCATGCACACTATGTGAATCCTAGTTGGGCAGAGACAAAGACTTATGTAACAAGAATAGATGACCACATATTTTATAGGTGGGATATTGAAAGGAGTAAGAAATGAACTTAATAGAACTTGAGAAACATATCAAAAAACATAAGATTATAGAAAAGTATACGCAAGGTATTCTAGATGGTTATATAGATGGTACACGAGATGAAGAACAGTCACACCATTACTATAAGCGAGGATATGACGTTGGTGTAGACTTATACTGCAAACTACATGAGGAGTAAGAAATGAATAGATTTATCATAGAACAAACACCACAAGAGATTGCTAAGTCTCTGTGTGACCAACACATAGTCAAGATGCCACTTGAAGAAGCACAGATGTTATGTACTGCACTATGGCATCATGCACCTGACTATGCAGAGGAAAGAGGATTATACAAACCTGTGCATCAGAAGCACCCTTGCACATTGTGGGCAATGGAGACACGAGCTAACTATATGTATGCATGGTTTCTTTACAAAGAAATGTTAGATGAGTATACACTTAGATATCACAAACAACATGGTGCAGGTAAACACAAACTCGCACTCTTAACAGGTGCAGACTACATACCAAGAGGTAATGTAACACAACACCCACAATGTTTTAGTGGACATGATGACCTAAAGACAGACGAGTTTTTTCCTATTGAAGCATATAGAAAGTTCTACAAGGTTGACAAGCTTAGATTTGCTAGGTATAAGTATACACAGAAACCACAATGGCTAGAAGGAGAAGTAGCATGAAACTAAAACAATTAATCAAGATAGCAGAAGCAGTAAACGGAAAACTACCTGCTGATATGTATGAGTTAGATGATGTAGAACATCTTTCTCTACACAGAGATGAACCAATAAAAATTGCTGACATGGATGTTGTATATTTAGTCAGAGCATTTAGGCATCAAGAACGTATGCTTAGAAGACAAGTAGATGCAGATATAATATCCAAGTTAGCAAGAGAACGTGATATGTGGAAAGAGAAAGCATTGAACATGGTAGATAAAGAGACACATGACAAAGTTAAAAATGCTCTAGCTAAAGTAAATAGAGAACCTCACGTAAAGGCTGAAGCCTACGATATAGCATGGGAAAAAGCAGAGCATTGGAAAAGATTATACACAGATGCAATGTCAAAGAAAGGTTGTAATTATGTATTCAGCGAGATACCTAATGACACAGACGGACAAGAGTTTGTTGACACTATGAAAAAGTATCTTAACAAGACATCATACAAGATGCGAGTACGTGGACAACACATTAAACCTGAATTGAGAGGTACAGGTGCTACCCAATGGGGTCAAGGCTTGAATGAATCATCTCATATGAGAGTTTATGTGGATGCTAAGTAATAAGCTTGACATTTTTTTATAAACACTATATAAGCAATTATCACTTAACCAAAGTCCCAACTTGGGACATCAATTTTGAAAGGAGACTAACATGCCATTAGATGCACAAATTACAGAACTGTTTAACTTAGACGGAACAGACCTAGACTTCAAAGTTAAGTACGAGGACACTAAATTCAAAGGTAAAAGATATGTAAAGAACTCTGTCACAGGAGAATACTTAGGTATCGTAGGAGATAAGTTCAAAGCAATAGACCATAAAGATTACTTCAATGGTATTAAACAAGTTATACAAGAGAACAGATTACCTCACGAACTTGATAATGCACAAGTAAAAATATCAACTGCACGTAACTGTGCTTTTGCTTTGTTGGATATTACATTACCAAATGTTAAGCACACAATCACAACGGCTAAACATCAAACAGTAATTAACGAAAGAATCATCGCCTTACATGGTATTGATGGTTCTTGTTCTAACCAAGTGTACTTTGGTGCTATTGATAGCTACTGCTCTAACGGACAGATAGGTGGAGAGTACGACACTATCAAGAAAAAAAACACAAGTGGTCTCAGACGTTCCGTATTGTTGAATGAGGTACGTGAAGCTAAGAATAATTTTGACAAACGTGCTAACCTCATGCAAGAGTGGGCAAATATACCTCTCAAGATAGATGGTAAAACTTTTATGGAGAGTATCATCTCATCAGAGAACTTAGCTAAAAAGATGTACGAGTTAGCTTGTCAAGAGATTAGCAAGAGAGGTAAGAATGTGTTCGCCTTATACTCTGCATTCACTAACTATGCATCTTATGCAGATGAGAGAAATGGTTTCAACATACGTAACACAGGTTTTGATACTAAAGCAGAGACCATGTGGAGACGAGAGCAAGAAGTAGCTAAGTGGGTATCCTCACCTCAGTTCAAACAATTATTGGTGGCATAATGAAACTTGAAGACTTACTCAACGAGTACTATTTATCCTTTGAATACAATAACTTACGTCAAGAAACTAAAGTACAGTATAAGTATTTTTTGGGTATAGTTTCCTCTACAAGTGTGGTTGATGGCAAAGAGTTAGGCAGTTATAAACTGTCTAGCTTGACCACCAAACTTGCAAAATTATCTTACAACAAATGGTGTGAGAGAGGTGTGTCATTTGCTAATCATCTCATGTCTGTTGTCAGAGTATTGCTTAATTACGGAATCAACATGGAGCATTGTAACATGAATCCATTCAGTAATATAAAGAAACGTGTGACCAAGAGCAGAAAAGTGGTTTGGACAAAAGAAGACGTTATCAGGTTTCTTGATACCTGTTACTCAGACTTTAACACACGAAGCATTGGTCTCATTGCACAGATGGCATATGAATGGTGTCAAAGAATTGGCGATATGAGGTTGCTTGAGTGGTCTAACCTTGATTTAGATGCTAAACGTATGCAGATTGAGCAGTCAAAGCGAAGAGCACAAGTATTTTTACCTATATCAGATGAGTTACATGAGATGTTAGTACAACAACATGATGATTATGGGTTTCAAAAGTATGTAGTACCTCGCCCAAGAGCTTACAAGGGGTCTTACAAGCCTTATTCACTAACTAAGCTACCCATAATAGCTAGAAAGATAATGGACTCTGCAGGGCTTTCTAAGGAGCTTAGATTAAGTGACTTACGTAGAACAGGTACAGTTGAAATGGTAGACGCAGGTGTATCAATGGGTAATATTATGTCAGTTACAGGACATGCTAACCCACAATCTGTTAAACCATATATGAAAAATACATTCACGAGTGCTAACTTAGCATTACAAGCAAGAAAAAATTTGACAGATGAAAAAAGCTATGGTACAAGCATGTTAAGTGCCGACAAGGAAGGATGTATATAATAACATGTTAAGTGTATATCAATATGTAAAAGACTTAGACATAAGTAATGGAGAAACAAAGAGAGTTAATTGTCCTATGTGTAAATCATATAAGACTTTTACAGTTACAAGTAACATGGGCACTATCGTGTGGAACTGTTACAAAGCATCTTGTAGTGTGAAGGGCAACTCTCGTGTTCACATGACTGTTGACGAGATACGTAACTTCAACAAGGTGTCCCAAGTTGGGACATCGTTTGAATTGCCTGAGTGTGTTGTGTCTCATTCTTACAGAAAGGAAGTTATGAACTTCTGTGAACTGTGGGATTTAGATGTTGACAAACTTGATTTAATGTATGATGTCAAAGAGAGCAGAGTTGTTTTTCCAATAAAAGAAAACAATAAGATTGTTGATGCTACAGGCAGGTCTGTGTATAAGAAGTTACCTAAATGGAAACGATATGGTAACTCGGACTTGCCATATTCATTTGGTTGTGGTAGTATCGCAGTTGTTGTAGAGGATTGTGTGAGTGCAGGAGTCGTTGGAAGTGATGTATTAGTTGGGGTAGCTGTGTTAGGTACGTCATTATCGGACTCACATAAACTGTTTCTTTCACAATTCTCTACTGCCATAATAGCACTTGACCCTGACGCATTACCCAAATCTTTTGCATTTGCTAAAGAGTTACGTTCACATGTCAAGAATATTAAGATTCTTAAATTGAAAGATGATTTAAAGTATAGAGACGAAGAAGACATAACTAATTTAAAACTATTAACCCCAAAGGAGACACAGATATGGAATTAGCATTAATACGAAGTTTGATGGATAAATCATTTTATGATTCCCATCGTGGAGCAAAGTGTCCTGACAGATTATTCAGTAAGGATGCAAGAAAGGTGAAGCAGTCTATAGACAAAGCCATGAGCAGGTATGAGAGAACTGTTACACCTGATGAGATAGAAGCATTGTTTATGTCAAGCAATCCTACACTCACTACAGCACAGAAACAGGCTTACTCACATTTGTTTAGACAGATAAAGAATGAGCAACCTATGGGAGAGGATGTAGCACAAGAGGTGCTATCCAAACTGTTTCAGCAAGTTGTAGGCGAAGAGATTGCCAACATTGGATTTGATTACGTCAATGGTTCTCATTCAAGCTTAGAACCTATACGTAACATACTTGAAGTATACGGAGATGATTTTACACCTAACCTTAACGTGGAGTGGGATGACATGGAAATAGATACATTATTAGCAAAGAATGATTTGGAAGCACGTTGGTCGTTTAACTTACCAACTTTAACAAGACAAGTTGAGGGCATCAATGCAGGACACTTAATTGAAGTAGGAGCAAGACCTAATACAGGTAAGACTTCTTTTCATGCAAGTTTGTTAGCAGGTCCTGATGGCTTGGCACGACAAGGTGCAAGTTGCATCATTCTGTGTAACGAAGAAGGTAGTCACAGAGTTGGTGCTAGGTATCTAACTGCATCAACAGGTATGACGATGAGAGAAGTTAAGCAGAACCCAAGTAGAGCACGTGACTTGTATGCACCTGTCAAAGATAACATCAAGATAAAAGATGCAACAGGTCGTGACATGTCATGGGTAGAGAGTGTGTGTAAGACATATAAACCTGACATTGTTGTGCTTGACATGGGAGATAAGTTTGCACGTACAGGTGGCTTTGCAAGGACAGATGAAGCACTCAAGGCGAATGCGATACATGCTCGTATGATTGCAAAGGAACACAAGTGTGCAGTCTTTTATATGTCTCAGCTATCTGCAGATGCAGAAGGTAAAGTGTTGCTCAACCAAAGCATGATGGAAGGTAGTCGTACAGGTAAGGCAGCCGAAGCTGACTTGATGATATTGATTGCCAAGAATCCACCAAGACAGGATGAGACAGAAGAGGATTTACAAAGACATTTAAATGTGGTAAAGAATAAACTTACAGGATGGCATGGTGTTGTCCATTGTAATTTGAATTACAGAGTAGGAAGGTATGAAGCATGACACAATTTAATTTATTCAAAGAACTACCACAAAAAGAAAACCCTATCGTTGATGGTGTTGTCTGTATAAAGTGTGAGATAAGGCAACCCATAACACATTTCTCTGTTATGAAAGCAGGTGAGATAAAAAGAACTTGCAGGTCTTGCAGGAAGGGTCATAAGGAAGTCTTGAATAAACTAAGAAAAGAAAATGCTTATCCTGATAAAGACTATTCATGTGCTATATGTGATAGAACATTAGATGAGTTAGGTAAACATGGTCAGACTAGATTGCAGAATTGGGTGCTAGACCATTGCCATGATACAAATACTTTTAGAGGTTGGGTGTGTCATAAATGCAACACAGGTTTAGGTGGATTCTCTGATGACTTGACTATTATTGAAAGAGCAGTTATATACTTAAAGAAACATAAGGAAAGATTAAATGAAGCTAACACTTGATGTAGAAAATACAACAACAAAACGAGATGGTAAGTTACATCTTGACCCATTTGAACCAAACAATAAATTAGTCATGGTGGGTTGTCTTACAGATAAAGGAGAAGAGTATTTGTTCAGAGACAACTTTGATGGAGTACAAGAGTTGCTTGACCAAGCTACCATACTCATAGGTCACAACATAGCATACGACCTTATGTGGATATGGGAATGTGGATTCAAGTATGATGGTCCTGTCTTTGACACAATGCTTGGTGAATACATATTGCAACGAGGTATCAAAGAACCTTTGCACTTAAAAGACTGTGCATTGAGATATGAGTTAGATACACAGAAAGAAGATACACTTAAAGATTATTTTGCAAAAGGTTATAATACAGATGAGATACCTGCAGAAGAGTTATCGTTTTATCTATCAGCAGATTTACATGCTACTCAGCAGTTAGCTGATGCTATATATAAAAAGTTAAATACCGAAGAGTATAGCAGTCTCATGAACTCAGTTATATTAACTAACAAGGTTTGTGTTACTCTAGCTAAGATATACAAGAATGGTTTTAAGGTAGATAAGAAAGCATTAGATGAAGTTAGAGCAGAGTTTGAAAAAGAGAAACATGAAGTAGAGATTAGACTTAAAAAACAAGTTCAACATTTAATGGGAGATACACCTATTAATTTAAATAGTCCTGAACAAATGTCTTGGGTTATCTATAGTAGAAAACCTAAAGACAAAACTATGTGGGCTAATAACTTTCACCCCTACATGGACATATCAGAGTACAAAGAAAAAGTTAGTGATTATTCTGATATTGTGTATAAAACTAAAGCAGTAAAGTGTGGTGAGTGTCATGGGGATGGTTACATAAGAAAGGTAAAGAAAGATGGAAGTTTATACTCTAAGCCAAACAGGTGTAATAATTGTAATACTTTTGGCTACTTATTCAATCCTACGAAATCTATAGCAGGTTTAAAGTTCTCAGCACCAAATGCTAAATGGGTTAGTGCTAATGGATTTACAATTAACAAAACATATTTAGAAACACTAGCTAACGTAGCAAAGAAAAATAATATGCAAGATGCAGTAAACTTTCTAACTGACTTACAGAGATTGTCTGCTCTAGATACGTACTTGTCTTCATTTGTTGAAGGTATAAACGCATATGTAAAAGAGGATGGCATGTTGCATGTGCGACTGTTGCAACATAGAACTGCGACAGGTAGGTTTAGTGGTGCTGACCCTAACATGCAGAACATGCCTAGAGGTGGTACATTTCCTGTAAAGAAAGTATTTGTATCACGTTGGGAAGGTGGCAAGATACTTGAAGCTGACTTTGCACAGTTAGAGTTCAGAACTGCAGCTTATTTATCACAAGACAAAGTAGCAATAAAGGAGATTAAAGATGGATTTGATGTACATGCATACACTGCTTCTGTCATTACGGAATCAGGTCAGAAGACTTCTAGGCAAGAAGCCAAAGCCCATACCTTTGCACCTCTCTATGGAGCAACAGGATTTGGGAGAACGAATGCTGAAGCAAAATATTATGAACAGTTTACACAGAAGTACAAGGGAGTGGCATCGTGGCATTCTAAGTTGGCGAAGGAAGCTCTGAATACAGGTATGATAACAACACCATCAGGTAGACAGTTTTCTTTCCCTGATGTGCAGAGAAGAAGGAATGGTACTGTATCTCATTTCACGCAGATAAAGAACTATCCTGTACAGTCCTTTGCTACTGCTGATATTGTTCCAATTGTACTTGTACACATTCAAAAAGAGCTTGACAGGTATAAATCATGTGTGGTAAATACAGTACATGATTCTATTGTAATAGATATACATCCTAGTGAGGAAGAGAATGTTTTGAATATTATACGTGACACAAATAAGTCATTGAATAATATAATTAATTTAGAGTTTGGTATAGACTTTGATGTGCCTCTTTTACTTGAGGCAAAAATTGGTACTAATTGGCTTGACACCAAAGATGTATCGTGATATAACTATGGTTCTTTTGAAAGGAGAAAATTATAAATGACAGATTTAGTTACAATTAACACCGACAGTTATGCTACTATGGCGAAGGCAATGGGCTTGCCTACTAGCACTGCTGAGAAAAAGGCTAACACCTTAAACAGATTTAGAATATGGCACAATCCTACTATGGGTATGGGAGAAGCTAATGGTAAGTCTGTTAAGATGGAAGTCGTTGAGGGTGGTATGTATAGATTAGAAATACCAGGTGACCCTAGCACTTTTTATTTTTCTGAAAAGGTAGAGTTTAGACCCTTCCTACAGAGATTTATGTACAAGAAGTTTAAACAGAATCGCAATGCAAAAGATGGAGAGAAGCAGGGTGGTTATGTTAAAACAATAATGGCTGATACATTAAACATTGACCTTAAAGATGATGATGGCACTTTTAATTGTGGCAAGCCAACAGGATATGTTAAAGACTTTCAATCATTACCTGAAGCTACAAAGAAGCTGATAAAAGAGATTAAAAGAAACAGAGTTGTCTTTGGTCTTGTAAAGTTGATTGACCCTGTAAAAGGTATTGATGGTACAGAGATTGCTGATTTACCTGAGTATCCTGTAATATGGGAGATAGAGAATAGGGATGCCTACAAAGCTATCGGTGATGTCTTTTCTAGATTTGCTAAATCAGAAACTTTACCACTTCAGCATGTTATCAAGTTGGATGGCACAAAAGAAAACAAACTCAATAATGGTGGTAGCTTCTATACTCCAATAGTTCAGCTAGATACAACCAATAAAATTGAGATATCTGATAGTGACCATAAAACATTTGGAGATTTCTTGGATTGGGTAAAGAACTACAACGATGGTATCTTAGGTAAATGGGATACTAAAGTCTCAGAGAAACAAGATGAAGTATCAGAAGAAGATATGGAAACTGTAGAGGACTTTATTGATGTAGAGATAGATACTGATGTTAAGTAACAATGCTTTCAAAGCACATGGTATTAACTATCTTTCGCCAAGTAGTATAAATACATATATAAGTGACCCATCTATGTGGGTCGCTAGATATTTATTCAAAGTTAAATCTCCAAGCGGTCCAGGTGCAGTACGAGGTATTGCAACGGAGCATGTACTAGCTAACAAGTATAATGAAGGTACGTTTGATTATAAAATGCTTGACTTGAAATTCATTAGCTTATGTACAGAATCAATGGTTGATTTAGGAGATAAAAAAGCAGAAAAAGAAAGGAGTACTCTAGAGAAATTTGGAGAAGTTATAGATAAAAACTTTAACTACGAAGACTTAGAAGACTACCAAGAAAAAGTTGAAGTACAATTAGATGATTTACCTGTACCTATTATGGGTTATATTGACTTTAGATTTAAGGATAAGATAGTAGACTTGAAAACGTCTACGAGGATGCCAACACAGCCAACTGAAGCACAGAAAAGACAGATGGCTTTGTATTCTATGGCATATCCTAAGAATAGTGTGGACTTATTTTTTGCTACACCTAAAGAGCATAAAGTATTCACACTTAAAAATTTGACTTCTTATAAAAAGCAACTTGAAAAGGTTGCCTATAGTATACAGAAGTTTTTGTCTATCAGTGATGATAAACATGAGTTAGCTTCTTTTGTTTATCCTAACCTTGACTCTTGGATGTGGAATGGTAAGATGAAAGAAGAAGCAAAGAAAATATGGAGTGTAAAATAATGTCTGATAAAAAACTAGATGAGCTAAAAGCTGACATTGAAAATATGGAGAAAGAGTTAGCTGAAGCAAAGAAAACATATCGTGAAATGCGTACTGCAGGTTTACGTGATGCAATAGAAGCTAGAAAAGCTGCTGACGAAGCAGTTAAAGAAGAGCTAAAGAGTCTAGGATACACTAATACATATACGTATAGTAATCCATTTATATCTTGGCGAAACTTTTAGGTGTCTCCTCATAAACTAAGAAGAGATGCTATAAAGCATGGGTATAGGAGTGGCTTAGAACACAAGTTATCCATCTATCTTAAAGAACGTAAGTTTAAATTCTCTTATGAATCTATTAAAATAGAGTGGGAAGATTTATTATACCGCACCTATACCCCTGACTTTATATTAGACAATGGTATAATTATAGAAACTAAAGGTAGATTTTTAGCATCTGATAGGAGAAAGCATTTAGCTATTCAGAAACAACATCCTAAACTAGACATTAGATTTGTGTTTACAAATAGTAGAGTTAAGTTATATAAAGGTAGTAAAACAACATATGCTCAGTGGTGCATAAAACATAAGTTCAGATACTATGACAGAATCATACCTGAAGATTGGCTTAAAGAAAAGGGCAAAAACAAACACCCTGTTTTTATAAAGTTTGTTGGTAAAAAAATAAGGAGATAGACAATGAAAACATACGACAATAAAGGCAATCATTTTTTCATAGAAGTTGTACCATCAATAGACGATAAAGGTTATTGGGATGGAAGATTTGAGTTAGCTATACAAGTTAGAAAAGCTAACATAGATGATGAAAGCTATTGGGAATTAGAAAAGTTATGCCAAATGGCTTGTGCAAGTCTTTCCCTGATGCAACAAGATTCTAGGATAAGAGATACAATTGAAACATTTTTAAATACCCCTGAAAATGATGATGTTAAAGTGCCTTCACCTGTTGACAACGTAACAGGTAATGTGATAAAAGTTAACTTTGAGAAAGGTTAATATATGTTAAGACATTTGGAGTATATGAAAATGGAAGCACAAAAATTAGAAGAACAAGAGGATATGGTTAATCATCCAAAGCATTATAATAAAGCAGGTATTGAAACTATTGATGCTTTACAGGCAATGTTAACAGATGGTTTTGATTATTACTTACAAGGAAATATAGTTAAGTATTTGTGGAGATATAGATACAAGAATGGTGTAGAAGACCTCAAGAAAGCACAATGGTATCTGAATAAACTTATAGAGGTCTGCGATGGTAAAAGTTAATATGATGTTATCATTAAGGGTTGACCCTGACGAATACCCTATGCCATCAGACGGAAGATTAGATACAGAACTAGAGGATTATATTACAGACTTAGTCCATGAGATAGAAGGTGTGAAAATAACCAATATAAGAATTACAATGGAGAAAAAGAATTATGATTAACAACTATCTACCAACAGATTATCAGAACTTCATAGCACTCTCTCGCTATGCAAGATGGAAAGATGACGAGCAAAGAAGAGAGAATTGGGGAGAAACTGTAGGCAGATATTTTGATTACATGACATCTCATCTTAAAAAGAATCATGATTATGATATAACAAAGGCTCTTAAAAATAAACTTACAGAGCAGATAATGAACTTAGGTGTCATGCCTAGCATGAGAGCATTGATGACTGCAGGACCTGCATTAGACAGATGCCATGTAGGTGGATACAACTGTAGCTACATACCTGTAGATAGTCCACGGTCATTTGATGAATGTATGTACATTCTTATGTGTGGCACAGGTGTAGGTTTCTCTGTTGAACGTGAGAATGTTGACAAGCTACCCATTGTCAATGAACACTTTGAGGACAGCACTACTATCATCAAAGTTGCAGACAGCAGACCTGGTTGGGCACGAGCACTACGAGAATTAATATCTTTGTTGTATGTTGGACAAGTCCCAACTTGGGACATATCAGAAGTAAGACCTGCAGGTGCTAGACTAAAAACATTTGGTGGTAGAGCATCAGGACCTGCACCACTTGAAGAGTTATTCCGTTTTTGCATAGCTAAGTTTAAAGGTGCTAAAGGCAGAAGACTATATCCTATAGAGTGCCATGACTTAATGTGCAAGATAGGTGAAGTTGTAGTTGTTGGTGGGGTACGTAGGTCTGCCCTTAT
>Ga0213864_10001209_pt1 | contig 11719 bp, 8 predicted proteins | sample PICome_5_FD_160078 | JGI IMG/M metagenome (GOLD analysis project Ga0213864, IMG submission 160078) | Coastal seawater microbial communities near Pivers Island, North Carolina, United States - PICO247 | ecosystem: Environmental > Aquatic > Marine > Coastal | place: USA: North Carolina | collected... | reverse complement strand
CGGCTCAGCAGGCGCTCGCCCTGCTCTCAGGAACGGTGGAGCGCGCCACGGAGCTGGCTGCTCTGGATGTTCCTCCTCCTCAACTGAGCTTCACCGAGCGCAATTGGCTGCTCGGGGTGCGTCAACAGTTCAGCTGCAGTCTTGATCTGAGTGGCATGCAGCCGTTGCCTGGCCTGCAGCTCACGGTGAATCTTGACCCGCTGCCGCTGCGTGCTGTTCGCAAGGCCCAGCCGCACGCAGCCGAACCGTTGCCCCCACCCAGGCAAGGTGTGCGTTGGCCGTTGCAGCCTGGTGCCATCAATCAGCTGCAGTTCTCCTGCTGGCGCTGGAGTCGCCTGGGATTGGGCGCTCTGGTGATCGGCGTGTTACTGGTGGTCGTGGCGGTGCTGCAGCGTTTGAAGTTGGCGGCAGGCTTCGGGCCACCGCAGCTGCCGGCCTGATTCAGAGCTCCAAGGGATCAGGATCGATCGCCAGCGACACATCGCGTGGCAAAAGCCCGCGCAACGCACTCTCCATCGGCACTGGCAGGTCGCTGTGCATCGGACCGTGCAGCAGCAGCAGCCATCGGCTCAACCCCGCCACCCGTGCCACCGGTGCCGGCGCTGGTCCGATCAGCAGCCAACCCTCTCGTTCGGCATCGGGTCGGATGCGCTCAGCCAATGCAGCTGCGGCGGTGGCTGTTCGGCTGGCGGAGGGCCCCGCCAGCCGCAACAGGCATGCTCGGCTGAATGGCACCAGCCCAGCCGCGCGGCGTTCGCTCAGTTCCTCGTTCAAAAACGCTTCATAGCGACCATCCACCAAGTGCCGAATCACCCGGTGTTCGGGGCTGTAGGTCTGCACCAGCACTTCGCCGGGACGGTCGCCACGGCCGGCGCGGCCGGCCAGCTGGAGCAGCAGTTGCAGGCATTCTTCCGCTGCTCTTAGGTCGGGTCGATGCAGGAGGCCATCGGCGGCCAGCACCGCGGCCAGGGTGACCTGCGGCAGATCCATGCCTTTGGCCAGCATCTGGGTGCCCACAAGCACGTCGGCTTCGCCTGCCGAGAACCGCTCCAGCAGCTGGCGATGACCGTCGCGTCCCCGCGTGGTGTCGCGGTCGAAACGCAACACGCGCAAGCCTTCGAGCTCCTGTTCGAGATGCTCCAAAACCTGTTGGGTGCCGGCCCCAAACGGTTTGAACGCTGTGGATCCGCAGGCAGCGCAGCGTTGGTTCACCTCTTCACGGTGATCGCACCAGTGGCAGCGCAACCAGTTCTGCTCGCCCCGCCGGTGAACCGTGAGGGCGACATCGCAGTGGGGACACTGCACCACGTCGCCGCAGCTCCGACAGCTCAGAAAGCTGCTGTAACCGCGCCGTGGCACCAGCACCACCGCCTGACCGCCGCTGCTGGGCAGGGCCTCCAGCCGCTCCATCAGCGGGCGGCTCACCAGTCGGCGATGGCCTTCTGCCAATTCCTGGCGCATGTCCACCAGGTGCACTGGTGGCAGGCTGCGCCCGCCGATGCGTTGGCGGAGTTGCAGCAGCTGGCTTTGCGGGGGTGTTTCGTGACAGATCCGCCACGATTCCAGGCTCGGCGTTGCTGAACCGAGCAACAACCTGGCGCTGCTGAGCTTGCACCGCAGTTGAGCCACGTCTCGGGCGTGGTAGCAGGGCATGGGACTGTCCTGCTTGTAGGAGCGGTCGTGCTCTTCATCCAGCACCACCAGTCCCAAGTGCGGCACGGGCAGGAACACCGCCGAGCGGGTGCCCACCACCAGCAGCGGTTGCGCTGCTGCATCGCGGCTGTTCAGGCAGCGGCGCCAGCTTTCGATCCGTTGGCCGTTGCTGCAGCCCGAGTGGTATTCCACAACTTGGCCACCGAACCGCCTAATGCAACGGTCGAGCAATTGGGGAATCAATCCGATTTCCGGCGTGAGAAGCAGCACGGACCGTCCGCATTGCAGTTCCCGGGAGGCAGCCTGCAGATACACCTCTGTTTTGCCGGCTCCTGTCACCCCCCAGAGCAGCATCTGTTCCCCTGGCTTGCTGGTTTCGATGGCTTCAAGCACCACCTGTTGATCGGCAGTGAGAGGTTGCGGAGCCTCCAGAGGCATGGCCTCCAGGTTCGAATCGGCTTGGAAGCGCCGCTGCTGCCGCTCCAGCAGCTGTCGCTTCAGCAAGCCGTCCACACAGCTACGGCTGACCTGAGCGGTTGCCAGCAAGGTGCTTTGCCAGCCGCTGCTGCGCTGCTGGAGAAGGTGCAGCAGCCGGGCTTGCTGGGCGGTCAGCTGATCACCGGTGTGCATTCGCCCGGCTGGGGTGATTTGCAGCCAGAGCTGCTGGCGCCCGAGCATCGATCGGCCTTGGCGCTGCTGACCCAGCCATCCCGGCGGCAGCGCCGCCTTGAGCGTGCGAAACACGCTGGTGCGGCATTGGCATGCAACAGCCTCGATCAATGTCTGCCATTGCGGATCCACAGCGGCCTGCTGATGCATCCCCTCGATGGCTTGAATCGTTTTTCCAGCAAGAGCCGTTGGTGGCTGGCTGAGCACCTCCACCACAAGCCCAACATGGCGTCGGCCGCGTAGCTTGAGTTGCACCAGATCCCCACAGCCCACAGGCTCTGGCCCTGGGTTGCAGTAGGTGAACACCTGCCCTTCTCTCCCTGCTTCCAGCCACACCTGCAACCAGGTTTCAGCGCCAGCATCCATTCGCTGTTCGTTGCTCAAGCTTGCGAAGCTCTCAGGCGTTTCTTAAGATGAGTCTGTTGCTCAGTCCATCGAGGCTGCAGTCGGAACCTGGCTACGTTCCGTCCAGAGGGAAGATGTGAGGCGGACAGGTGTTCCTGTGCCCCCAATCTGCGAACACCCCTGACATCCTTGCCCGGGCAAGCGCCTGTCATTTCCACTCCTTCCTGCCGCCATTCCTCTTTATTGATACCAAGGGGTTCCCTCCTTCTGCTTGCGTCAACCCTGCACCGACCGAACGGATGGTTTTCCGGCAGCGCCGATTGATCATCCGCTCTTCTCTTGTTGAACGCGCCAGATCGATGAGCCTCTTCTTGTTGCCCCTGTCGGGGGAGCTCGTGAAGTGCCACCACGCACTGAGACGTGCATGGTGTGATCAGTGCTTTTGGTGGTGGCACTGTTCCTTTTTTCTTATTCGCCCTTTCAACGATTCCAATGAGTCCTGCTGCTGCTTCCAAAGCTGCTTCCACCAAAACCGCTGCGGCCAAAGCCACCGCCACCAAAGCTGCGACGCCTAAAGCGGCCAAGCCTGAAATCCTGATGGTGGCCACAGCGTCCGGGGAGTCGCTGAATGTGGCGCAGGCCAAGCCCAAAGCAAGCGCCACCAAGGTCAAAGCCGATGCGGCCAACAAGGTGACCTCCACCAAGGCGAAGGCGTCGTCCAAAGCCAAGAGCACCACCAAGGCCAAAACAACCGCGAAGGCGAAAACCACCAGCAAAAGCACCACAAAAGCTGCCGCTGCCAAGGCTGCCCCTGGTGCTGATCTCGATGCGGCAGCTGATCATTTGCTGGCTGCGGCCGGTTCCAAAGCCGCTGAGAGCAAGCCCGCTGAGAAGGATGCCAAGAACGCCAAAGCGCTGGCGAGCATCAAGGTGGGGCCAAAGGGTGTTTACACCGAAGATTCGATCCGGGTTTATCTGCAGGAGATCGGTCGGATTCGTTTGCTGCGCCCCGATGAAGAGATTGAGCTGGCCCGCAAAATCGCGGACTTGCTCCAGCTCGAGGAGCTCGCTGCACAGTTTGAAAGCGATCACGGCCACTACCCCGACACCAAGGAATGGGCTGCCTTGGTGGAGATGCCCCTGATCAAGTTCCGCCGGCGCTTGATGCTGGGCCGCCGTGCCAAGGAAAAAATGGTGCAGTCCAACCTGCGCCTGGTGGTGTCGATTGCCAAGAAGTACATGAACAGAGGCCTGAGCTTTCAGGACCTGATTCAGGAAGGCTCTTTGGGCCTGATCCGAGCAGCGGAGAAGTTCGACCACGAGAAGGGCTACAAGTTCTCCACCTATGCCACCTGGTGGATTCGTCAGGCCATCACCCGCGCTATTGCGGATCAATCGCGCACCATTCGCCTGCCGGTGCACCTTTACGAGACCATCTCTCGGATCAAAAAAACCACCAAAACCCTTTCTCAGGAGTTCGGCCGTAAGCCCACGGAAGAGGAGATTGCAGAATCGATGGAAATGACCATCGAAAAACTGCGCTTCATCGCCAAGAGTGCCCAATTGCCCATCTCTCTGGAAACACCGATTGGTAAGGAAGAAGACTCCCGCTTGGGAGATTTCATCGAAGCCGACATCGAAAACCCAGAGCAGGATGTGGCCAAAAACCTGCTTCGTGAGGATCTCGAAGGGGTTCTGGCCACCCTCAGCCCCCGTGAGCGGGATGTGCTGCGGCTGCGCTATGGCCTCGATGATGGTCGGATGAAGACGCTCGAGGAAATTGGTCAGATCTTCGATGTGACCCGGGAGCGCATTCGTCAGATCGAGGCGAAGGCCCTCCGCAAGCTTCGCCATCCCAATCGTAATGGTGTGCTTAAGGAATACATCAAGTAAATCCAATCTGTTGTGTTCCCTTTGCCGGCAGGTTTTTTCCTGCCGGCTTTCTTGTGTGATGGCTGATGGCTCTCAGGGTTTCCATAATTCTTCCCACTTACAACGAGCGCGGCAATCTCGATCCGCTGCTCACGCAATTGCTGGGGCTTTCGCAGCAGTTTGACCTCGAGATCCTTGTTGTGGATGATGATTCCGCTGATGGCACAGCAGAACTGGTGCGTCAGCGTGCCCACGGCGAGCCATCGCTGCGCTTGATCCGTCGCGTGGGCCGTTCCGGTTTGGCCAGTGCCATCAAGGAGGGTTTGCTGGATGCCACCGGCGACGTGGCTGTGGTGATGGATAGCGATGGCCAGCATCCTGTGTCTGCCGTGCCTGATGCCATCGGCATGCTGTTGGATCGGCAGTGCGATCTGGTGGTGGGCAGTCGTTTTCATGCCGATGCAGAAATCCATGGCTTGAGCTCTCGCCGTGAAACCGGTTCCTCGTGGGCCAATGCCAGTGCCCGTTTCAGCTTGCCCTCGGCTTATGCCGCGCTCACCGATTACATGAGTGGCTTTCTTGTGCTGCGCCTCGAAACGGTGTTGCCGCTGGTGCGTCTGGTGGATGTCAACGGGTTCAAGTTTTTCTATGAGCTGCTGGCCATCAGCGGCGGCCGGCTGCAGGTTGCCGAGGTGCCCCTTTGTTTTCAGCCCCGCAGCTATGGCAGCTCCAAGCTTGATCTGGCGGTGTTTTGGGATTTTCTGGTGTCGCTGCTGCACAGCCTGTGCCTGCGTGTTCTGCCGCGGCGTGCGATCAGTTTTGCCTTGGTGGGGCTCAGCGGTGTAGCGGTGCAGTTGCTCGTGGCTCAGCTGTTCATGCTCCTCGGCTTGGCGTTTCAGCAGGCCTTGCCCGTGGCAGTGTTGACGGCCGCCAGCTCTAATTACCTGGTCAACAACGCCCTCACATTTCGCTTTCAGCGTTTGCGGGGCAGGGCGCTTCTGCGCGGGTTGTTGAAGTTTCTCTTGGTGGCATCGCTGCCGGTGCTGGCCAATGTTGGCCTGGCTTCAGCCTTCTACAGCCTGGTGGTTCACAACACTCTTTGGGCTCAACTGGCGGGGATCCTGGTGGTGTTCGTGTGGAACTACGCCGCCAGCAGCCGTTTCGTTTGGAACACGCCTTAATTTCGCGGCATGCAACGTTTTCAAGCCTGGCTTGACCAGGATGCGCGCCGAGCTCTGCTTCTGGCGCTTCTGGCGCTGGCGGCCTTGTGCGGCCTGGCCTACTTCCAGCAGTTGGCAGCGCTGGGACTTCTGGACAAAACCGAAGGATTGTTTGCGGAGGTGCCGCAGCAGATGTTGCGCAGCGGCGATTGGATCACGCCCCACTGGAATGGTGAGCTGTTCTTCGACTATCCGGTGTGGGGTTACTGGATGGTGGGCCTCAGCTTTCGTCTGTTTGGCGTGAGCGAGTGGTCGGCCCGTCTGCCGGCGGCGCTCGCGGCCTCACTGACGGTATTTGCTGTGTTTGCGCTGCTGGCGCTGGTGGCGCCGCCGCACGAGCCGCCGCACCGTCGCTTGGGCCGGGCCACGCTGTGCGCCTCGGTGCTGGCCCTGAGTCCAGGTTGGCTGGCCTGGGGACGGGTTGCTGTAACCGATATGTTCCTGGCCAGCAGCATCAGCCTGGCCTTGTTGGGTTTTGTGCTGGCTCACACCGCAGAACGTTGCGGTCGTGCCTGGCAACGACCCTGTGGTTTTGTGCTGCTGGCGCTCTTCTGTGGTGTGGCTGTCCTGGCGAAGGGGCCCGTGGGCCTGCTCTTGCCAGGGCTTGTGATGCTGGTGTTTTGGGCGCTGAAAGGCACCCTGCTTCAGGAGCTGCGCAGTACGCCATGGCTGGCGTTGGTGGCGCTGTTTTTGGCGGTGGCAGCGCCTTGGTACGGCCTCGCCACTCAGGTCAACGGACGCGAGTTCATCTATCGCTTTCTCGGTTTCAGCAACCTCGAGCGTTTCACTTCGGTGCTGTACGACCACCCTGGTCCTCCCTGGTTCTACTTGCCCTGGCTGCTGCTGCTGCTGCTGCCCTGGTCGCTGTTTGTACCCGCTGCTTTGGCCCGCTTGCGCTTCTGGCGTTGGAAAACATGGCGGGAAACGCCGCCTGCTGCGGATCTGCCCTTGCTGGCGCTGGTTTGGCTGGTGCTGATGGTGGCGTTCTTCTCTGCAGCGGCCACCAAGCTGCCCGGCTACATCCTGCCTTCGCTGCCGGCAGGTGCCTTGCTGGTGGGCTTGCTGTTCCTGCCGCTTGAGCCTGCTGGCAGCGATCGCGGCGGTGCCCTGCGTTGGAGCGGCATGGTTAATGCTGTGCTTTTGGCAGCCATGGCCCTGGTAGCGGTGCTGGCCCCACGCTGGGTGGCACCGGATCCTGCTTATCCAGGTTTTATTGATGCGCTGTCCCAAGCGGCTGTGCCCCAGCTGCTCGCCCTGCCGCTGTTGATGGCAGCGTTGGCCGCCTGTGCGCTGCTCCTCAGGCCCGAACGGCTCCAATGGCTATGGCTGCCCAATCTCGCTGCAGTGATGGCGGTGCTGGCCTTGGTGGTGCCTGTGCTGCTGCCGGTTCTGGATCGCGAACGCCAGCTGCCGATCCGTGTGTTGGCACGCTTGGCCGCACACCACAGTGGCAATGGTGAGCCGGTGGTGGTTGTGGGCTACAAGCGCTACAGCGTTGTTTTCTACAGTGGCCGCAACGTGCTGTTCGCAAGCTCGCCACGCAAAGCACGCAAGGCGCTGAAGCAGCAGGGCAGTCCATCGGCCTCGGTGCTGCTTTTGGGCAGCGATCACGAATTGCTGGACTTCGGCATTGGTCCAGGTGATGGCACACCCCTGGCCCGTCGCGACAGCCACCGCCTGCTGCGGATTCCTCGTCAGGATTTGGGGGCCTTGTGATCAGGTCGCTGGTTCGCCTTGCCCAACAGTGGCTGCAGGCCCTGGGGCCCTGGCGTTTGCTGGTGGCAGTGCTTACGGCTGTTCTGTTGGCTTGGGCTGGGCCATTGCTGGCGGCACAGCGCCGCCCTGCTTGGGATCTGATGGCATTGCGCACCGTGCACCACTGGATCCCCGATTCCCTGGGGCCGGCATTGGTGGGTGTGTATCGGCTCAGTGGTGTGCATCTCACCGCTGTTCTTGTGCTGGCCGTGCTGATCTTTCTGGCGCTCAAGCATTACTGGGCTGAGTTGAGCTGTTTGGTGATCGGCACTGGTGGCATCCTGTTGATCGTTGATCGCTGGCTCAAGCCGCTGTTCGATCGGCGTCGCCCCAGCGACCGCCTGCTTGAGGACATCAGCGGACGCAGTTTTCCCAGTGGCCATGCCGCCGGTTCGGTGGTGTTCTATTTCCTCACCTGTTGCCTGCTGTCGGCTCATTACCCCAGGTTGCGCCTGCCGTTGTTTCTGGTGTCGAGTGGTTGGGTGTCGCTGGTGTGGCTGAGCACCCTGTATTGCCGCGCGCACTGGCTCACTGACATTGCTGCCGGTGCTGCTGTGGGGTATGTGTGGCTGAGCTTCTGCCTGGCCGGATTCACGGTGTGGGAGAGGCGACATCGTTCCTTCGATCCCACCGCCAACCATGGCTGACGCCGCTGTTTCGCTCGCTGACCTACGCGGACTGCGCACAGCACCAGCGCTGGCGGCAACCGACGTTCAAAGGCTGCGCTCTGAGCTTCTGCCGCAGCTGCAGGTGTGTGAATGGTTCACCGTTGGCGTGATGGCAGCTTCAGCGCAAGCGGCGGTGACAGCGTTGCGCGCTATCGAAGCGGCGCTGGACTGGACGGCGCTGGAGCTGGACCCCTCAGGGGAGGCGCTCAGCAGCATCGAGGGACCTGTTTTTCTCAAAGGCAATCAGAACAGCGGGCGCTTTCTGGTGCGCCGTGAAAGCGGGCTGGGTGAGGGTGTGCTGATCACTGGCCACAATCCGGTTGACCCCACCAAGGAAGACACCTGGGGCCCATTGCCGCTTGATTTTTTTGCCCGCTGATCACGACGACTGATCACGACTTGAGAGCTTGCGAACGGCCCGGGCACACCAATCCGTAGGCTTGACTGCTGTGATTCGGCGGCCTGAGCTGCCTCCTAACGCTTCCAATGGCCGCTTCCCAACTGCGCATTGCCTCCCGCCGCAGCCAGCTGGCCATGGTGCAAACCCATTGGGTGCGCGATGAGCTGGCCAAGGCCCACACCGGCCTTGAGATCACCATTGAAGCCATGGCCACCCAGGGAGACAAGATACTGGATGTGGCTCTGGCCAAGATCGGCGACAAGGGCCTGTTCACCAAGGAGCTTGAAGCGCAGATGCTGGTGGATCGCGCCGACATCGCGGTGCACAGCCTCAAGGACCTGCCCACCAACCTGCCCGAGGGGTTGATGTTGGGTTGCATCACCGAGCGGGAAGATCCCGCTGACGCCCTGGTGGTGCATGGGAAGCACAAGGACAAAACCCTGGCGACCCTCCCCGAGGGTGCGGTGGTGGGCACCAGCTCCCTGCGTCGTTTGGCCCAGCTGCGTCACCACTTCCCGCACCTCACCTTCAAGGATGTGCGCGGCAACGTGATCACCCGTTTGGAGAAGCTCGATTCCGGTGAGTTCGATTGCTTGATCCTGGCGGCTGCGGGTTTGGGCCGCTTGGGATTGGGCGATCGCATCCATGAGCTGATCGATCCCTCCATTTCCCTGCATGCCGTTGGTCAAGGTGCTCTTGGCATCGAATGCCGCGAAGGCGACACCGCAGTGCTGGAGCAGATCAAGGTGCTGGAGCACCTGCCCACAGCCCGTCGCTGTCTGGCCGAGCGGGCCTTCCTGCGCCAGCTCGAGGGCGGCTGCCAGGTGCCGATCGGTGTGAACACCCGTTTCGAAGGCGAAGAGCTGGTGCTCACGGGCATGGTGGCCAGTCTTGATGGCAAGCGGTTGATCCGCGATGAGGCGCGAGGCAACCAGAGCGATCCTGAGGCGATCGGCATTGCCCTGGCTAAAGCCTTGCGGGCGCAGGGTGCCGGCGAGATCCTGGAGGAGATCTTTGCCACGGTTCGGCCTGAGGCCTGATTCAGCCGTTGCCGATGCTGCGGTAGAGCCCCGTGCTCTGCCGTTTCAATGGAGCCTGCTGGCTTGGTCAGCGCTGGTGGGAGCGCTAACGGGCCTTGCGGTGGTTGGTTTCCACTACCTGCTCGGCTTCATCAACAACTTCTTCTACGGCCCAGTGGTGGAGGGCTTGATCGCTCTGTTCACCCCGGCGGCACCACCACCACCGCTGCCGGAGCCGCATGCCAGTGCCGGCACGCCGCTTGGGGCCTTGCTGCAGATCGGCTTGGGGGGGGTGGCCTTTTTGCCGCCGCCACCGCCGGAACCCATTCCCCTGCCGGGCGATCCCCTGCCGTTGTGGCTTTCCTCGTGGCCCGTGGTGCTGGTGCCCTTGCTGGGTGGTTTGGCCGTGGGTGGTCTGCGCCAGTGGAACCGCGAGCTAGGCCCCAGCATTCCCAGCTTGATTGCTATGGCCGAGGGCAGCGTGCAATCCGCTGCGCGGCTGCCTTTTCTGCGCTTGCTGGCGGCCTCACTGAGCCTGGGCAGTGGAGCTTCGCTCGGCCCTGAGGGCCCCAGCGTGGAGAGTGGTGGCAATCTCGGTTTATGGATTGCGGGCCGGGCCTCGCTGCCGCCGGATTCCCAGAAGGCGCTTGTGGCGGCAGGGGTGGCAGCGGGCCTCGCTGCTGGCTTCAAGGCACCGATTGCCGGTTTGTTTTTTGCCTTTGAAGGCAGCTACAGCACCATTCCCGGACGGCCAAGTGTGCGTGCGGTGCTCATTGCGGCCGTGGCATCGCTCCTGGTGACCCAGTTGTCTCTGGGGGAGCAACCGATCTTCCGGTTGCCGGCTTATCAGGTGCGCTCACCTCTGGAGTTGCCTCTCTATCTAGGGCTGGGCCTTGTGGCGAGCGGCATGTCGCTGGCCTTGCTGAAGCTGCTGGCCCTCGGGCGCAGTGAGCGGGTGCAACATCTGCTGCAGCGTTTTCCCAGCACGGCGATCACCGGTTTGGGGGGATTGGCGGTGGGGGTGTTGGCCCTTGGGTATCCCCAGGTTCTGGGAGTTGGCTACGACACCATCGGTGCGCTCTTGGGCCGAGAAGGCGGCATTGCCCTGATCAGCCTGCTCGGTTTGCTGGTGGTGAAACTGCTGGCCACCTGTTTGAGCAGTGCCACTGGGTTTGTAGGGGGTGGCTTTGCTCCAGCGCTGTTTCTCGGTGCTGTGCTGGGCAATCTGTACGGCCAGCTGCTCGGTGAAGCAGGATTGCAGCTGCCGGTGGCTGAACCGCCGGCCTACGCCATGGTGGGCATGGCGGCGGTTCTGGCCGGAAGCGCTCGAGCTCCGCTCACAGCCCTGCTGCTGCTCTTTGAACTCACCCACGACATTCGCATCGTGCTGCCCTTGATGGCGGCTGTGGGGCTCAGTGCGGTTTTGGTGGAGCGCTGGCAAGGCATGGCTGATCCCGGGCTGTTGGGTCCTGATCGGGCGGAAGAACAGCGGCGCAGCCGCCTGGCATCCCTTGGCGTGATGGAAGCTCTCGAGCTGGAATCGCCCTTGGTGCTGCCTGGATCGCTGCCCACCAGCTTGGCTTTGCAGCAGCTGCTCGATGCCCATAGCCACTGCTTGGTGGTGGAAGACGGGAACTGGGTGCTGGGTTTGGTCACCTTGCAGGATCTGCAGCGATCGATCTCAGCGGGCCGTGCACTGCAGCCCTTGCGTGAGAGCCGGCGCGCGGATCTGATCTGGCTCAGCAGCGATGCCAGCCTGGCTCAATTGGAAGATCAGCTGCGGCCCAACGGGTTGCGCCAGGTGCCTGTGTTTCAGCTTCCCGATCACACCCTGCCCAAGCTGCCAATTGGGGTTCCCGGTTCCGGTTTGCCCCTCTCGGCCCTTCAGGGTTTGGCCAGCCGCGATGGTTTGGCTAGAGCCTTGGCCCGTGCGGCCACCGCCAGGCCCGATGCCTTTGCTCCAGTTGGACATGGATAGGTTTAAGTCAGTCCGCCTTCGGTTGAGCATTGCCTGGTGTTGATGGCTGGGCTGGTGGATGATGCCCATCATGTGATCCGCTATCTCTGTTCTGAAGAGGCGCGCATCAGCCACCGGATCGATCCACGCCAGATTGTGCT
>Ga0213864_10001205_pt1 | contig 11737 bp, 13 predicted proteins | sample PICome_5_FD_160078 | JGI IMG/M metagenome (GOLD analysis project Ga0213864, IMG submission 160078) | Coastal seawater microbial communities near Pivers Island, North Carolina, United States - PICO247 | ecosystem: Environmental > Aquatic > Marine > Coastal | place: USA: North Carolina... | reverse complement strand
GAAGTATTATCAGGAGAAGTATTATCAGGAGAAGTAATATCAGGAGAAGTATTATCAGGAGAAGTATTATCAGGAGAAGTATTATCAGGAGAAGTATTATCAGGAGAAGTATTATCAGGAGAAGTATTATCAGGAGAAGTATTATCATGTTTTGTTTTCTGTTTTTTACAACTCCTCTTATTATTTTCAACTCTATCTTTTCTTATTTTTGGAGGCATTGTTTATTCAAAGATAACTGATGTTTAAATACCGTTTTCTTTGAATAAAATTTTGTCTATATTGTTGCTTGTTAGATTATCAAACATATTACGAATACTATGTCTAAGACTTTCCATAAATTCATCATCAAGTTTATTAACATCATCTTTTGCAATCCTATCATCGTTTTTAATATCGAATATATCATTTATACTTGGTTTATATTCATTATCTTCCTTTATCATTTTACATAGGGTTTTACGAAATTTTATTTTATTGGAGATTAATAGTATATTATGACATAATGTCTTCAATTCAAAATGTATTACATCATATTTTTCAGCGTAATTTTTATAATCTTCCCTGTATATATTATCATTGAATATATCAAAGTATATACGTCTGAAATTTTCAATTAAATAAGGTAATAAATTATCTTGGAATGATTCAGATATATTAGATAATCTATTGTCCAATTTCCAATATTTTTTTCCTGTATCATCGACATTTGTTAGTATATAAAAATTATAAGGGTCATCCTTCTTATTAACTGTATGAGGAACAAAAATTATATTGGGTGTCGTAATATCAAATATACGTCGTAATATACTTTTAAATGACCAGATATGTGTACTGTAATTACATAACACATTGATAATTTTTTCCATATTAAATATATTGTTTTTGTAATCATATAATGTATCACATAACGTTTCATAATAATACAGTTCAGTGGTATCAAATTTAACATCCAGATAACATCTATGATATATCATTCGACTCTCGATTGTCAATAATGCGTTTTGTGTTATCATAATATCACTATCATGTGGTGTATAACCTCTTAGATTCAAGACTGATTTGTACATTTGTAGATGTTCACGTAATATATTCATAAATTCATCATATTTTACGATATTCATGAGATATAATCTAAGTTGTTTCAAGTCATTCATTGCATTATAAAAAGATGTATTTGTTCTGAATGCACGTATTCTTGTTTCCATTGCAATATTAATTTCTTTAACGGATGTTGTATTTATTTCAGTTACAGATGGACTTATCTCATTGTCAATTGTATCATCTTCGATAATTGTTTCATTCATCTCTATATATTCTGACTTTTGAATATCTGATTCTGTAGTTTCATTTATATCTAAATTTATATCTGTATTATTTCTTATTATTCTTTCATAAATTTCCGACTTTGCAAGGATATATCCGTTTTTTATTTTCAATTCATATTCTATTCTGTCAGTCATTATTTGATTTTTCTGTTGTTCTATTTGATTTTTCTGTTGTTCTATTTGATTTTTCTGTTGTTCTATTTGATTTTTCTGTTGTTCTATTTGATTTTTCTGTTGTTCTATTTGATTTTTCTGTTGTTCTATTTGATTTTTCTGTTCTATATATATTATATTATCATTTATTATCGATTCTTGTTGTATTTCCTTTCCACAATTATGTTTCTCAATTTGCTTGATACTTTTACAATTATATAAACATAATTCACAAGTAAATGTAATATCTTTATATTTTGAACACCATTTAACTTTCTGATGATAATTATATTTTTGTACAGTTTCATAATCTGTATCACAATGTTTGCAGTAATATTCTGACATTATTCTTATATAACTATAGTAAGTTATATAAATAAGTTAATAAAAATTAATTTTAATATATTAATCTTTGACAACTACATCTCCATAAGATGTAATAAAAACTGAAAGCATTGCTAGTACAATTCCAATAGTCTGATACTTATTTGGTCGTTCTTTGTATATTATGATAGCAATAACAGTGATAATGATAATGTTTAAAGATTGCCATAAACTGTTTGTAACTGCAACAGATGGTGCATTAGTAAGAATATATGCAAGTAATAGTGCAACAAGTGCATATAAAACCATTGCGCTTATTAGATTATATGCTATATTATCATTACGCCATTTGATGATCAAATTTACGGCCCATGCTTCCATCAATACAAGTACAATGATATATAATATAGTTTTTATCATTTATATTATATCTAAATTAAATTTTACTTGTTTTATAATCGAGTATATTAACAAATCCTTTTTTTCGTTTTCTATCCTGTGTGAAAACCAACTCTTTACGTCTATTTTCATTCTTTTTCCATATTTTATATCTGTCGGGAAAAAACTCATGAATATATAAATCTTTACCCTGTTTTTCAATCAAACTTACATTTTCTGGGTTACCAGATGATGTTTTATATCCATACATATATATACCTCTCCAGATAAACCCTTTATTGTTTGGTTGTCTTTTAACCTTGTCCTTAATATGTTGGGGAATATATTGACATGTTTTCTGATAATATCTATATGTTTGTTGCATTTCTCTTTCGTTCTTATAGAATGATTTATTTGAATTATATTCCGTCTTTCTTCTTAATTCATATAATTCTTTGTCACGTTTTTTTTGTTCTCTATTTGCTTGTTTTTTTATTGTCTTGTGTTGTGATTTTAAGTTAATATCATTCAGGTTCGAATCATACATATTGTTTAAAAACGTGTCTAATTTACCTTTGTCTATGTCATCAAGTTTTGTTTCTAGTTCTTTTATTTTGTCGAGTCTTTCTGATATCTTAACGGTAAGTTTGTTAACCTGTTCCTTATTGTATTCAATATCACCTACTTTGTATCTAAACCTATTAATTGTATTATCATCATTTCTATTTAAGTTTTTTAGTCTTTTTATTTCTAATATAGTTTCATTATATAATACTCTTCGTTTCTTATCCATTTATAATTATATATGAATAACTTTAAACTAGTAACTTCTCTTTTATCTCTTCTTCTGCATCTTTTAATATGTCAGTGAAATTTTTATATTCATCCCTCATAAATTCTCTTGTTAAACCTGACATTATTATCTTACCGCTATGAAAAACTAAAAATGTAATATATCTGACAGCCTTTAATTTAGTTTCACGATCCTTATTAGACAGTTTACTCAAATATTCATCATAATTAACATTTTCTTCTATAAATGTATTCGTATCATCTATTAACAACTTTTTAACCTGCATGTTTTTGATATCATTCTTAAGTTTCATTTTGATATTAACTGCAGTGTAACCAAATGATGTCTCTAAAATACAATGATATCCCATATGTTTATACATGTATTGATTTAACTTATCTCTGTCAATATTGAAACCTACATCAAAATCGATATTTCTCATTGAAGGAATAATATATGTATAAAAATGTGTGTCTTTGTTATTTTTATATGTAAATGTATTCGTTTTGTTTATAATATGCCATATATACTTTACTACATCTACACTATCCGTATTATACTTACATCCAGTCATTTGAAATGTACCATTTCTACATATCTTAATATTAATTGGTTTAGAGAGAACAATCACAAGTGTTATTGAATTTCTAAACCATTTTTTATTTTTTGTTTGTTTTAAATCAACACCTCTTACCTTGTCTTGAAATTTAACTGTTATAATTGAACCATACTCTACTTTTCTCTTTTGTTGTTCTATATGGTCCTTCTTCTTTCTACCTCGTTTTTTCTGTTTTATTGTATATTCTGTGATGGGTATCAAAGAATATAACTTATCAATATCGATAAATATATTTGAGAAAGTGGTAAATGTCTTAGTAGAAACTTGAATTGTTTCAAAATCAGTATTTTTCATTTATTAAGTTATACTATTACATACACATAAAATCAATTTTATTAATTATTTAAAGTTGTCTATTACTTTCTAAAATATGCCTAAAAAGACAAAAGATTATAATATCGTTAAGGTTCCATTGAAAAACATAAATATAAATGGTAATAAACAAATATTTCCTCGTGTCCCCAGATTATATCTAGAATTAATAGAAAATAAAGATAAAATACATCAAGATTTTATAGGCAAGGAGTGGGTACCGCGTACTATACCTGAAGAGATGTATACAGATAATTTTTACAAACAAGGTATTAATAATAATGATTATGATGATATATATGAATCTACTGATATATCGGATATATCCGATATCGATGATTTTACAGATTCTGATAATGATTCTGAAATAAATATAGATAAAAGTAAAATCGACGACAATATATCTGATAATTCAAGTGATATATCGAATCGTCTAAAGGAGTTACTTGAAGATAAAGATGATGATTATTTATCACAATCGAGTATATCTGATAAATACAGTCAACGAAGAGATAAAAATGGAACATCCGTTATACATGAACCACCTACGCTAAGTGAATTAAAACAATCAGGAGGATATGTTCCTCGAGACGAATTTGTTAATTTGGATCAATACAATGATAATGATAATATTCAAGATGAAGATGAACAAAAACGAGAGATATTGTTTAAGTTTGATTTACTTCGAAAATCATATCCAGCTTCATTTATACCAGAATATAATATTCACACAGACCTTAACATTCTAAAACGCGCCTATCAAGATAATGTCCGTAGATTATCACTTGATTCATCTGTTGAAAATTATAAAACATATCTTATATACGGTTTTATGGCATGTGAATTCTTATTTGGAAATTATTTTGGATTTGACATGAAAGGTTTCACACAACAACAGATAACATCAATGAGTTCATATGAAAAATTGTTAATAGAATTAGGAGAGAAAAATTACATTCCAGAAGGCAGTAAATGGCCCGTTGAATTACGTCTTGTGTTCTTGATCCTTATGAATACTGCATTCTTTATTGTATCGAGGTCTATTATGAAAAAGACTGGTTCTAATATAATGGGAATGATGAATAAGATGTCAGAAAATGTAAAAAGTAAACCAAAAAGGTCAATGAAAGGTCCAACAGTGAATTTAGATGATATAAAATAACTATCTAAACATAAGGGGTTTTAAGTAAAAAAATGAACTCGATTAATAATTTTATTGTATCGCTTGTAAAAGAAGTATGTGATCAGGATGTATCAGAATTGTTGTTGAATAAAAAGAAACAACAACGTTTGAAGTCACTTATTATTAAATTTCAAGATAAATCTATTAAAGATCCTAATATCCCTAAACGTCCTTTGTCAGCATATATGTTTTTCTGTAATAAAAATAGAGAAGATGTTAGAAAAGAATTAGGTGATGAAAGTACTATGATTTCAGTGACAAAAGAATTGGGAAATAGATGGACTGAAGTCAAGAAAAACAAAACTGAGTTTGCAAAGTATACTAAACTTGCTGAAAATGATACGGAACGACATAAAAAGGAAATGGAAAAATATTTAAGTGAAAATAAAACAAATCCCGTTGTTCAAAAACTTACAAAAAGAAAAAATACACCAAAACATTCAAAAAGTGCCTATTTGTTTTTCTGTGAGAAGTACAGACCTATTGTTAATTCAGAACATCCTGACATGTCCGCGACAGATGTAACGAAAGAGTTAGGTAAACTTTGGAACGAATTGAAAAACGATAAAAGTAGAACAAAAGAATTCAAAACATATCAAACAAAATCACAAAAAGATAAGGAAAGATATCTTAACGAAAAGAAACAAATGGAAACTCAAACAGAGGAAGTAGTAGAGGAAGTAGTAGAGGAAGTAGTAGAGGAGGAAGTAGAAAAACCAAAGACCAAACCAGTAACTAAACGTAAGACTAAAAAGAATGGTAAAAAATAAATATTAGATTATATATTACTCGATAATATAAAATCGAAATTAATATATTTTTATACCCTATGTTATCTCAAATAGTATATCTATTCATATTATTAGTGTGTTTGTAATCCGTATCGTCATGAATCATCTTTCTATTTAACTTTCGAAGAATATTCGTCATCATATCAGTACGAAATTCAATATTATCATTTTGAAACTTTTGATTTATATTGTCACGAAAACTTCGTGAGTCATCTCTGTTTAATAATCCAGAACCCTCTTTATAAGGACCAGTAGAGTCTGCAAAATCAACTGTATCAATATGACTTCTAATTAGATAATTAGGTTTTCTAATACTATTCACGTCATCATAAAAGTATCTAATAGTATCTGAATTTTTATCAAAATAATATCTCTCATTGCTACCACTTCCTGACAATCTTGGATCATATATATCATCAATATTTACTTGTTTTTTACAGTCCTTTGCAAATACATCTATTTTTTGTTTCGCTTCGTCTTTGTGATATATTACTATATATTTCTGTTTGTCTTTATCAAATACTGTCGTTTTATGTGTTTCGTCAAATGGTTGATTTATACTTAGATTAAAATCAATGGGTTCTATCATTTCTTCGTTCATAGTTAGTTCCGAACCAATATTAGTTGTGAATGATTTACCACATTTGTTATTATTTGATGTATCTTCCAAATTAAACCTTACTGTTTTTTTAGGTTTACTAGTATTATTCACTTCATATGAAGGTTCATGATTTCTTTTTGGTAACTCGAGTCTATCAGAAGATATAAATGACTCAATTATATCATCTTTTGTACTAATATTACCTGAAATATTATCATAATTGATAGATGGTTGATTTACAACCGAATATTTCGTATTAACATCATCATTCCATACATCATCATATAATCCAGGTACTACTGGTGGTTGTTCCAATACTTTGGAGTTACCTTTGACACGTTCTATTTGTCTCTGTGGTTGTTCTATTTGTCTCTGTGGTTGTTCTATTTGTCTCTGTGGTTGTTCTATTTGTCTCTGTGGTTGTTCTATTTGTCTCTGTGGTTGTTCTATTTCACATTGCGATGGAAGTCCATCAATTATAGTATTTTTTGAGTTCCCTTGTATAGTTTTCATTTTATTATACGATTCGTTATTTTTTTGCATAAAGTAAATAGTTAATAATAAGAATATCGATAACATTGCGACTTTATTTGCATCCTTATATTCCAACAGATATAATACAATAATAGCAAAAATCAAAGCTCTAGTAATTGAATTGAATTTTTGCTCATTTGACATATCATCAAGAGGTAGAAGTCTATAATCATTACATAGACATGATATATCATTTAACCATATTTTTTCTTTACAATGATAGGACATTTATTTTAGTATGATTATAATTTAAAATGAAATTATTAATATTGTAATACGAATCTTATAAATGACATCTAATAAATATAAGTTTACATTAACTAATATAAGTCTAGAGGATATTGGTAAAAAGTTCAATATTGACATATCATTTAATAATAAAACACTGTTGTCAGATTTAGATGATAGTACATCAGATACTATATCATTTCTAGATGAGACAAAAAAACTTCATACCTGTTCTAATATATCAAAACTAGATGATATATCCAAGCAGTATAATTGTTTCTGGTGTCGTTATCAAATCAAGTCAATACCCATATATTGCCCTGTTAAATTTGTACCAACACAAATCCAACGAAAAATATTATCCCATAATAAGAATTATATTTTGAAAGAGAATATAAATAGAAATAATGTGAAAATAGATGATAACACTTTGACATGGTCGAAAAATAAATCGTATTATGAAACAGACGGTATCTTTTGTTCTTTTAATTGTTGTCAAGCATGGATAAATGACAACAAACATAAGAGTGAATACAATGATTCGACATATTTATTAAGAAAGATGTACAAAGATATGACGGGTAATATCACAGATAACATTAAGCCGGCTCCCAATTGGAGATTATTAACCAGTTACGGTGGTAATTTATCAGTAGAAGATTTTAGAACTAATTTTACTAAATTCGACTATATATTTCATGGAACTGTTTTATCTAATGTGTTATATAATCCTTATAATTATATATACGAAAGTAAACTTAAATTCTAATTAATAGTTCATTCTACACTCTGTGATTACAGGGCGACGTTCATTCAACTTGATTTTAGAATATTGACGTAATCTTTCCGGATTGAAATCACCATATAATGTATTCCATACAGAAGTTGTTCTATAAAAATTATTCAATCCGAACTCTGTATTAAGTTCGCTAACTAGCTTGTCTACAACTTTGTTTATTAAATCCGACATTTGATATTGATTACTATCAAATTCAGAATCCATAATATATTTACTATTCATATCAGAAGTTATAGGTGAATAATTTTCATATATTGTATTCATTAAATCTATAATATCATCATCAGGAACGATAATAGACCTATTCTGTGGATCTAATCCCTTCGTATGTTTAGTAACAAGTGAAGATATAATTTTAACAGTTTTTTTAGTGAAAAATTGTTGTCGTATTATATTCGGATGGTTTTTATTAAAACCAATATGTTTCATATAACTATCTTGTCTTACTGGTGTATCGTCTTCCATTTATTTATACAATTTTAAACTTAAAGTATAAAAATATTTTAGAAATGGATTTACATAAAACTGTATTATTTTATAGCAGATACTCTAAATCATCTGATAATCTATTAAAGTTTATAGATAATTGTGGTATTAATATCCAAGGAATACTTGGGTATAGACTTATCTCGGTTGATAGTAAAGTGATTCGTAATAAAATATTGAACAATAAAAATATCAAGATTCAACATGTCCCATGTTTGATTAAAATATTTAACAATGGCACAGTTGAACAATATAATTACAAAGAGTTATATCAATTGATTGAATATACAATCAAACTACATAATGATGAGTTAGAAAAACAAGAAATCGCAAAAAAAAATCATATGACAAAAGAACCTTTCATAAAACAAGATGATATATCATCGGAATCTGAAATAGAAGAACTTCCAATAAAAAAGAAAACAAAAAAGAAAACAAAAAAGAAAACAAAAAATAAAACAAAACAAATTAAAACAACCATTATAGATAGTGACGATGAATCAGAAAGTGAGTCCGAAACTGAAAGTCCGATTAAAAGTCAACCAATTATACAGACACAACACGTAGATGAAAAACCATCCGCGAAAAAACAAAAATCAGATGATTTGATGTCTGCTGCTATGCAAATGCAAAAAGAAAGAGAAACACATGACAATGATATAGATATAAAAGCAATACCTCGTGTCGGTCCTATATAATATTATATATAATTGAGAATTTTATATGCTTGTAACTGACATAACACATCTGCTAAATCGTCTTTCTTTTTTGTTTTTTTCATTATGTAAAGTGTTTCTTGATCATCTCGAAGAGTGAATATATGAATTGCTTTGTTTATACACCACTTTTTACGGTTTGGTTTAGTCATTGACTTGTATCGAATACCATTTTTTGAATTCACTGATACTTTTTCTGCTCCTAATATTTGTGTCTTATGATAAGCAGGAAATTCTATTATTTCTTTATCTCGTCCATATTTACACGCAAAATAGGACCAACAGTGTTGTCCTAAACGAATTGCCATTATATTATTCTGTGCACCGAATGCCATTTGTTTTTCTATTATAATTTTATCACATTTATCCCAATACTCAGAGAATTCGTTTAATACATCCGTCATATTATAATAATATTCTGGATTTATAATACTATTATTTTCTACATTCTCTGTCAGATCAACATTTTTATATAGAATTACTTTCCCATTTGTACATATATTATCTAAAACTGGTTTGAATTCATCTGTAAGTGTTCCATCTATGTTATATCTGAATTTCTGTTCAGGTATGTTTTTTATTTCATTGAATAAAGATGTATCAAATTCTTCAATATAAAATGCAAAATTCTTTTTTCCAATATCGAAACTTGCAATGTGAATAACTGGCATTTTATATTGGGACTTATTCTGTTTAGATATTGTATGTATATATACAATTAAAACGTACATGATGACTTACCAAACATTGCAGTGTGTATCTTACAAGGTGAATCACATTTATATAATGGTTTTTTAGAACACCATTTTTTTAATATTTCAGTATCTTTTTCAGATAATGGTTTATTTAAACCATTCATTAAATCTTTCATTTCCGATGACCATTTATATAAGTTTTGTATAGCTTCAGCCCAGTCGTTCGGTGTAATTATCTGGTGTTTTTTACCACTTCCAAACTCTACATAATAATTATTCTTGATAATATTTTCGGATGCTTCCACGAGAGCAGATTCATTAAAATCCACCTTTCCCAACAATAACTCCCTGTTGCTATCAGTTAAGAATCCCATTTCGAATGCAGACTTTATGGATGTACGTGCAGAATTGAATGAACCCATATTAAGCAGGGATTTTGTTAATTCTGTTATGACTTTATCCATCTTTAGTTCAAGTCTATATTTTACTATTAATGCAATATTTATATTTCCTACATTTTTATTTATACAATAATTCGAGACAAATATAAAGAACTCTGTGGTATCCTTGTCTATCTTTTTCAAAATATTACTTATATTGTCTTCTTTACACTCCATTTATTTCTCATCATCAAAATAATAAAAAAAATAACTAATATATATATAACATATGGTATGATATATAAAATAGTAAATCCTGGATATACACTACGATGTAAGTTTAAAAGTCTGACGCATTTAAGCCATATTGTTAAACCATATTCTCCTGTTTGATACTTCCAACCATGTTTTTGATTTTCAGTTGGTGGAAGTGTTTGCATTACCAATGGTTTGTAATATCTATAAAGATCAATACCAGGTATATGACATAATGTTGTGTCTAGAGCTAACGTTCTTTTGTCACCTTTAAAATTATCGAAATAATCATAACATGCTTTCATACCAATATTATTATAAAACAAACAATGGGCCATACCAAAAATTGTATTTAATATCGGTTTTTGATGGTATGAAAATATAGTTGTAGGTGAAGGAAATAATATATTACCAAGACCATAAACACATGGGTTATTATTTTTTATAAATGAACATATATTGTTTACATCTTTTTCTATTATTTGTTTAGGTAATTGAAAATCATCTTCTAGATATAATATTCTCTTATAACCTTTTATCAGCGCATCTTTAAAAACATACTTCTGAATATTTACTAAATCGTTATTGACACTCACACTTAATTGACATTGTTTATAACCTTTATTAAAAATTAGTTTAACATATCTAGTTGGACGTAATATTTGTATATTTTTAAGAACACTTGGTAATCTATAAGGATTTTCTCCACAACATAATATGACATATGTACAATCACAAACTGTATCAAAAATGGTATCAGATAATTCGATTGTCTTAATATTATATATACAATTTTCCATTTATTCTATTAAATATTTTTTTTTATTCGTTAAACCGTATATTTCTAAGTTTACACAGTTATATACGAGTGTAAAGTATTTCTATATATTTATTTTTCGTAGAACCCATGTTTTGAGTTTATACGTTTGTATTTGTAATAGTAAGAGAATTATAAATATATGTTTTTATTAATTAAAATATTTTAATTAATAAAAACATATGAGCTGTTTGTTTAATAGTTTGTCTTATTTTCTTGATGAAGATAGTAATACTGTGCGTCAGAGTATATGTGATTATTTAGAATCTAACAAACCGATTATGGATGGGGTAGAAACGAAACAAATATTATTACTTTCTGACGGAGATCATTATATTAACAATATGA
>Ga0213864_10001203_pt1 | contig 11753 bp, 2 predicted proteins | sample PICome_5_FD_160078 | JGI IMG/M metagenome (GOLD analysis project Ga0213864, IMG submission 160078) | Coastal seawater microbial communities near Pivers Island, North Carolina, United States - PICO247 | ecosystem: Environmental > Aquatic > Marine > Coastal | place: USA: North Carolina | collected... | reverse complement strand
CATATTATCAACATGTCAGCGAGGCGTCAGGTTTTGGAGGACTCTGACGACTCTGAGTCCGAAGTGGGGGGCGGCGGCGACGCTCCTTTCAAGTTCCTAACAGATGAGCAAGTGCACGAGATAGAAGAGTGCAACATCAAACGCATTGGAGATGGTACATATTCAGCCGATGCGATGGACCTAGCCATTTCCCAAAATGAGGCAAATTTGGTTCGTCTAGAGCAACAGGAAGATGATCAAGAAGAAGACTATCAAGGATATCAAGTCCCAAAAGATAAAATCAATAGTTTCCTTTCAAAGTCCATCTGGAAACGCAGCGGTGAACCATCTGAAGAAGTTCTATTACTCGAGATGGAAGCATTGCGAAGATCATCCAAGAAATCCAAGATTACCATGTTCAAATACGATAACAAGACTGGAGGGAAAGTTTTGTTCGGACCATGGTGGAACTATGCATTACAGCGTATTGTTCAAATATCTTCAGACAACACGGATGGAGATGATTTGGATTGGGAAAGCTACACCGCCGGCAGAATATTGTTATCCCTATTTGCCTTTGTGACGGAATCAAACGATGTTGTCAGAAAGGGTAAACTGGCTGATTTGAATTCTACGTTTGGTGTAGATTGGGACAATAATGTAAGAACTGCTGAGAAGGTTATCAGACGCTATGCAAAAGATTCCATTTTGGATGAAGAATGTACAAAATGTAAACTTCACGTCGATAGCCTTCGTGGTGATCAACAGCCAGCACAAGTCTCAGTTCCAACTTCAATTTCATTAAAGCCGTCACCTAGTGACAACGACGAAAAGGTGAAACATGAGGATGAAGAGAAAAAGAAGCGCGACGATGAAGCCAGGAAGAAAAGAATGGCTGCAATGAAGGCTAATCAAAGACGGGCATCTGCCTTGAGCGTCTCCATCAATGAGCAGTCTTCTCGTGCAAAGTCAGAATCAGTTCCGAGTACTCCTGCAATAAATGCTTCGGTTACCTCGAGCACGACAGATTCACGGTCATCTGCGTTACAGAGCAATGGTAAAGATCAGATGAAGCCTCAACCACCAGTTCAATCTATTCCCAATAGTGACCCGCGACAGCGACAGCAGCAAATTCAAATCACATCAAACCCACCTCCTGTCTATAGCAACACACCAAATAACACAAGACTAGAAACTGTGAGCAATCCATATGAATCAAGACAGAGTCATGAGCCATATCAACACCAATCATCTACTCGTGGCGCTTACAACCAGGCAAGTAGTAATAATGCGATACCTGCGCCATCGTCTGACTTAGGCGATAGACAATACCGTTCCCATAATGATTCTCGAGAAGACACAAACGGCCGCTACAATGACCGCTCTTCAGATTACAACAGGAACAAGGATTCTCGATATGATCATTCTTACAACCGTAGCGATTCCAGAGACCATGGCAGCAGCAATCGTAGTCATGGACGTGGTCGTGATTTTGACGATGAACGCCCCAGAAAGCGCCCACGTGGATCTAATGACCACGAGAAGAGTTCGACGAATTACAGCAGTTTTTCTGCCCAACACAATGGCAGAGGGAGCGAAAAATGGCAATCTCAACGAGAATCTAATACTTCGAGGTATGAGAATACAGGACCCTCCGTTGGCGCTGCGTTCACTGCACCTTCCGCCAGTGGAGGAAGGGGGAGAGGGAGAGGTAATGTTGACAATAGGCCTGCATGGATGACTCAGGGACAAAAAGCCCCGGGAAGTAACAGCGCTCCACCACCAGCTCAGGAAGAAAAGCCGGCAAGTACAGCAGGAGCCGCCAAAGAAACTGCTTTCTCTGCCCTTCCTGCTAGCGTGGGTAGAGGGACGGGAAGAGGGAGGGGAGTCAGTAATCTCCCAGCTTGGATGACGAAGGGGCAAAATAATGCACAATCGGGAAACAGCAGTGCTCCAACACCTGACATGCAGCAGGCAAGTGCATTAGCTGCTGAGAAGAAGACTGCTTTCTCTGCACCTGCTGTAAGTGTAGGGAGGGGGAGAGGCCGTGGTAGAGGTCGCGGTATAGACAATCGGCCGGCTTGGATGAGCAAACTTGAGTCATAGGTCATAGGCATTCATACTAATTAATAATTTCGATTCTTCTTGATCCCACCTCTTGATGAACGCTTATCTTCAATCTTTCTCTTTCGTCTCTCCTTCTCCTTCCTATGTTTATTCACCTTTCGCTCTGCAGCAGCAGTCGGATTGTGTATTGCTTCCGCGGCCAAGTCCTGTTTCCTCTTCTCTCGTTTCTGACGTGCGTTGCGGTTGACTTCAGCGTATGCTTTGATATAGTTGTCTGTACCACACGTATCTTCCAGCAGCTGAAGCACCTCTTTCGGGAGAGATGTCTCTGGATCATTGCCTTGGACATCTCCTTGTCTCATTTTACCTGCTGCCTCTCGTATAGCTCTATCAAGAGGATCAATCATTAATTGTAGGTACCGAACAAAATCTTGAGGGCTACAAGAAGTGCACAGAGCAGCAAAGCATTTGAAAATAGACTCGCGCCTGCGTTTCCCTCTGGGCTTTGCAATATTTGACAGCCTCGCCATCAACCACATACAGGGATCTTTTGATTGTCCTTTCGGGTTTATTTCTGTATTTTCATTGTCATCGTCTTCTTCTATCTCATAACATAGATCTGGGCGCAGTTTCATGATCTTGAATACCGAGACGATTGTTTTGATAGAAATCGTACAGGTTGCATCAACATGGAGCCTATCTTCAACATCTAGTTGTCGGCATGAATTGCGAGCAATATCATACAGACTTCCAGGTACTTTTGTAATGAACGACTCAGAACCATTCTGTTCCAATTCTTTGTAATCGATTGCACTCAAATGACCATTGATAATACGCGCAGATACTTGCATCACCCATGGATGCGGAAATGCCATCAGGTTGACGAGGGAACGCCAAACATCTAAGTTCGTCCCCATTGTACCAGGTACATACTTGTTCAGCTTTTCCATGCATACAAGATAGTGATAGACTAGTTCCCATTCGTCATTGTCCATAGAGGAAGGTTGTGATATCACTTGCATAATGAGATCGGCAAGCTCCGAAGAATTCCTTCCACGTTTCACATAGTCGGGTCTAGCCTCAACAAATAAACCATATAATTGAGCGGATGCAAGTTGCATTGGGACGGACTCAACCCCTGCTGGCTGAGACCAACGTTTTACATAACTGTAGAGTGACTGCACAGTGTCCGTAGACAATCTCTTCAGCATTAAAGATATACAACCCGCCACAGCTTCCTTACATTTCTTAGACTCATCGTTGACCAAACTCAAAACAAGAGGCAGGAAAAATAGCTGCGCGTTTGCTTCAAGAGCGGGCAGCGGGAACTTCTGAATCAATGCTGAGAGAAGGTCAATGGCAGATAACCTACCCTCCTCATATTCATACTTAATGTTGAGAACGATTTGCTGAAGATGATTCTCCAAACGTTTGCTCCCCATCGGATACTCGACAAGATAACTAAGGAATATCTGAGAACATTGCAGTCGGACAGCATGCTTTTGACTCTGTACACTAAGTTTGAGAACAATGTCCATCAAATCGAAAAACTCAGGTGACATATATCTTTTTGCTGCAATAGCTTTGACCAACCCAAATGTGGCATTGTGCTGGTCCGATTCGTTCACTGTGCCATGCAACAAAGATAAGAGAGCCTGCATCTGTTCTGCTTTCAACGGCAATGTATCATTGTGGACGAACGTTTCTTGAGTTGGCGTTGTCGAAGCAAGATCGCTGTCGTTTGCCACCGAAAATTTTGGATGAGATATGAGCAGGGTAAGTGTCTTAAAGCACCCCTGTACGATATCATTTTGGGAAGTGTTACTGGCTGCACCAGCAGATGTCAAATGTTCCAAAACACCCGGCCCTAGCTCTTTTGCTGTCTGAGGAACCGAAGGCAAGTCCATACGGAGAAAGAAGCTAAGACCTTTGAATGACAGTACGATAGCTTCACTATCACTCGAGTATCGCATGCAATGAGCAAGTAATGGTAAAAATGGATCAGCCATCGAACAGTGCGCCTCATTTGTTACGTCAATCTTGGAACGCTTTAGACATGAATTGAGTAGGGCAAGACCGAAGTTAACTGCACACGCATTTGCTGGCAAGTTGAGAGTTTTTGATGCCAATGATTTCAATGGACTGTGGCGTGAACTGCCTGTAAACTTTGGTGCCGAGGCACCGTCGTTGACTTTGTGAAGATCGCGCTTTTGCTTCTTTTTTGCTTTTAGAGCAGATCGCTGACTTTCAGCTGATCCAATACTGCTTGGATTCCATGTTGCAACAGGAACAGAAACGCTATCGGTTCCTGTCTTTTTGTCCACCTTTCGCTTCGATTTTGACACATCCTTTCTGTCAGTCTTGCTCACTTGTATTGGGGCTTCCTCTTCACCGTCGCTATCGTCTAAGTTATCCCCATCGGCATCATTTTTCATCTTACCATACACAAAAGGAGATACCGTAGCAAAGACAAACGGTAATAACTCATCGTAATTTGCACTGGGATTGCTTGAAAGCCCGACAGTGATTCTCTGGAGACATTCCTTCACTTTTCTAATTGTGGAAGGCGAAACTTCAGGGTCACGGAGGCGCTCAAGGAGCGGAGTGACAAGCGCGTGTACTGCCGAAGCATGGGGCAACCCTGGCAGGGTTACTTTGACTGATTCTGTAATGATAGAAGGCTTGAAATGGATGTTCCTTGCAATAATTTCTAGCGAATCAATGCTTTTTGATCCCATTGCTTCCTTGATCAAACGCTTTTGGACATGGTCCACTTCTTTAATTTCACTTGCTTTACCAAAAACATCTTGATGAATAATATCCAACATTGCAGGTACGCATCGTTCAAAGGGAAGTGACCCAAGTTCGTCATCATGTTTGTCTGGTTGTTGCTGGTAAATATTTGGTAGAGCCACCAAAATTGAATGAAGAGCAGCAGCCCGAACATGAAGTTTGTATCCTTCATTGAGCGATGTCGATAATTCACTTAGAATAAGAGGCAAATACTTCAGATCGAGAGAAACTGCCATTTTAGACAGAGTATCCTTTGCAATATCACGTTCGTTTGATTCTTTGTTTTTCAAGGCGCCGCAAACAACAGTAATGAGTTTGGGTAATTTCTCTTCAAATATTTGCAGTGGTAACTTCTGAAATAACTTCATCAAGGCAAGTGTTACTGAAGAGCGTAGCGATTTGACAGTCGCGCCAGTCTTGTCCACCTTCTCTTTGATTAGGAAAGATTCGACCTTAGGGATGATTCTATTCTTGAGAGACCTCCACACTCCGTTGCCCTGACCCTTGTTTGGACCAGTAACTGATTCTCCGGCGTCAACAGGAAAATGAAAAGCATCAATGATCGAGCACATCAAAGCAATTAGAAATCTCTCTTGAACAGGATAGCGACCTAAATTGTTCAGAACAGTTTGCAGAGTATGGCTATATTTGCTCCACGGCAGATGCTTGCAAATCTCTCTTACTGCTGCAATTGCTTCAAGTACATAAGCTTCTTCGGTTTTTGAGCTGTATTCGTAAATTGGGTGCATCGCCAGAGGAAGTAGAACGTTCACATATGATTGCTCTGAAAAGAGTGGCGCTTCATCCGATGAGGCTATTGTTTTACGTAATCGGTTGAACGCTCTTGTTCTTCGATGCAGTTGCACATGAGTCACATTCAAAAAGAAATCAAGATCTTCGTCGTCATCTCTAATTAGGCTCTTCAAGTCTCCATACAAGTGAACCGAATCATGATTACCGAAGTGCCGTGCCACATACGAAAACAGTAGAACAAAACTTCTTCGCGCAGTAGCGTTCTTTGTCGTAATGCCGATTTTGAGGGAAGGCACGAACGTAGTCTCAATGAATTTGATCCACGAGTTTCTCGCTGACTCCTCCAAGTCTTTATCTTGGGCTCGTTCAATACAGCTGGTCACAACACTTTTCAAAGCTTTATTGGCTGCTCGACTAACGACTCCATCTTCGTCATGAAGCAAATGGAAGCAAGTGTATAGCAGCGGCAGTAGTACTCGGGGTCCAGTAACACCAACAGACGTTTCTTTTGAGAGACCTAGCCAATTATCGTCGCTACTCTCTGAGCCCAAACTATTCAAAACAGGTAACATTCGCTCAAAGTCATGCTCGTCGACATATTTTGTGCTAACTGAATTGACTTCAACAACAGCTTTTGCAACTTTGATCAAACTTGAGCATTCGACGTCCTGTTCACAAATTGCCTTAATTACTGAGGCGATTAGTTGCCGATGTTCATTACTTACAATCCCAGCGCTGGCTTTATTTGGCCCAAGCAGCTGCGCGAGTAGTAACAAAATTTTGATTAGTTGCAAAATTATAACACACGAAAGGAACAATAATCTAACACATGTTGAAAGTCTTACCTTTGAAAGAGAGTGAAAATGTGTCATTGAAACATCTGAAGATAGGTTAGGAATGAGACTGTTTATAGTTCGCACCAAATACAGCTGATTCGGATTCGAATCAAACTTTAATAGTGGAACTAGTAATCTGCATAAACTTTCCATTGTACTGACGTTCTCTTCATCTGCGGCTTTGGCAGAAACAAGAAGCTCAGTTACTCGACATAAGATATTCAACTGTAGCCCTTCAAGTGGTGGTTGTTTGAAGCCTCCTTTCCCCGACCCACCATTGACTTCGCCATCGAGATTTGCAATGTTTGATTCAGTTTGCAGACGTTTGGTAAATTGTGCAATCAGCAAATGAATATGTTTCAGCACAAGAGAGTGGCCCAGGTACATTTCATTTTCATCCCCATTCTCGTCGTTAGAATCTCCATCTGTGAGAAGGCAATCTATAAAACGAAGAACACTGTTCATCACCTTGGTGCGCGTTGTACCTGCGATGGATTTGAAGACAGCTATGATGGCATCGTCGCATTGAGCAAGAAGGGGAGTCATAGTCGGATGTGAAGCGATGCACTCCAGCAGACGCAACAAACTTGGGGTATTTTCAGCATTGATTACTGTGTTAGGAAGTGCGATGATTGAAGAGTGCATCGACTTCCATAAACGTTTACCATAAATTGAGAAATCTGTCGTCGTTGCAAACTTATTAAAAATGTCAGCCAAGCGAAGGAAAGATAGTGTCCTGATGCTACCATTCTGGTAGTTATCCTCATGCAAGTTAGTCTCATTTTCGTCATCGTTGGCCATATTGTTGAGTTCTTGGTTTTTAATGCTCTTCACAAGTGCTTCTTCCGATTGTTCAGATAATGCAAGCAGCAATGATATGAACGTGCCAACGAATCCTTTCACACCAAAACCAACCTGAGTGATGACATCTGACAGAAGCTTGAGGAATCCTTCTTGTCTTTTGAGTGGAATGCTCATTAAACCATCGACTGTGATATTTCCAGATAGTTCTATCAATTCTTTCAACCTGTCATTTTGGTTTGCCATGTCATCCATCCAAATCGTTTCTTCTCTTGGGATAAAAGTCCTCACCATCATGTACAAAAAGTAGTTCAATTCCCCCGACGTATTGCCAACACCCGACAAAAAGGACAGAATCGCTGCTCTTCGAGCTGCAGGCGAATCTTTTGATGACTTCGCTCCATTCCCACGGGCAGCGAGGCGACCAAAAAGAATTCTAGTAACAATTGGCATCAGTGGCAGCCGATGTTCCGAATCGACAGTCTCACTATCGATAGAGAGATCAAACTTTGTGAGGGCTTCACGCAAACCCTCTTTCTTGAGCATTGGGCGAATGTATTCGACATAAGGCACTAGGTATGGAAGCTTGAATCTAGATACACATGCAAATGCCAGGTTAGCCAGTTTGGCATCTGGATTTGATAAGAAGGCAATAAATAGCTGAAGGAGAATTTTGTGACTGAATAGTTGTTGTGGGCCCTTCACTGCAGCAAACATTTTGAGGAAGCTCTCAAGCTTTCTTTGGACCGATTTGCGACCTAATTCCTCGCGATCCCACTCGTAGCTGTGAAGAAAAACATGAATACGACAAGTTGAAAAATGAAGTATACTAAACAAAGTAGTGCAACACTACAATCACATACCTTACTGTCAATTCAGGAAATTTGATCTCTCGCGAATCCTGATCATCGTCATGAAAGACATAATATTGAGCCAACATGAACTGAAAAAACATAGGGACAACCATTTTCGATTTAGTTGCCGTCAAATGTGAACCATTCTCCATAATACTCCACACACTTTCAAACAAAGTCAGGTCATCTACAACTTCGTTTCGTGGAACTTGTCCTTGCCCTTCCACACGATCCCCGAATAAATCGATGTTCCTTCCACGTGACGACTCCCACAGAAGACAAAGAGAGTGATGACTAGTGATAGCATCAATATCAGGGTCAATTTCATTTGAGCTATCGTCGCAAGTTGATTTCGTCATGGATCTCTTCAAAGCGGCTTCTATACATGGCCATGCTGGACCCTCTTGTGCCAATGAGAGAGAAACAACCACCTTCACTGCAGCTGGCCAGACGGGTGCAAATTTAAGGTGAAGTAACCCTAACATATGATATGCTACAACTTCGGCATACACAATTGGTAGCTTCCCTGTCCGAGCATAAACCTCAACTCGACCTAGTTGCGACGTAAGATGGCGCTCATTATCGAAGGAAACTGGCGTCAACTCAAAAGTCTTCAACATCGAGATGATGTCGCACGAACCAGATAAAGATGTTGGGCTATCCGACGTTTGATCTACCCCTTCCTTATCTCCATCTTCATTTCGAGGTTGTTGACTTCTCTCTTCATCGAGATCATCAGTCAAATCGAGATCAGCATGATCTGTAATAAATGGTCGTCTAGGATAATGGTCTAAGATCTCAAGTGTGTATAACCGAAGGGAATGATTTGATTCTGCCAAATTTGGAGCTAGCAACTCAAACGTTTCGTTGGCTTGGTCATTGAGTCTGCTGCCAGGGTCTATAAGTTTTAGAGCATTCACGACGGCAGACGCACCCCTCATAACCCAAACCGACATTGGCCGTTGTCGTAAAAGATTGTTGACGCAAGCCTTAACTTTGACCAACGTCTTTCTAATCATTGACTTCACTTTTGTCGACGCAAGTCGTCGATGGCATTCGATTACTGATTTCGAAAAAGAATCCGACAGAAGTGATTGAACCGTATATAAATCATGGTTGACATGTTCAATCTCTTTTGCAATCATTGCCTGAACGGCTTTCATCACTTTTGCATACCATTGTAGCACACGAATAAGAACATCTTCAGATACCCCATTTGCAGTGTTTAAATCTTCTTCATCACTTGCATTATCATCATCTTCACCGTCACTGCTGCATTCGAGGTACACCAAAAACGGAATACATCGCGATGCATAGCCTACCCGAGAAAGTTGTTTCACAGAAGAAAGAAGAGCAACATCAAAGTCGCTGCAACAGATGTCAAACAGATTCTTTCTCACGTTTGCAGGAATGACCGGACAATATTCTGCCGCCTCCCATGTGAAGAGGGCTCCGACTACGTTATCAACTTCGTAATCAATATCTTTACGTTCTCCGATCCAAACCGCTGTTGCAATTGTATGCAACACAACTAAACTTGAATCGGCATGATCCTTTGTCCGGTTGCATACCGCCACTGAGCTCAAAAGAGCAGGGACCAGGGAACTAGATGCTACTTTCTTGGGTAAGTACGGAAGCAAATTCTTTGCAAGGAACAGCGCTTGATCAAGACCTCCGGAGTTAGACTCTGATTCTTCAAGTGTTGGCTTCACAATTGAAGGAAAGAACCTCCCAAGACGCGATACAAACGAGGCGTGTGTTGGATTTGCCTTCCACGCAGAGCAGAGATAGTTCAGTATTCGACTCTGCAACACGTGCCCAACATTCGGGTATATGGCATCACTAAGCAGACTTTGCAGTGACTGAGTGATCTGGTCTGTATGACATCTAGCGAGTCTACCATGTTGAAAATCAAGATTTTCGGCAAGAAGATCAACAATGCATCCAGTGACAAAACTAACTGGTGTGTTCGCTAAGCCATCTGGCAAAGAGGAAGACTCCTTTAACACTGTAGTGACTGAATCCAATGTTCGCTGAATTTCATTGAAGACATCTGTAAACGCATTCTCAGCAGCATTACTTCCTTGTTGAGACCCACGAACAATGTGTTCGCGTAGTTTTGATAAGAGTTGTGACGAGACTTCATTTATGGCATCAACCTTACCACAATCGACGGACAATTTGACACCATCCCCTTCACCCTTCTTGGCAATACCAATCAAACAATCCATCAACGATCGGATAACCAGCATTCCTTTCTTCGAATGCAATCTTCCCGCTACACTTCGGGCCACCTCAAAAAGAAGCGAAGATACGCCATCAATGGCGTCTGAACGTGCACGCTCCATGCTGTGATCTGATTGAAACCCACTACTTTCTTCCAGTGCCATCGCCAGAGAGCTTGACAGAGCTTTCACAGTTCGTGATAAATGTCGTTTCAATCCCTTGTCTGAACATTTTCTTAGTAATGGCGAATACGATTCACATGCTAATCGCCTAACAACCTCACGTTTGTGGCATATTGTTTTCCCGTAATATTGTCGTATGATATCGGCATCCCCAGCCTTCTTATCATCCACCTTGCTCAGACTTGGAGGTTGGCTATTGATAAGATCATCAGCATTATACTTGAAGAGATATGACATAGAGCGAAAGGCAGCTTCGACAAGAGAAACGTCCAACATGGTATTATTCTGATGCTTCTCTGAGTCTATCACAATGATTGATGGTGGGTTCAACAAATCATCAATGATTCGTGGTAATATTGTTGTGTTTAAGAATGGATACATTTCTCGTCGAAGCTCACGAGCCAAGACACCAAACAAATGGAGAACGTCACCCGTGGCAAGATTGGCAACGTATCCATTCGGTACTTTCGTTGCCAACCACTTTTTATATGTTCTCTTATCTTCGTTTGCACGCCTACGCGGCGTAGGTGAGTTTTCATCGCCTCGTGGACTTACTAGGAAAGAACACAAAAGTTCCACAATTTTCTCTTTGTGGTGTAATAATTCAGCAATAGACTTGCTAAGTGGTCGCAGCTGTCTTGTCAAACTCTGGAATAACTGAGATCCATTCCTTTGAGAGGAAATCTCCAATTCGGTAAGAAAGATTGTCCCTCCAGTTAAGAGTTTATTGTCACGCTCTTCTTCATCTTCTTCACTCAGAGCTTTATCGTCGTCAATGCTGCCATCTTCATTATCATCATCATATTTTTGTTCCTCCAGTAGGAGTTTTGATTTGGATGAAACTATCACTGCAGTTCGACCAATCCCCAATCCTTCTGCATCAGTATCTCGTCCAAAATACCTAACTGCGTCCTCCTCCTCCTCTTCGCTTTGATCGTCATCTCTATCTCTTTGAGCATCTTTATTCTTCCTTCGTTTCTTCGTCTTCGTCCCAGCGCTAGTGGCACTGTGAACACGCTTCTCTCTAACAGCTGTAGCACTGGTGTTATGACGTCGGTCGGATGTTCGATAGACATCGGCGGTTGCTCGTTTACCTCGAGTTTTGGCAGAGACGAACCGAAGCCGATTCTTGCCCGAGGTGCTAAATTGCTTTGTTGGTTCCATAGTTAACTATCAACTTGCCGCATAAGAAGAGAGGATGCAGAGTGAGTTCATTGGAAGGTTAGTGCTGTATTGATGGCAGCCAAAGCCAAAAGAAAAAA
>Ga0213864_10001200_pt1 | contig 11759 bp, 8 predicted proteins | sample PICome_5_FD_160078 | JGI IMG/M metagenome (GOLD analysis project Ga0213864, IMG submission 160078) | Coastal seawater microbial communities near Pivers Island, North Carolina, United States - PICO247 | ecosystem: Environmental > Aquatic > Marine > Coastal | place: USA: North Carolina | collected... | reverse complement strand
GCGCTAAAAGTAGGTGGTGCCGGAGATAGGAGTCGAACCTACGACCTTCGCATTACGAATGCGCTGCTCTACCAACTGAGCTACACCGGCAACGGTCGCGGATGATAGGGAATCCGCCGACTCTGCTCAAGTCAATCATGATCTCGCCAAAGAACTGACGCAGTTCATTGCAGGATACCGACGCTATTACTCCGTTTGTTGTCCCTCTGTGTCGGATAGCGCGCCGATCTCGTAAACCAAAATCGCGTGCCCGCCCGGGCTGGTAATCATCGCCTCACTAAATCGCATCCCTTCTGGGGTCGTATCGGTGACAGTCTCGCTCACGGGCGCGCCAAACTTTGCAGCGCGATTCAGCGTCACTTGAATATCCGCCACTTCGACCACGGTCAGTACCGCCGTCGGCACCTCGGGATTGGCCAGCGGCGCCTCGGGGTGCTCGATTAAAAAAAGCCCGCGCGGTTCCTGACTGGTGGATAGCAAAGCGCGCCGGATCGGTTGGGAGGCATCGATATTGAACACTGGCCCCAGAAACGCTTCGCCATTGGCCGGGAGCGTTCCCTCAAAGTCCAGACTAAATCCCACTACTGCGGTGAAAAAGGCAATGGACCTGTCGAGATCTCTTGTCATGAGAGAGATGCGCTTAATGCGCGCCGTTTCTCCCAGAACGGTTGAAGCGAACATACAACCGATCAAACAGGCGCAAATCGATTGCCACCACACGCGGCCAAGCCCACCGGGCTGACGTCTCATCAGTTCGGTCCCTATCCCTGAGGCCAAATCACTAGGCCATCCTGCCAAAACACACTTTGACGTTGTGCTTCACTACAAGGCGCCAGCTCTTGTCACAGAATTGGTTCATCAGACGAGGCTTGGGGAGTGAGCCCGCGCGATCTGTTGCCTCACTGCGGCGCGTTCTCGAAAAACTGCATGATTGACCCATCGGGGGTCTTTACCGAAAAGAGTTTTACCTCTCCGAGCTCCCCCAGTTCCGCGCCACTCACATCGCGCCAGATCGCACCGCCGCGCTCGAGTATCGTCGCTTTGGCCTGTTCGACATCATCAACAGGATATCGGACGGCCAGAATACCGAGATTCGGCGCCTCGCACTGATGCGAATAATCAAAGCCATCCAAGCCCATCACCTCGATCATTTCCATGCGGCCGAACTCCCCCGCCACCGGGTAAACAATACCCGCGCGGTAGGGCACCGAGGTGGTCAAATTAAGCGGAATACCAATAGGGGTCGGTGTGGGGGTCTTTGCGGTGTAGGGCTTTCCCTTGTAAAAGGTATCGAACCCCAGAACCTGCGTAAAAAAATCATAGGCGACGTCGCGATCGGCGACCATTTGCATCATGTTGAAAGGCGCCGTCATCCGATCGAAATCAGGAATCGCCGCAGGTAGCGGCGGGCTGAGTCGGTCGTATGTCTGGACTTGCACACCGTCTGGGCCGCGATAGATCACGACGCGTAAATCAGACTCTCCAAACTGCAAAGCGGTGATGGGCGTCTCAGTCCACCAGCCCAGCCGAATCGCATCGTCGTATATCGACTGCATGTCTTTTACGCGAATCATCATCGAAAAATAGCAACCGGTATCCCAGGCACGCGCACCGGGGCGCATCGGCTTTCTAGTGCCGGCATTGTCAAAACTGATCAGGCGCACATGACCAAAGTCACCGCCCATCGGCGCTCGCAGCAGCAAGTATTCGCCACGGGCCTCCGGAGCCAGACCCCAAGCGGCGACGGCTGACGCAGACAATGAACCGCGGCCCAGCTCCTCATACCCACCAATCTCTTTGAAAAACCGCGCCGTGATATCCGGGTCGGTGACGCTGATGACAGCCTCGCGCCAAGGTTTGTGCGTGACAGGCTCTATCGTTTCCGCGATACCGTTACTGACGACGCAGATAGCGAATACCACCGCCGCTAGGTTGCTAAAACGCAGGTAGACACTCGATGCCCTGCGGTGCTGCCTGTCAGTCGTTACTCTCATCGCTTTCCTCTCTCCGGGCCCAGTAGCCCTGTTCTGTATAGGCAATCAGACCCCTGAGGCCTCGATATCCATTACGTTAATTCAACTCGTTGATCAGGATCACCTTTCCAAAGTGGGTCCGCTCATCCACCATCTCGTGTGCCCGCATGAGCTCAGACATAGGCAACACGGTATCCACCACGGGAACCAGCTCTCCGCTGGCAAAGAGCGGCAAGGCCTTCTCCCTGAAATCGGGCATAGTGCGTGCCATAAACGCCGGGCTGGTAGAGATACTCATCGACAGCAACTGTATGTTGAGTATGCCGATGCGCAGATTAAAGGTAATGTCCCGACCGCCGGTGCTGCCGAACATCACCACCCGCCCATCCATGCCCATAGAATCAATGAGCTCGTCGGCAGTCGCATCACCAATGGTCATCAAGCCAATATCCATACCCTCGCCTCCAGTCAGAGACGACACCTGATCGGACACCGACTGATTGCGGTAATTCACGGTGGCATCGCATCCCATTGCGCTGGCCTGTGCCAATTTATCGTCACGACTGGCTGTCCCCAATGTCCAGCAGCCAGCTTGTTTAGCCAGTGCCAGAGCGGCACTGCCGACACTGCCGCCCACCGCCTCGATCAACACGCGATCTCCCGCCTGCATGCCTCCGACCGTATAGAGCGCATGCCAAGCGGTGAGCCAGCCCACCGGTATCGCGGCGCCCTGCTCAAAACTCAGGTTGTCGGGCAGTAGCATCAGATGCTCGGGGTCGCAGTCCACCACCTCCGCGTGCGCTCCACGAACGCGCCCAAATACGCGATCGCCGGCGGTAAATTCCGAGACCTCTGCGCCCACCTGCTCGACGATGCCGGCCACTTCCATGCCCATCACGAAGGGCAGTTCCTGCCCACTGTAATCGCCAGCGCGCATGCGGGTTTCAGCGAAGTTGATGCCACTGGCACCGACTCGCACGCGGACCGCACCCGGCGCCAGATCTGAAAGGTTCAGCGCTTCCCAGACCATGACCTCTGGCCCGCCAAACTCCGCTACCCGATATCCGTTAGCCATGCAGCATCGCTCCCTTGCCAACCCGATGTTCAATTTCTTCGACTTCCAAACCAGAAGGCACCGCATCTAGGGTGAGATACAACAGTCCCGCTAATGCCAAAGGCACCCCAACCAGCGCCGCGTAGCCGATGTGCCAGCCCCAAGCCTCAATAGCCAGTGATACGGAGTAAGGGCCCGCCGCGGAACCCAGCGTGACGGCCAACGACCCACAGCAGGTCATGGCCAATGCGCGGATACGGGTGGGAAAGACTTCGGCGAGATACGCAAACTTCACCGCCGCCGAACCGTAAAAAAACATGCTCATCAGCGCATAAACAATCAGAATCTGCGTAAAAGACTCAGGCAACCAGACCAATACCTGAAACAGTAGTGAACCCAACAAGGTCCACAACACGACGGTATTACGTCGCGTCCACACTCGCTCACCAATCCACGCGGCGAGGACATATCCCGCCACACCAATCGCATTCCCCGCGCCAATCAGCAGGGAGAAGTCGAAAGCATCGAGCGCTCGCACTTCGCGCAAAAAACTAGGGAAAAGAAAAATCGAGGCGGCATAGGCCCAGACAAAGAGAAACTGTGCACAAAAGAGCGTCAGGGCGCGCTCACGGGTCCCCTTTGCCCAGAGTTCAGACAAAGACGCTGGCGCCTCGTTCGAGCGCGCGGCAATCGCTCTGGGCGGTTCACGAAGATACCGCCGCACCACCCACACCATGGGCAGGCTCACCAAACCTACCCAAAACAATTGACGCCATCCGTACTCGGTTAACAGCCACATCGACCACAGTGAGGCCAGCGCCCACCCCAGCGGGTATCCAATCTGTAGTAATCCCATCATGAAACCGCGCAACCGAGCCGGTGTCTCCTCGGTAATAATGGCCCCAGTAATGGGATAACTCAGCCCGCCCACGGCGATACTGGCACCTCGGAGCGCAGTCAATGTCATCACCCCGGGCGCGACGCTAATGAGAGCGACCAGCACCGAGGATCCCAGCAACGAAAATTGGAACAGTGGCAGACGGCCGAGCCTGTCCGTCAACCAACCCAGCACGACGAGCAACGCACCACCCATCAGGAAGGCAGTGGAGACGACTGCCATCACCTCACTGAGAGAGAGTTCGAACTCGGCGCGAATGGCGGGCACGGCGTAACCAAATAGGGCGAGATCCATTTGTGCCGTGGTGTACGCGATCAGGCAGATGAGAAAAGCGCTGAGAGGATAGCCGCGCAGAGACTCAGTCACGGACCCACATCCAAACATACCCATCCGGAGAGCGGAACGTGCAGGCAGGCTCACCAAATTCGTTGTTGCCTGCCCGGTAGTCTTTAGCGCCGGGAAGCGCCCCGGCACTGATGTCGCTGGCTCGGTAACTGTAGGCCGTGAGCCCTCGTTGACCAGGCTGGCTCAACGCCCGACATTCCTCGGTCTCAAAATAGGGAGAATAGACCTGTAATAAGCCTGTAGGACAGTCCGGCGCGCGGAGGCGCTCGACGCGAAACAACTGGCCCGCCTCAAGGCGCAAGGCGCGTTGCGTGGGCGGCTCATCACCTGAATCATGCGCCTCACCGTAAGGTGCCGACTCGAGACCAAATATCGTTTTGTAGAAATCCGTATCGAAAGCGTTGCTCGGTTGAACGACGTTCGCGTGACTACCCTCGCTGTTTTTGTAGGGCAAGCCTGAATTGATGGTGCCAAACCCCGGTCGGTCGAAGCCCCCTCTTTGAATAAACGCGACTCGACCATCGGAATCGAAATACAAGGTTTCCCGCAATCCAACGAACGGGTTTTCCCAAGTTACCGTTGGGGGTGGATTGGCCAGTGGGGCAGACACCAGATCAGAAAGCCAACGATCGCCAACCTGACTGTTGTAACCGCAGAGACTGTCCCGCAGTTCGAGAATATCGGCGGTATACATTCCCATCCAGCGACTGCCCGTCACCAAGGGTTTTCGGGCACCCAGCCCGTCTCCCGCCAAATCGCTCCAGCACTGGAGCCTCACCAGCCCCGTATCGTAAGCATGACTACCCGAGTGCCTAAGTCGAATGGACTGCAGTGTCGCAGCGTGTCCGTATAACGCTTCTGAGTCTGACGCGGTCAGACTGCCCTCCACCTCCGGCTCAAAACCCAACTGCGACCAAAAGCCGAGCAACCTGTCTCGCTCTGAGATGTGCGTGGCAAAGATAAATTCGTACAGGCCGCTGACAACACTCATAGTGGGGGCTACACGTCTCCCCCAACCCGAATGACACTCCGGCCGAGAAGCTCTCTGGCCTCCCAGGCGCGGTGAGCATCGGCTATTTCCGTGAGGTCGAATTCGCGCTCAATAGGGATTCTCCATACACCACCGGCCAATGCATCGTGCGTAGCTGTGACCTCAGCACCGCCACTGACAGCTTGATGAAAATACTGTACGAAGCCGGACATGGAACAGCTCTTGCCGATCAGCATTGAAGGCGGAACCGGTGGTGCCTGACCTGCACTGGCGCCCAAATAAACAATGTGGCCAAGCGCTGCAATGGCGTCGAGATTCATCGGAGCACGATCACCGGCGTTACCGTCAAAGATCACGTCAGCACCGCGACCCTCTGTGAGCGCTTTGACCGCCTCCGGCCAGTCATCGCGCAGGTAATCGATCACTGCGTCCGGGCCAAATTGCTCGACAAATGCGAACTTGTGCTCACCACCCACCAGGCCGATGACCCTTGCTCCCGCGGACTTGGCAATTTGTATGACCAAAGACCCCACCGCGCCTCCCGCGGAGTGCACCACCACCCATTGACCCAATTTGACCTGAGCGGCGCTATGTACGAGCAGCCAGGCGGTGTACGCGCAGGTTGAAAAGCAGCTCGCCAACTGCCAATCAAAAGCGTCGGGGACCGCAACGAGAGAGTGTGCGGGGACAACCGCGAAGTCAGCGTTACCCCCCCACTGACCGTTCGTCGCGACACGTTGCCCGATCAGGGCCGCATCAACGCCATCACCGACGCTGCTAACCCGGCCGCAAAACTCAAAACCAGGCGTAAAGGGGTATCCGGGGTGGTTCCACTTAATACGATCTGCTCTGGCGTGGTTGTCTAACGGATTTAACGCCGCGTAGGCCACCTCGATCAGCGCTTCGCCGGGGCCAGGCTGCGGCACCGCAGCCTCAACCAACTGCAGAACATCCGGTCCACCCGGCGCGGTCACGGTCACACTTCGCATTGCCACCTCCACCTCACTGTAGACACGAGGTTAAATTTGATCGGTTGTTATATCAATATGGCTAATAGTGGCTGCTCTGTCTCGCCCTCGCGCCTCACACTGAGGGTCACCAATAGGATTCGGCGGCGAACCCAGCACATCTTGCGCCCTAACGCTTATTGGTATATCAATAGGACATTGTGCCTCACTAGGGCCTCAACAAGACGCTCAGACGCGACGCACTAAGCCATCCATAAACACAATAGAGGCACCCTTCATGAACAGAAATACCCGATGGACGCTGTCATCAGCGGTCGCCCTCGCGGTTGCTGCGGTCATTCCCAGTACCGCCGCGGTCGCGCAGGACTCAGCCACTTTGGAAGAAGTGGTTGTCACCGCACGAAAACGGAGTGAATCGCTTCAGGAAATCCCCGTCGCCGTGTCAGTGTTTGGTGCCGACGACATTCTCATGACCGACATGCGTGACCTAGAGGATGTCGCACTCCATACGCCCGGCTTCCAGTTCATGAATCAAGGTAACCAGCAGCCAGGGCGCTACAACACCCAGCTGCAATTCCGAGGCCTGACAACCGCCCAGTTCTCACCCAGTTTCGCGACCGGCGCGCTCTTTATTGCCGGCGTCTACGTGTTGAACGGCGGCACGTCGCTCAGCCTGATGGATCTGGAGCGGGTTGAGGTCATCAAAGGTCCACAATCTGCCTACTATGCCCGCAATACCTTTGGTGGCGCGGTTAACCTCATCACCCGTGATCCCAATTCGGAGTCCTTTGGCGGCGAACTCAACGCGAGCATGTCGGAGCGGGGACGCACAGACATCAGCGGCCTGATCGAGGGCCCGATCATCAAGGACGTACTGGCATTTAGTGTGTCGGGACGTTATTACGATAAAGAGGGTCACTACACGGCGACTGATGGCGGTCGAACAGGTGATGAAGAGACCACCACTTTTAATGGCGTGATCAACTGGACCCCCACCGACAATTTCAAGCTGAAGATGCGCTACAGCACATCGGAGGATGATGATGGAGCGCCAAGCCAGGGCTTTATTTCCGGCATCATGAACGACTCCTGCACGGGTACGACTGTGAACTCTGCGGAAGGCCCCGCCAACCCCGTCAATTACATCTGCGGCAAGATTCCCTATGGCGCGAGCGTTGTGACGGATCCCGGCAACAAGGTCATCTCATCCAACACGATCTTGCCTGCCGACATGGCAGCGCTGACCGATCCGTCTACCAATATTGACGGTGTGACCAACGTAACCTCGATTGGCCTGCAACGAGAAACCGAGCGCTTCACGATTGCTGCTGGGTATCAATTTGATTCCGGATACAGCATCGACTTCAGCTACGGCAAGAATGAGCAGGAAGCAAACTGGATCCGTGACTTTGATCTATCGGATCGTCTGGGCTGGTGGTCACGCGACCCCCAGAAGATGGAAGATGAGAGCTGGGAGATTCGCTTGAGCAGTCCACAAGACCAGCGTCTGCGCTGGCTCGTGGGTTACAGCTACTATGAGCAAGAGTTCCTCTCCTCGGGCGGCGGCGGTGATGCGGCCACGTCCTGTTTTGCCTTTGACTTTTATGGTTATTCCGACGCCTATCCCGACATCTGCGTTTACAGCTTCTTTGACCCGGCAATCGGCGGGCTGGGGATGGGCCGGCCCGGCAATGCCTTGGGCGTCTTCAGTAACAGCCTGCAAAACGCTGATGAAGCAGAAGTGACCGGAGTCTTCGGCTCGGTTGATTTCGACATCACCGACAACCTCACCGTCATTCTTGAAGGCCGGTTTGTAGAGGATAAGCTCATCAAAGGTAGCGCCGTCACCGGCAGAGGCGATACGCGACTCGAGGAAACATTCGACGACTTCCTGCCTCGGGCCATTTTGCGTTGGACGCCCTCTGACAATACAACGTTGTACGCAAGTTGGTCAGAAGGACAGATCGCGGGTGACTTCAACACGTTCTTTGCCCAAGCAGACGAGCGCGAAAAAGCGCAATACCTGGCAGCTGACCCAACGGTTGCGGACTTGCTCGAAGCTGAGACGCTGGAGGCGATTGAGTTTGGATGGAAGCAACGCTTCTGGGATGGACGCGGACAAATGAACCTTGCGGTCTACATGCAGACTTGGGAGAACATCAAAGGTCGCTCTTCGTTTCAGATCAACGAGACCTGTCGCTCGGGTGATATTGGCAGCGCGCAGTGCCCTGACGGCTCCTTGGGCCAACCGAAAGCGACCTACCCTGCGGACGGCGGTGAGCCTATCCCCTTCTACAACTCACGCAATATTCTGATTCCCGGCGATGCCGATATCTGGGGAATCGAGTTTGAAGGCAAGGCGGCGATCACCGATCGAACCGAGGTGGGCGTCAACATCAGTTACATCGAATCAGAATACGACGACTATGAGTACAACTTTGTTGCACCCATTGCCGGCTTCTCGCAGATGTCCGGCAACCAGACACCACGGCAGCCCAAGAACACCATGAGTGCCTACGTGTCACATAACTTCACACTGATGGATCAGGGTGGCTACTGGCGCCTGGACTGGTTCCATCAGGGCGAGTCCTATGTGGACGAATCCAACCTCGCCAAGCTCGATTCCTACAACCTCTTCAATCTGAGGATTGGCATGGAGTGGGAGAATCTGATGGCGGAGCTCTTTGTCATGAACCTGACCGACGAGGAAGCCTGGCAAACGGGCGCGCGATGGACGGACTTCTCAAGCCCGTCACAATTCGCCTTCCTGACCGCCAAGCAAGGGGTTGCGGTCTCCCCGCTGGACAAGCGCGAAGTCGGTCTCAGAGTGAACTGGAAGTTTTAGTGTAAAGCGTTGTGGCTTATGGGCCGGGGCAACCCGGCCTTTTTTATGTCTGGCGAACAGCCAACACCCCATGTTGCTAACAAGGATTCGAACGGCCGTTGAGCGTCGAGATGACACACTGAGAGTGGTGCCTCACTGACAGCGAGTGAGTGGCGCACTGAAACATTAGGGTTATTGATAAAACCGATACTTGGACATCTTACCCACACCGGCATTAAACGTATTCCGTGGGTCGAGCTCACGGAAGAACGCGGCATGCTCGGGCTCCGCGTGATACTGATTACCCACATTATGCTCGGCTGGGTATTTGGCGCCGATCTCATCCAGCAATGACATCATTCGGGCTTTGATGGCCTCAGGATCAACGCCCGCTTTGACAACAAAGTCCCAGTGAAAAACATGGCACATGAAATGGCCGCCGCGGTAAGGCGCGGCGCATTGATCCAGGAGATCCTCAGGCAAGAATTCATACCACTTGGCGTAATTTCTCGGGAGCGCAACGTCGAAGGTGACCATGCCGTTTGTTTCCTTGGCATGAATGAGGTTGTAACGCGCCGGAGAGCCGCCGGCGACAAGGCGGTTTAACAGGGCTGCTTCGCCCTCCTTGGGTGAACATTCGAAGAAGGCGCCGTCTTGACTATCGCGCGTCACCTCGTGAAGCACCTGCCTGATGTCCGCGATCGCTCCGTCGGCGCCAACAACAATAAGGTGATGCTCATACGCGGTGCGATACGTTCGGAGGCGCTTTGGCAAATGATCGGGCCAAAGCTGAGCTAACCGCTGCAATAAATGATCCGCCGGCCGATTTGGCAGCCCCGGTATTTTCTCCAGCCAGCGATCCATCGCAGCCTTGATGCGATATAGCCGCGGCATAAAGTGGGTGCCCAGGTACTTAATGATCAGATACGTATCTTTGCAATAGCGATCGGCCCCATCAAACCAACTAGCGTGCATGTACTCCGCCATTTCAGGGAGCTCAGTACACTCTGAAAGAAGCCTGCGGCGAATGTCATTCAGCTGCTCGGGTTCATTGGTACCGACATAAAAGACTTGCTCCGCCTTGGGCTTATCAAAAGTATCGACACGAACCGCAAAGATGGCGAGCTTGCCCGCACTGCCACTAGCCTCATGCAGACGCCTTTGGTCCGCGTTAAACCGCGATGGCGTAGGCGCATCCACCTCACGGACTCGCTGGTTGTATTCGGGATCTGAGGCAAGTGCCTCTGAAAGCTGAAAAGTGTCGAGATCAAAACGGCCAGCGTCGAGGTTGCCGAGTATCTCCTCTGGCGTGGCACCCAGATCGGCTCCCAGATGATTCACCAGCTCAAGCTCACCTTGTTCATCGAGCTGCGCAAAGAGCGCGAGCTCGGTATAGGCGGGGCCGCGTTTGACCAAGCTGCCGCCCGAGTTGTTACAGATACCACCGATCACCGAGGCGCCAATGCAGGACGAGCCAATCACCGAGTGGGGGTTCTTCCCAAGGGGCGCCAGCAGCTCTTCGAGGCGGTAAAGGGTGCCCCCGGCAAACACCAGCGCCTGCTGCGCATTGCAGATCGGGATGCAGGTATCGAGCCTGAGCGTGTTAATAATCACGACCTCACGGTCGTAATCCTCGCCGTCCGGCGTTGAGCCACCCGTGACGCCGGTATTGGCGGCCTGACAAATGACCACGCAATCTGCCGCGACACAGGCCTTCAGTACGTGCCAAAAGTCGAGAAGTGATGACGGCTCAAAAGCCGCTAATGCCGAACCACCACCGAAACGGATGCCGGTGGTGAAACGTTTGATCTGATGCGCTTCCCGATGAATGCGGGTGTCTGGCACCAGAGCGGCAAGGTCATCGATCCAGCGTGTATCCATCAGTTCAATATTTATTCATTTGGAGACGACAGATGAAGAGGTGAGCGCCCCGGTTCAGCACCGGAGCACCCTCAGTTTACTGAATACCCCATGCAATGCCTCTGCGGAGTAACTCGTAATAAGCAGGCACCTCCCAGCTGCCGCGCTCGAGTACCGGGTACTCCTCAACCAGCGGCTGCATGTCATAGGTAGAGCGGCAATGTCCGAGAGTTAGATACAACACCGTGCCTTGCCCGTAGGGCCGCAAATAGAAGACGGCGTGCTCGTCATCGCCCTCCTCCCAATCGCCGTCCTGAAAGGCATCGACCGTGCCCGACCACTTGGTATGCAGAAGCATTTCGTTCTCGCCGTGATACTCCGATAAGTACAGCTCATCAGTGGTATCAAAGGGCTCAATGCCCTGCACAAGAGGATGATCCGGCTTGGTCACCTCGACCCGGTAGGGTTCGATCGGTGGGTGCGCCAGGAACTGGCTACCCAGCACCTCCATAAAGTCCTTGTGGTCGCGGGGCGCACGCAAGAGCGGTGGGTCATGACTCAACCACTCGAGTACCGAGTTGGTGGCATGCAACGCGAACCACTTGCCACCCCCTTCGACATAGGATTTCAGTCTTGCCTGCCCCGCCGCGTCGGGCACCTCGTCACAGGTGTAGGTCACCAGTAAATCGGCTTGGCACATCGCCTCTACGTCACTGTAGTCATTGGCCACTTTGACGCGGACTACGTCATGCTCAGCCAAAAGCTTTAACAGTTCTAACCGCGCGAAATCAAAATCGTGGTACTTACCCCCACACACCAGGTATACATCCTTTCGCTTACCTGCCA